>Ga0082335_1005379_pt1 | contig 17797 bp, 13 predicted proteins | sample Subgrocontami58m_FD_72375 | JGI IMG/M metagenome (GOLD analysis project Ga0082335, IMG submission 72375) | Subsurface groundwater microbial communities from S. Glens Falls, New York, USA - GMW37 contaminated, 5.8 m (SPADES assembly) (version 2) ... | reverse complement strand
CTGGCCAAAGCGGCCATGCAGGCAGTTACCAAAGGTAAAACCAGGATCATTCCCCCGACCTGGGAAAGCACCTATTTTGAGTGGATGAACAACATCCGCGACTGGTGCATTTCCCGCCAGATCTGGTGGGGGCATCGCATCCCCGTCTGGTACTGCGCTTGCGGCGAGATCATCGCTGCCGTTGCCGAACCGGCCGAGTGTCCGCAGTGCGGGTCCGCTGCCTTAATGCAGGACGAAGACGTGCTCGATACCTGGTTCAGTTCCGCTTTGTGGCCCTTTTCGACCCTCGGCTGGCCGGAAAAGACGCCCGCCTTAAAGACCTTTTATCCGACCTCGCTTCTGATTACGGGTTTTGACATCCTCTTCTTTTGGGTGGCCCGGATGATGATGATGGGGCTTTACATTATGAAGGATGTGCCTTTTCACGACGTTTATCTCCATGCCCTGGTGCGGGACGAAAAAGGCGAAAAGATGAGCAAGTCCAAGGGGAACAGCATTGATCCCCTCGGCATGATAGAAAAGTTCGGCGCCGATGCCTTTCGTTTTACGCTGGCGGCCTTCACGGCGCAGGGCAGGGATGTCCGCATGTCCGAAGACAGAATCGAAGGTTATCGTTATTTTGTTAACAAAATCTGGAACATGTCCAAGTTTATTGAAATGAACATTGCAGATTATCGCACCGGGACAAGTGAGACGGGAGAGGGGGGCTTGTCTCTTGCCGACCGGTGGGTAAAATCGCGTCTGAATGACACTGTGGGAGCGGTAGTCAACGGTCTCGAGGAGTACCGCTTTAATGAGGCTGCCGGGGCGGTTTATCAGTTTGTCTGGCATGAGCTGTGTGACTGGTACGTGGAGTTGGTGAAGCCCGTTCTCTACGGGAAAAGCGCTGCCGGCTCCCGCCAGGCCGCCCAGGAGACGTTGCTTTTGGTATTGCAAACCTCGCTGAAACTTCTCCATCCCTTTATGCCTTTTGTGAGTGAGGAAGTTTGGCGCCACCTGATCAACCCCGATGAGTCCCTTATGGTCAGCGCCTTCCCTGTTTATGACGAAGCGCTGCATGACAAGGAAGCCGAGCGCCAGGTTGGCACGATTATGGAAGTGATTGCCGCCATCAGAAATATTCGTGGCGAAATGGGGATATCACCGGCCAAAAAGCTGCACGTGATCATCCAGGCGCCCCAAGATCAGACGAGAGAAATCGTCTTAAACGGGGAAGGTTATATTCGTAATCTGGCAAACCTGGAAGATTTGCGGATACTTGAGACGGGGGAAGAACCAAAAGAAGCAGCGACCGCCGTGGCCGCGGAGATGAAAATCTTTGTGCTCATGGAAGGCATGGTGAATGTGGACGAGGAAAGGGCGAGATTGGAAAAGGAAATGGCCAAGATTGACAAGGACCTGGCCTTTGCGGGGAAGAAACTTGCCAACCGCGATTTTGTGGCCAAGGCTGCCGCAGCGGTGGTAGAGAAAGAGGAAGCAAAATATCGGGATTTGCAAGGCAAGCACGCCGTTCTGGAGGCTGCTCTAAAAAAAGTTCAGGCCTTGACGACGTCCTGTCCTTGAAGAAAATAATCGGCGCTAATTGGCGTGAGGGAAAATCATGAAAGAAAACCTACTGGCCGCCAAGGGTAGGGTGGATAAATTGATCGCGATGGCCCTCGAAGAGGACATCGGTTCCGGCGACATCACCACGGCAGGCATTTTAACGGGGCGGGAGAAGGGCGGCGCCAAGGCGGTTGCCAAGTCGGAAATGGTGGTGGCGGGGATTGACGTCTTTCGAGAGACATTTCTGCTGCTCGATGGTCACATTACTTTCACCGCCCATGTGGAAGACGGTGAAAGGATCAGGCCGGGCGCCATCATGGGAGAGCTGCAGGGAACGCTGCTGAGTATTTTGATGGCGGAACGGGTGGCCCTAAATTTTTTGCAGCGGATGTGCGGGATCGCCACGTTGACCAGCCGTCTGGTCGAGGCGGTGGCTGGCACGGGGGTCAAGATACTTCATACCCGCAAGACAGTGCCTGGTTTAAGGGCGCTGGACACTTATGCTGTCCGGGTGGCAGGCGGTTACAGCCATCGCGCGGGACTGTTTGACGGTGTTTTGCTCAAGGAGAATCATATCGTGGCCGCCGGGGGGATTGCCGAGGCAGTTTTCCATGCCCGTCGGCGCATGCCCCATACGGTGAAGGTCGAGGTTGAGACAGAAAATCTTGCCGAAGTGGAGCAAGCCCTAAGCGCGGGCGTCGAGCTAATTATGCTGGACAATATGAGTATGGAGGAGACGCGCCAGGCAGTGAAGCTTGTTGCCGGCCGGGCGCTGCTTGAGGCTTCCGGCAATGTAACCCTGGCTAACATCAGGGAGATTGCCGCCACGGGGGTGCATTACATATCCGTGGGGGCGCTTACCCATTCCGTGACGGCGGCGGATATCTCCCTGCGTGTAGAGTGCCGTGACGAGTAGCTCCATGGACTTTGATGAGCAAAGCCTGAAAGCGGCTTTGACTGGTAAAGATTTCGGCATGCCCCTGTATTTTTACCAGGACACGTCGTCCACGAACGTCCAGGCCTTTCGCCTGGCGGAGGAAGGCGCGCCCGAGGGAACGGTGGTGATTGCCGATAGCCAGACCCAGGGCAAAGGCCGGTTGCGGCGGCAATGGTTCTCCCCGCCGGGGGCCAACCTGTATGCTTCCGTTATTTTGAGGCCGGCGCTCACGGCTGCCGCCGCGGCCCCGCTCACCATCATGGCCGGGGTGGCCGTAGCCGCGGCGCTTTCTTCCTTCTGCCTCACGCCGCTGCAACTTAAATGGCCGAACGATGTGCTGCTCAACCAGCGCAAGGTAGCGGGCATTCTCATGGAAATGAAAACACTGGGGAAGGGAGTGCAATTTGTCGTCCTGGGGGTCGGTGTCAATATCAACATGAAAAAAGCGGAGATTGCCCCCCCGCTCGCGCCCCTTGCCACTTCTCTATGTATTGAAGCGGGGAGGGAATTTTCCCGTCTGGCAGTTGCCGTCAATATGCTGACGAGTATCGGGAGCTGGTATCAGGCATTCCTCCGGCAAGGAGTTTTAGCCGTCCGGGAAGCGTGGTTGGGGTACGCGCAGGTGTTGGATAGAACTATTGAGGCGACCTGCGGCAATGAGATTATCCGCGGCAGGGTGACGGGGATGGATGAGGGAGGGGCGCTTACCATCAGGACGGTTCATGGTGGGTTAAGGCGCATTATTGTGGGCGATACCCTTTTGATAAAGGATTGAACGATGCTTTTGGTCATGGATGTAGGTAATACGGATACGGTTCTGGGGGTGTACGACGGCGAGGAACTGGTGCACGACTGGCGGATCCGCACCAAGGCTGATCACACGGTCGATGAGTACGGTATCCTGATCTACAACCTCTATAATGCCAGTCGCATCAGCTCCCGGGCGGTGCAGGATATCATTATTTCCTGCGTTGTGCCTCCCATGCTGAATATCCTGGAGCCCCTCTGTCAGAAGTATTTTAAAGTCAAGCCTTTGATTGTTGGGCCTGGCGTCAGGACGGGCATGCCCATTTTTTACGATAATCCCAAAGAAGTGGGCGCCGACCGTATCGTGAATGCCGTGGCCTGTTTCCATAAATATCAGCGTTCCCTGATCATCGTCGATTTCGGAACCGCCACGACCTTCGATTACATCTCTCCCCAGGGCGAATATATGGGCGGGTGCATCGCACCGGGGATCATGATTTCCACGGAGGCGCTTTTTTCGCGCACGGCCAAGCTGCCGCGAGTGGAGCTTACCAAACCGAAAAATATTATCGCCAAGGATACGGTGAGCAGCATGCAGGCGGGCATTATGTACGGCTATGCCGGTCTCGTGGACGGCATCGTGGAGCGGATGAAAAAAGAGGCCGCTAGCGACCCTTTAGTCGTGGCGACGGGCGGGTTGGCGACGATTATCGCCCCCCAGGCTACTTCTATCGACCGGGTGGAAAAGATGTTGACGTTGGAAGGTTTGCGCCTTATCTACCACCTGAATGCCCCAAAATGAGATGAAGGCCAAACATGTTAAACGTAGCTCTGACAGGCGGCATTGCCAGCGGAAAATCAACGGTTGTGAAGCTGTTTGCGGCGCGGGGCGCCCACATCATAGATTTTGATGAATTGACCAGATACGTGGAAGAGCCGGGCCGACCTGCCTGGCAAGCGCTGGTGGATTTTTTTGGCAATGAAATCGTCGATCATGATGGGACCATTAATAGAGGCAAGCTAGGGGCGCTTGTCTTTGCCGATAGCCACAAGCTTGCCAGGCTGAACGAAATGGTTCACCCTCTTATTTTCCGGGAGTGGGAGCGTCGGCTGGCGGCACTGCCGGAAGAAAAGTCTCCGGCGATCGTTATTTCCGATATCCCCCTGCTCATCGAAGGCGGCTCGCAAAATAGATTTGATCTGGTCATTCTGGTCTATGCCACCCCGGAACAGCAATTACAACGGCTAACTGCCAGAAACGGCTGCACTCCCGAAGAAGCCCGTCTCCGGCTGCGCGCTCAACTGCCTATTGACGCGAAACTTCCCCACGCCGATTATGTGATCGACAACAGTTTTTCCTGGGAGGAAACGCGCAAGAGGACGGAAGAGGTCTGGATAGAACTGGAAAAGCTCCACAACCGTAAATTGTTATCTGTAAAATAGAGGATGACCAAGGGTCCGTCCCCGGATCGTAAGAAGATAATATGCTGCATATCCTAAAAAGTTTCATTAAAGTACGTATCATCTTCATAATTTTCATAATTCTCTTCGTCTCTGGATGTCAGGAGCAAAGCGGGCCACCGGTGATTACCGCGCCTGAAAACCTGAAAATAAGGAGTACATTGACAATCGGCATCATACCGGAAGAAAATGTCTTCGAACTCAAGAAAAAGTATCTGCCCCTCATGAAATATCTTTCTTATAAGCTTGCCATGAAGGTCCAGGTAAAACTTCTGGACAGTTACGGAGCTGTTGACGAAGCCATCGCCCGTGGCGAGATAGACGGGGTTATTCTGGGAAGTGCCGGAGTGGTTAAGCGCTATGCAAAACACCGCTTCGACCTCATCGCCCGACCTCAATATTCGGGAAGCGATTCTTTCTACAAAGCCTTTATCATTGCGGAAAAAGACTCCGGCATAACCCCGGACATCAACACCTGGAAAGGAAAGAAACTGGCGCTCGCTCATGAACGCACAGCCACCTCCATTTTTGTGAAGTGGTATCTCAAAAAACGTGGCATAAACAGTGAACAGCAGATCTTTAGGAAAGTTGAATATGCCGGCAGCCATGATGCCGTCATTATCCTTCTTTTGGAACGGAATGCAGCCATCGGCGGCGTGAAAGACTCGGTGCTGAAAAGGTTTATCGAAGGGCATCCTGCTTGTAGAGGCAGATTTGTCATCCTGGCTGAATCGGCGCCTGCCCCGGAAAATACCCTTGTTGTAAGTTCGAGGCTCCCTGTGGACGTGAAGAACTTGCTCAAGAAGACACTTCTGGAGATTCATGACCATCCGGAAGGGCAGGTTGCCCTTAAAGTTCTCGGGGCCGATAGGTTTATTGCCACCAATTACTCCGAATATGCTGCGGTTGAAAATATGCTCCATGATCTTGGATCAGCCGCCAGCATCCGTCAAGATTCTCCTTCACAGATAAACAAATGAAGAAAAAATTGATTATCGGCTTGGGATTGCTGCTTTTTATCTTTGTTATCGGAGCTGCGGCGACAATCTACAACCTGCATATCGTCATGGAAAGCCACCGCATGGTGAGCATACAGGATGTGGTCGCAGACAAGGCCAATGAAATGCTCCTGCAAATCAAGGGCGCCCAGGCCGAGCTTTATAGGCATAAGGCGGGATATTCAAGGGACATCAACGTATTTGTTGATTATGTGCTGGGGTTGGAAGAAAACTTGGTTTTAGCGGCCGGAGATTACGCCCCCTATCTCCAGAACCCTTCCTGCAACAATTGTCATCCGGCCAGGGAACATATCGGCAGTTATAACGAAACGGTACAACAGGCACAAAAAAAACTCCAGTTATTCAAGCAGAAGATGAGCCTGATCATGACTTCACGGGAGTTGCATCAGCAGATGGAAGGTGAAGCCATCGGGATAACCGTTCTCATCGTCAATGATCTGGAAAATATGAAACACATGGCCATTACCATGAAAAAAATATTACAACTTAGGCGTGATGGAGAAATATCCAGGGCGGCTTATGTTATTGCCTTAACTTCCCTGTTCAGCATCGTATTTGCGTTCATAATTATGAATGTCCTTTTCAGAAAAATCAGCGTTCCTCTCAGGGGATTGCTGACAGGGATTGAAAGGATTTCCTCAGGCGATTTCGATCATCAAATTAAGGTAATAACCAAAGATGAAATCGGCGTGGTTGCTCAAACCTTCAATCAGATGGCGGTGGATATGAAAAAAAACGCCCGTGAGAAGGATAGTTTGCTTACCGAGCTCCAATTTTTCAATCTGGAGTTGGAGCGAAAGGTTTCGGAAGTAACTGCAGAATTGACGATGGCAAATGAAAGTATCCGCAGGAATGAGATTCTGGCCGTGGTGGGGACGCTGGCAGCTGGCGTTTCACATGAGTTGAGTACGCCCCTGGGGACCATCCTCGGTTTTATCCAGCTTTTCAAAACGCAGTTGATTGCAGACAAGTCGTTAATGGAAGATATAATCCTGGTGGAGCAGGAACTCCTGCGATGCAAAAAGATTGTCAGCGATCTGCTCGATGCCGTCAAATCCCCCAAACGTGAAGCCGCCAATACGGGTATGAACGAGGTGTTGTCCGAAGCGCTGGACCTTCTGCAGTATCAGCCCATCATGAAAACTATCGCTGTTCATAAAGATTTTGATCCGGCACTGCCGTTGCTAAAGGTGGCCCGAAGCCAGATGAAACAGGTCTTCATCAACATTCTGATGAACGCCATGCAGGCGATGCCGGGAGGTGGTCGGTTAAGCATCGCGACCTTAAATGTTGGGAATGGTTTTGTGGAGATACACATATCCGATACCGGCAAAGGGATTGCCCCGGCTGAGCAGGCAAAGATATTTAAGCCTTTTTATACAACAAGAGAAGGCGGTTCGGGGCTGGGGCTTTCCATCAGCGCCGATATTATCGGGAAACACGGTGGGGTCATAAAAGTAAAAAGTTTGCCGGGGGAGGGGACGTTATTTACCATTTCCCTGCCTCTGAATGAGCAACGGGGAGGTCTGGGCGCATGAAAGGGACGATACTGCTGGTTGATGATGATCTTGCTTTTTGTAAGCTCCTGAAAAGGGTACTGGAGAAAGAATACGCCGTTACTTATCATACGAATCCGCTGGAGGCCCTGGAATTCCTTAAAACGAGAAAAATGGATCTGGTGATTCTGGATCTCCACATGCCACAGATGGACGGGATAGAATTTCTCGAAACCATCCGCGCCACATTGCCGGACCAGGATGTTCTTTTTATGACGGCCTATGCCGGCGTGGAAAAAGCTGTTGAGGCGATGAAAAAAGGAGCAGCGGATTACCTTATTAAACCTTTTCAGAACGATGAACTCCACCTGGTTGTCCGCAATATGTTTGGAAAAAAGGAGTTATTGGAGGAAAATCGCATTCTCCGGGAGGAACTTGACGAAATAAATCGGCCTCAAAAGATCATCGGGAAAAGCCGCAAGATGAACGATGTCTATGAAATCATAAAAAAAGTAGGTGAGCTGGACAGCACCGTTTTGATTACCGGCGAAAGTGGGACCGGCAAAGAATTGGTCGCGCACGCGATCCACCATGAAGGTGCACGCAGGAACAGGCGATTTGTACCGGTAAACTGCTCGGCAATCCCGGAGAACCTGCTTGAGTCGGAATTGTTCGGACATACGAAGGGAGCCTTTAGCGGCGCCCAGAGCGCCCGGCCCGGCCTTTTCAAATACGCCGACAAAGGGACGTTGTTTCTTGATGAGATAGGGGACATTTCCCTGCCTGTGCAGGCCAAGCTGCTGCGGGTGATTCAGGAACAAAAGATACGGAGTGTGGGCGACGAAGAGGAAAAAGAGATCGATGTCAGAATCATTCTGGCTACATCAAGGGACCTAAAGCAGATGATTGCCGACAAGGAGTTTCGGGAGGACCTCTATTACCGGATCAATGTCGTGCCGCTCAAGTTGCCCCCCCTGCGGGAAAGAATTGACGACATCCCCTTGCTGGTAAATCATTTTATCGAAAAATTCGGCCGTACTGTCAAAACCATATCTGGGGAAGCCATGCCGTACCTGTTAAACTACCCCTGGCCCGGCAACGTGCGCGAGTTGCAGAATACCGTAGAGCGTATGCTGATCATGGCCGCAGGGGAGAAGGTAGAGATCATGGATTTGCCGGCGGAAGTTGCCGAATATGCACACTGCGGTGAGCAACGAAAAACCGGCAGTTATGCGGAGCGGAAGAGCGCCATGCTCAATCAGTTCAATATGAGGACAGTTAGCGAGGCCCTGGATGAATCGGGGGGAAATGTGACCAAAGCTGCGGCCGCGCTGGACCTGGAGCGAGCGAGCTTCCAACGTCTCATGAAGGCCTGTGGGATAAAATCTGAAGAATTCCGAGACTAAAAAAACAAAAAATGGGGGTGCGTCATGCTTTAATTGACCGCTACATTTTTGCAGCACTGTTTTATACCATGCCATATCAAGCTTTTACCATTCCTTTACCGGCTATCTGCGGCCCCGCCGCTAAAAACAGATAGCGCCTAAAAACTCCATAGCCACATAACATATCGATTTAACGGGAATATATTCCTGGCATAGAAAGTGCTCATCGACTTGCAAGCCGGGAGTCTTTTCGGGAGGGAGGTTTGGCTATAAAGTATTAAAAGGGGCGCTAAACACGCCTTCCGAAAAAAGAGTGCGCTGATAAATTAAAAAGGAGGTTCATTTGATGAAGGGAAGAGAAATGTTAAAAAAACTGCTATTTTTGTCGATGTTGACGGCTTGCCTGATGCTGATCGGTGTGTTGGCCTTTGCCGTCGAGGGCGGCAAGGCCAACGGTGAGAAGTGCAAGGAATGCCATACCGATCTGGTCAAGTCATTTGCCACGAATATCCATGCCAGGGCCGGGGCATACGGTGTGAAGAACGCCGGCTGTGAATCCTGTCATGGGGAGGCTGCCAAGCATATCGCTTCCGGGGATAAGGGCGCCATTGTCAATCCCGGCAAGACGGGGGAAGCGGCTTCGGCCCTTTGCCTGAAATGCCATGACAAAGGCAAGGGGCAGATGTTCTGGCACGGCAGCATCCATGAAAGCCAGAAGGTCGGCTGCGTGGCCTGCCATAAAGTGCATGGCGGCAACGATCGCCTGCTGGCCAAGAAAAAAGAAATCGATCTCTGCCTCACTTGCCATGCCGACGTGCGTGCCGACATGTTCAAGCGTTCCAAACACCCCTTGCGTGATTCCTCATCTCCTTCCGGCGCGGGTAAGATGGCCTGTTCTTCCTGCCACAACGCCCACGGCGCCAAGAGCGAGAAACTGATCAATGCCAAGTCCTTCAATGATAAATGTTTCGAGTGCCATGGGGAGAAGAAAGCCCCCCTCCTTTGGGAACACTCTCCCGTTAAGGAGGATTGTCTAACCTGCCATAGCCCCCACGGCTCTTCCAATGACAAGATGCTGGTGACGAAGGTGCCACGCCTTTGCCAGCAATGCCACATGCAGGGGCGGCATCAGTCCGGGACCTTGGGGACCAATTCCCTCTATGCCTTCAACCGCGGCTGTCTCAACTGTCATCCGATGATCCATGGTTCCAACCATCCATCGGGCGCCGTGCTGCAGCGTTAGCTAACTCGAAAAATACATTTAAGGAGAGAATATGATGAAACGAAAGAACTTCAGCGACATCATCCTGGCCATGCTCCTGAGCATATGCGTGACAGGCGGCACGGCCCTGGCGGATACGGAGGGCAAGGTTATTATCAGCGGTGAAATCACCGCCGGCGTCCAGCAGACAAAAATCGACGGCGCCCAGCAGAAATCAGAAGAATACCGGGATCTGCAAAACGGCTTTTTGGTGCAGGACTTCCGTTTGCAGGTGGACGGCGTGGAAAGACCCTACTATCTTGATCTCAGGGTAAAAAACCCGCTACAGGAGAATGAGTATTATCGTCTGCAGGGCGGCATGCATGGCAGGTATAATTACGAGCTTTTTTATGATAGCACCCCCCATAACTTCGGCAGCGGCCAGTTGCTGTTGAATGATGTGGGAGGGGGAAGACTGCTGATCGGCGATACTATCCAGCAGCAGTTGGAGGCAAATGAGGTCCTCCGCAGTCAACGCCTGACCTCCGGCGGTGTAACCAGCACGGCCGGCGGCGCCTTGATCAATCCTAACGATGCCCAGAATCAGGCTTTAGACGCGGGTATGACCAGCATCGTTAAAAACCTTTATGATTCGGCCAATACGATTCAGTTTGGCCTCAAAAGGGAAAAAACGGGTTTTGCCTTCGACTATAGCTTCATCGAAAACATGAAATCGTGGGTCAAGGTGACCGACGAGCAGCGGACCGGCAACCGCCGGACCAGCGCCGGGACCTATGAACGGTACAATAACGGCAACACGACCACCACGGCCGGTGTTGGCAACAGGGGCCATCTCGTTGATTTTTTTGTAGTAGCGGGCATAGAGCTGCCCGAGACTATCGACTACCGGACCAGGACCCTGAATGTCGGGACAGGCGTTTATAAGAAGAATTGGCTGCTCGACGCCGAATATACCTTGACGGACTTCGGCAATGAGGTCGATTCCCTGGTGTGGGACAATCCCTTCCGGTTTACGTCGGCAACGGCCACCAGCGCCAGTGGCGCCAGCAACAACGCCTTCAACCGGGGACGTTCCGCCCTGGGTCAGCTTTCCCTGGCGCCGGACAGCAAATCTCATGATTTTAGCCTTTCCGGTTCCGTCGAGCTGCCGCTCCATAGCAGGTTTTCCGGCAGCATCAGCTACGGCTGGATAACCCAGGATCAGGCTTTTCTCCCCTATACCCTGAATACCGCCATCAGCGCCATCCCCGGCGCCGCCGGACCGGGATTCGATGCCACGAATACTGCCAACCTGCCGCAGCAAAACCTGAACGGCAAAGTGGCGACCCTTTCGCAGAGTTATCAACTTACGACCAAGCCGATAGAGCCGTTGGCCGTAACCTTGCGCTATCGCTATTACGAATATGATAACAAATCCGATAATATTACTTTCAAAGGCTACTCGGCCTTTGGCGATTCGTTCTGGAGGACCGTCAAGAATGACAAAAACGCTCCGGTCAGCAACGAAACCCTTTCCTTCACCCGCCAGAATGCCGAACTCGCCGTTGATTATCACGTCCTGAAATCACTGACCCTTATAGTGGACGGTTTCTGGGAAGATTGGGAACGCGAGCAGCTTCGCATCGATGGCACTACGGAATTTGGCGGCGGGGGAGGTTTCATTTTCAGTCCTACCCGATCGGCAAAGTTGAAGGGAAACTATCGCTATGCCAAACGCACCGTGGATGGCTACAAAACGGGCAATACCAAAGAAAATCCGGAGGCCGTGGGATTGGTTAACTACGACTGGGCCGAGCGGACCAGAAACCAGGCTGATCTCCGGCTGCAGGTATCGCCTTTAGAGGCTGTAACGGTAGGCCTTTCCGGCCAGTATCGGAAGGATGAGTTTGGCGAAGACAACTTATTCGGTCTGAAAGAAAATAAAAACGCCGCCGCCGCGATTGACATCTCCTATACCCCGTCGGAGACGCTGTCGTTTTATGTCAACTATGTAAGAGAATCGCGCAAGGGAGCGATGCAATCAGGCGCCAAGGATGATGCCTTCGACAATCCGGCCACCACAGCCAATGAGACAACAATCGGCAACTTTAACCCGGAGAATTTTTGGAACACCGACATTGACGAGGATGTGGATACGGTCGGAGTGGGCATGACCGTCCAAATCATTCCCAATAAGTTGACCCTTAATGCCGGCTACAGTTTTTCTTTAAGCAAGATGGATTTCGATACCGTCAATCCCAATGGTGCGGTAAAACTGGCCAACGCCGCGACCCAGAGCTGGCCGACGGTTGAAAACCGTTACCAGGAATTCAAGGCTGACCTTGGCTATAATTTTACCGCCAACCTGAAGGGCGGCATCACCTATCTGTATGAGAAGTACACCCTGGAAGATTTCGCCAATACTCCGGCATACATGGCGGGCGCCTCGGCGGAAAACAGCAGCAAATATCTCTTTGCCGGCGCCAACAATTATAATTACGAAGCTCACGTGGGCGGGGTTTACCTAAGTTACAAATTCTGAACAAACGTTTCTTTATTGCCATCATGGGCGTCTTTGCCGATGTCCATGATGGCAATAATTATTTACCTCTTATTTTCCGGGAGTGGGAGCGTCGCCTGGCGGCGCTGCCGGAAGAAAAGTCTCCGGCGATCGTTATTTCCGATATCCCTCTGCTCATCGAAGGCGGCTCGCAAAAGAGATTTGATCTGGTCATTCTGGTCTATGCCACCCCGGAACAGCAATTACAACGGCTAACTGCCAGAAACGGCTGCACTCCCGAAGAAGCCCGTCTCCGGCTGCGCGCTCAACTGCCTATTGACGCGAAGCTTCCCCATGCCGATTATGTGATCGACAACAGTTATTCCTGGGAGGAAACGCGCAAGAGGACGGAAGAGGTCTGGATAGAACTGGAAAAGCGCCATAATTGTTAGCCGCCGCTAAGGGGAGAGAGGTTGTGCCATGACGATAACAAATGCCGGAACAGCCGTCGAGCGGTATGCCGCTCGGGTTGATGCCGTCCTCGTGCAACGGACCCGTCTGCGCGGTCCGCAGCCCCCGGGGGACCTCTTTGCAGGTCTCCCGGCCGGCCACCCGCTTCTGAAGGCCGATCCACGTCGATCGCCCGACCCGAACTTGGAGATTGTCGCCTCATATATTGAACCGGAAGATGTCGTCATCGATGTCGGCGGGGGTGCGGGCCGAGTCTCGCTCCCGCTTGCCCTGCGTTGCCGCGAGGTCATCAATGTGGAACCATCGGCCGCCATGGGCGCGGGCTTTACTGCCAACGCCATCCAGGCAGGAATCACCAACGCCAGCGTCATTGCAGGCGATTGGCTCACAGTTGCCCCTCCGGTGGGGACGGTTGCGTTGGTGAACCACGTCACCTATCTCACGCGGGAGATCGTGCCGTTTATCGAGAAACTGAAGCTGGCCGGCCAGCGGCGTGTCCTCATCACGGTCAACAGCCCACCCCCGCCATCCTGGCACCGCGTCCTCTACCGCCTCGTGCACGGGGAGACCGAAGAAGTTGTGCCCGGCCACGCGGAACTGCTGCATGTGCTGTGGGAATTGAGCATCCTGCCCGATATTCGTGTCCTGCCACTCCCCGCTGCCAGCATTATTATCCCAGCCCCTACCCGCGAGGCAGCCATCGCAGCTGCGGTTGCACGCTTTGGCGGTGACCAGTGGGCATTCTGGCCTTTGGGAACCGACCTCGAACAACGCCTCCGTCACCTCCTGGAGGCACACTTCGAAGAGCTCTTTGCCGCCGGTCCCGACGGCTTTACCTCACGCTGTATTACGCCCGGTCGCGAAATCCTCATAACCTGGCAGCCAACGACCGCGAGGCAGGTCCACGAACCGTCGGGCTAAAGCGCCAATCAGGGGTGTCTATGTCGGTGTCCAAGTATGATTGTAAGGCCTGCCCCCCTAATATGGCCCCCTGATAATACTCCTTTGACCCTTTTCCCCTTGACATACAAGATTGCCATCTCCTATACTCAGACCGTCAAAAAGGAATGCCTTATCAATCAATTACCCATTAAAGCGACCTACATGGAGGTTGGCAATGAATTATAACATTGAGTGCGAACGTGAAGAAGATGGCCGTTGGCTTGCCGAAGTACCTACATTACCGGGAGTAATGGCGTACGGAACAACGGCCGATGAAGCAATGACGAAAGCTGAGGCTCTTGCGTTACGTGTTCTGGCAGAACGCCTTGAAATGGCAGAGTGTCGTCCAATGCCAATCAGCATTGCATTTGCGGCCTTATGACCCCGTGGCCATCTGTCAAAGCCAAAAAGTTGCTTTCGGCACTTATTTCTATCGGATGGATTATCAAGCGTCAGTCCGGCTCGCACCGTACTTTATCTCGGCCGGGATACCAGGATTTTGTATTCGCCTTTCATGATGGAGAAGAAATAGGCCCCGCATGCTCACCAGAATAGCGAAGCATACTGGTTTGGAGCCAAATGATTTATAATGTCGTGCTTGACCTCAAGAAACATATGATAACGATAATAAAATAAATCTGTCCCCTTTTCTTCGCCCTTTTCTTCCTATCGCGGCGGCAGCCCCTGCTTTTTGGTGCAAAACAGATGCGTCATATCCCTTGACATGCAAAAACAGCCCCCCTATACTTCCTTCATCGAAAGCCGAAAAGGCCCTGAAGGGGTCAATATCATCTGACATACGAGCCACAGAGGTGTTGGTCACATGATGATTGACCATAACCATCTGAGATTAGAAATTAAGAGGTGACAGGATGGAAACCATAAAATTTGAAACGGTTATTGATTCTCAAGGGGCTATTCATCTCCCAGAGGAGTTTCGCCATGCCTACGGTAAACATGCCCGGCTGGTTGTTTTGCTGCAGGCGCAGGAGTTAACACGGAAAAAAGGACGGCTACCCGGAAGTGCCCGGGGAATACTCCAGGTACTTTCCGAAGATAACGAACATCTGAATGATTTCAAGGCATACATGCCATGAAACTCTTACTGGACACGCAGGCCATTCTCTGGTTTCTTCTCGACGATCATCGTTTGAGCGGCAGGGCGCGAGAGAATATTTCGGGTCCGGATGCCTGAAGAAATTAGGGACACTTCCCAGAATAATTTACTCATTTAATGGAACTTTTCACTGACAAGCTGATGAGAAAATAATTCTATCCCCTTTTCTTCTTAAGTTATGTCAGCTCTGTCCACACCTGGTTCGATCTTGGCGTGAAGATACTTTACATTCGGCCCTTCTTCGGGATTTTTACCCTTGCTGAAAATGTCTGGGGCATGTTCAAGAAGATGTTTCCTTACTTTTGCCTTCCCGAATGTTTTACATCGCCGCCGAACATCGGCCACTGGGCAGTCACGTCAATCCCTGTTGCCGTGGTCTGGACGGCGTATATCTTCCCGTCATAATTTCCAAAATAGAGCACGCCGCTGCTATCCATCACCGGAGAGCTGGCCATGCCGCCGGTGATGTTCAATTCCCACTGTTTAACCCCGGCTTTGTTGACACAGTAAGCATATCCCGTCGTCGTGAGGACATAGATATTCCCGTCATTCCCGATCAGCGGCGTGATGTCAATTCCTCCGTTCGTAGTAAAGGTCCAGCGCAAATTGCCGGCGCTGTCGAAGGAATACATGCCTCCGGCATAACTGCCAAAGTAGCTATTGCCATCCCTGTCTATTGCGGCGGTACTGCCAGACACCGTACCGACACTAGATCTCCACTTCTGGGTGCCGTCCGGTTTTACCGCAAAGAGATAGCCATCCTGAGAACCGATATAAACGGTGCCGTCTGTTCCGATGGACGGAGACGCCAAAATGAGCCCTCCCGTGAGAAATGCCCATTTCTGTGTGCCATTAGGGTTTATGGCATAGAGCTTTTTATTAGGACTATTGTAGCCGCCACCACCGAAATAAATCGTCCCGTCTTGGCCCACCACGGGTGTGGAGTACATATTGCCGCCCCCATCTCCCGTGGCAAATTCCCATAATTTTCCCCCGTCTGACGACCGAACAGCATACAATTTCCCCGCCTGTCCGAGCCCATACAGTGTCGCACCGTCATAGGAAATGGCAATTCCGGAAGACATACCCCAGACACTATCGGCAAATGTTTGCACCCACTTCTGGCTTCCATCGGGATTAATGGCAAACATCTTGGTATTTCCGCTGGATATATAGATTGTGCCGTCCGCTCCCACGGCAAGCGGTCTTGTGAGATTAGTGGCTCCGGCTAAGTCAGGCGCAGCAAGAAACTCCCATTTCTTTGTGCCGTCGGGATTCATGGCCACTACCTTGGCATCCAGGTTGTTGCCGATATAAATTGTTCCATCAGCGCCCAGTGCTGGGCTCACATATACCGCCGATTGCCAATCCGTTCCCACGGACAACTGGTAGTACCATTTTACGGAAGCTGCCGGCACGACGTTGGGGGTGCCCATAACTTCGTCAGAGAGGACACTTTCCAAGCCGCCATTCCGGGCGGTGACGATAAAATAATAGGTTGTCCCATTGGTAAGGCCAAGGATTACTCTGCCGGGCATTGATCCCGTTACTCCGGTTACTTTCGTCCCGTTGGTGGTGGTCACTCCTGCCGTGGTTCGATAATACACGTTATACGAGGTGGCGCCCGTAACTTCCTGCCAGCTCAATGTTACCTGCCCATCACTGGCAACGGCGGATACGTCCGTTGGCGCATTTGGCGCCATCAGCGTCAGCCTCAGGCCCGCCAACTTCTGCATGATGTAAACCGCTTCCTGCGGACCGATCTTGCCGTCGCCGTTCACATCCGCCTCTTTATAAACTATTTGTTGAGGTGAAATGCCGGTGTTGACCTGCAGGGCCAAAACCGCATCGGTCAGATTCACCTGTCCGTCATAGTTGACGTCACCTATACCTACCGGCATCTTTGTAAAGGTCGCCGTAACGACTGTATCTGCGTTCAGAGTGAAGGAGCATGTACTCGTGCCCGAGCAGCCCGAGCCGCTCCATCCCGCGAAGGTGGAGACCGAGGATGCAGTTGCTGTTAGGGTAATGGCGGTGCCGGAAGAATAATTTTCACTGCAATCTAAGCCGCAGTTGAGCCCGGCAGGGTCACTGGTCACCGCACCTGCGCCGATTCCGGATGCTGCAACCGTTAATTTGAAAGTGACTGGATCCGAGCGGACAGGCCAGACAGCGCCATCTCCTGCGCCGACGCCGCCGTTTTCAAAACTCACACCCCAGGCATTGCTCGTAGTGACTGCCCGCGCCGTAGAAGACACGTAGCCCCCCAGCGCATTAAGGAACGGATTTCTGGCAGGCAGGTCAGGATTGTTTTTTGAGCGGTCCATCAGGCTGTTGAGCTCATTAATGTTAGGCAATCTCCAGTCGGAATGGCCTGCCCGGCAGTTTGCGTATTGACCGCTGTTGATCCCGGCAATAAAGTTGAGGGCCATCTGCTTGGTTACGTCCCCGTCCCCAGAAGTGAGTGAATTATCAAAGGATGGATATGCAGTCTTCATGCAGTTGGCGTCTTTCAACCACATCAAACCCGTGAGGTTGTCCGTGACCGTCCCGTCATTATGGTCGGCAAACCTGTTTGCCGGCCACGCGACGCCGGCCTGCAGCGCCCCATCATCTCCGGCCACGCAACTTGCAGTCTGGCCGGTTTTGGGAACACAGGCGCTTGAGCCTGACTCGCATTGACCGCGCACCGGCCAGACAGGACGACTTGCTGCCTTGTTTTGATAACTAATGTCGCCGTATTGCATAAGGACTTCCAATGCAAAACCGGAATAGCACGCTATATAAGCAGATGAAGACCAATAACGGTCGGACACTACATTGCTGAAGGGATGTCCGGTAGGCAATGCAGGATTGTAGTTGGAATAGTCGGTGAGGCTGGATAGCTCGTTGACATTCGGCAGTCGCCAGTCATTATGACCAAGATAGCTGTTCGTGTTCAGGCATGCCGCATAAGCCAGAGCCTCTGCCCATGTC
>Ga0082335_1005378_pt1 | contig 17798 bp, 16 predicted proteins | sample Subgrocontami58m_FD_72375 | JGI IMG/M metagenome (GOLD analysis project Ga0082335, IMG submission 72375) | Subsurface groundwater microbial communities from S. Glens Falls, New York, USA - GMW37 contaminated, 5.8 m (SPADES assembly) (version 2) ... | reverse complement strand
TGTGCCAGTGTCGTTCAATCATTTTTAGAAATTGGTGAAACGGTTTAAGTCTTGACCATCTCAGTTGGGATTTCCAGTTGGTAAAGAATCGTTCGGCATTGCTAGCGCTTTTGTAATCCCAAAGCTTACCAAATGATTCTTTCAAGAGGTAAGCCTTATAGATACGTTTATTGGCCTTGAAAAGTAGCTTTAATGCACGTTTGCCTTTTATATCTAAATTGGCTTTGTGTGACAGAAGCGTATACTTCTGTCCTTTGATAAATATTCGTTCTTTCTCATTTACACGGCGATACTCCTGTTTACGGACTTTGTCCATAGCATCACCAAGATGGCGAATGATGTGAAATTTGTCGTAGATGATTTGAGCATGTGGGATATGCTTGATCGTGGACTTCCGAAAGGGCTTCCACATGTCCATGACAACAATGGCTATGTTTTTCTTCTGGCTGTCAGAAAGCGTATTATAAAACAAATCCAGGTCTTCTTCTCTACGACCTTCACCACCTATCCATATGGGACGTCCTTTATCCAAATCACTCACACAGGTCATATACGTATGCCCCTTACGGACAGAAATTTCGTCTATCCCTATGGCTCGAAGCTTGGTGATTTTGCCAAAACGATCAACAATTTCATTCATATAGTTTATTTCCATTTGCCTGACTTGATACCAGCTCAGCCGTTCCAGTTCAGCTACTCGTTTGATCGTAAGTTCACGACAGAGTCTGCCAACATGACGTTCGTATCGCTTGGTATTTCTCGTATTCGAGGCAAGCCATGACAACGTTTCTACTTTCACGGCATTACATGTCTTGCAAAATACACGGCGGTATTCAAATTCAACGTAGATTCTAAATGCACCGCTCGAAAGGTCTCTTGCCCGTTTGATTTCGCTATCGTAATATGTCTTTGATGGTGTATGACAAACAGAGCAAACGGTTTTTTTTGACGGCGTACCAGTTTGATGACCCTCGCATACGGATCACCATAAACGCCGGTTAATTTACTTCGCGCTCGAAATCCAGAATGTGAATATAATTCTGATAAGGTTTTACAGGTTTTCATGAATACTCCTTTCTCTTGCCAGAATAGTATACCTACACGTGACAGCTTTTGGGAGTCCTATTTTACCCCGAAAACCTTATTTCTTGTGGTATTGAGAAAGAACTATACTGAAATTTTACCCACACAAAACTTAGAAGACCCAAAAAATTTATGATTACGCAAACCGAATTATTAACTAAAAAAGGTGTACACATCCAGCAGATGTTTGGTTCGATTGCCAGGGTATACGATCTTTTAAATACCTTGTTAAGTTTAAATTTTGACAAGAGTTGGCGTAAGTTTGCTGTAAAGGTCAGTAATGTTACTCCGGACGCAAAAGTGCTGGACGTCTGCGCCGGTACGGGCGATCTGGCTATAGCGTATTCCAAGATGTTAAATGGGAGTGGGAAGGTTATTGGGAGCGATTTTTGTCATGAAATGGTCAAACTCGCAGATCTCAAGCTCAGGAAAAAGAACCTTTCCGATAAAATTGAAGTTCTTGGGGCAGATACTTTGCATCTGCCTTTTCAGGACAATTATTTTCAAGTCTCTGCCGTGGCATTCGGGATCAGGAATGTATCGGATTTAAGGGCTGGCATTACCGAGATGATGCGGATAACCGCCCTGGGTGGTCGTGTTGTTATACTAGAATTTTCACAACCAACGAATCCACTATTTAAGGCAATCTATTATTTTTACTTTAAAAAAATACTACCCATCATTGGAAGGCTTATTTCGCGCAGTAAGTATAATGCTTACTCCTATCTTCCATCATCGGTGTTAAACTTTCCTGATCGGCAAGGATTAAAGAAACACATGGAATCCTGTGGGCTTGAAGATGTGAAAATTTACTCTAGAACGATGGGTATAGTTACTATCCATGTCGGACAAAAACCGGGTAAACAGTGAAGCATCAATACAAGTAGATGGAAATAAATGCAAATTGAAAATGTAAAGACTTGACTAACCAAAAAAAGTTGTATATTATGTTTTAGTAAGTTATTCAAAAAAAACATCTCGACGCTAACTAGATAGTGTATGTGCTAGAGGAAGAGTCGTTCGTATATTTATCTTATCAGCTACTGGGGAATAGTGTAACGGTAGCACAAATGATTCTGGATCATTTCGTCTAGGTTCGAATCCTAGTTCCCCAGCCAATTAAATCAATGGTTTCAGGCTTTTTACACATTTCCATTTTCCCCAACTGTAGTCAGATTCTAATACTTGAATCCCGTTTTTAGGCAATACGAGTCTCATTAATCCTCGTTTTACAGTTACATTTATAATCATTAGAACGTTTCAATTCCTTATAGGTTCAATGAAAGAATAAAGGCACGCTGGTAGTAGGCAAGGAGGAAATTCGTTTCAATTCCTTATAGGTTCAATGAAAGTAGGAAACTCTATCTGGAGTTTACGGTGTCTGGGTCCGGTTTCAATTCCTTATAGGTTCAATGAAAGGCATGATCAGCGATACACATGGAATGGATTCACAAGTTTCAATTCCTTATAGGTTCAATGAAAGCTCTCGCAGATAAAAAAGCTCAATGACATCGTACTGTTTCAATTCCTTATAGGTTCAATGAAAGAGAAGAAGGGGTAATATCATAGATTGACAGGTTTTTAAGTTTCAATTCCTTATAGGTTCAATGAAAGCTTTATGTCACAGAACAGATATATCACTACAAATTACGTTTCAATTCCTTATAGGTTCAATGAAAGATCGTTTCCGCGCCCCCTCGGAAAACCGTGTAACCACGTTTCAATTCCTTATAGGTTCAATGAAAGTGGGCAAACTCAACCGCTGCGGGTTGATGGTCGACCGTTTCAATTCCTTATAGGTTCAATGAAAGACAAGTAATGGGGTCAATTTTCCGTAATCAACTCCCCAGTTTCAATTCCTTATAGGTTCAATGAAAGCAATCGCTAATTCTATTTGAACCACTGCAATACCATGTTTCAATTCCTTATAGGTTCAATGAAAGTTGATGATCCAACAACACCTGAAGAAATCAAAGAACCGTTTCAATTCCTTATAGGTTCAATGAAAGGCCGCTTGTAAAACAATTCACGCCATGTATAACGCGTTTCAATTCCTTATAGGTTCAATGAAAGCATATCCGATTCCTTATGTGGGATATGGTAAATTATTTTGTTTCAATTCCTTATAGGTTCAATGAAAGATCAATCTCTCGTAGACTCGCATATATCTTGTGAGAGTTTCAATTCCTTATAGGTTCAATGAAAGGTAAAAAGTATAAATCTCATTATCACACAATTTTGACTGTTTCAATTCCTTATAGGTTCAATGAAAGTTTGTATGGGAAACATTGTTGAGGATTCTTACAAACCAGGTTTCAATTCCTTATAGGTTCAATGAAAGTCCAGATTGGGCACGGTAATCACTCTAATTAGTTATAGTTTCAATTCCTTATAGGTTCAATGAAAGGTCTTACGGCGATTTCTGATAATGTGAGGTATGTAAGTTTCAATTCCTTATAGGTTCAATGAAAGTGTAGATTCGATAAAGAATCTTGAGTTTACTCATTCGTTTCAATTCCTTATAGGTTCAATGAAAGAAGACAGTGCAACAAAACCTGTGCCACCATCCAATAGTTTCAATTCCTTATAGGTTCAATGAAAGAAAAAATACCGGTCGGCGTTGGAGAAGAACTCAAGTTTCAATTCCTTATAGGTTCAATGAAAGCTTCGAGTGATCGGACATTTGCCGCTATGATATCGTAGTTTCAATTCCTTATAGGTTCAATGAAAGATGGCATCCGAAGAATTATTTGTATAATCAATCTTCACAGTTTCAATTCCTTATAGGTTCAATGAAAGCGGGAGCGACTAACGCTTTCCTTAACACCTCAACTACGTTTCAATTCCTTATAGGTTCAATGAAAGACAAATGAGAGAAAAGTTGCACAAGCTATGTATCCAGGTTTCAATTCCTTATAGGTTCAATGAAAGGGCAGTAAAGCGAAGAACTACTTCTTTATGAACTAGTTTCAATTCCTTATAGGTTCAATGAAAGATCGACCAAATGCGCGGTATTCTATCTTTTTCGTTTGTTTCAATTCCTTATAGGTTCAATGAAAGTATCTTCTTGTATCTGTAGATGTGCTTCATCTTCTTCCGTTTCAATTCCTTATAGGTTCAATGAAAGGTACCGTAACTACCTTAATTGACTCTTTAATTGACTGTTTCAATTCCTTATAGGTTCAATGAAAGGTCGTCTATTAAATATTGGTTTGTATCTCTTGCCTTGTTTCAATTCCTTATAGGTTCAATGAAAGGGTTCTTTTATTTCCTCTGGCGTTGTCGGATCATCAGTTTCAATTCCTTATAGGTTCAATGAAAGATATCCTGTAATCGTAAGAGTTGCCTCATCAAACAGTTTCAATTCCTTATAGGTTCAATGAAAGGAATATCAAATCCAGATATGTATCTTTATTGTTTGTTTCAATTCCTTATAGGTTCAATGAAAGACTGGAGGCGAAACAGGGATAGATGTCGCATTTTGGTTTCAATTCCTTATAGGTTCAATGAAAGGTAAATGGACAATTTCTTATTTTATCTTCTTCTTTTTGTTTCAATTCCTTATAGGTTCAATGAAAGGGAAGCAAATTTAAGTGAATATACCTATCATTATATTGTTTCAATTCCTTATAGGTTCAATGAAAGGAGAATTAATTCGCCTGCAAGGCGTAACCCGAATTGTGTTTCAATTCCTTATAGGTTCAATGAAAGGGGTGATGTTGTTTGATGCCACAGCCAGGATACGCCGTTTCAATTCCTTATAGGTTCAATGAAAGCATAATAAATCTTGCTAATATGTGATGTAGCGTCGTTTCAATTCCTTATAGGTTCAATGAAAGAAAAAAGAGACCCTCATTTGTTTGCAGAGCAATGCGATGTTTCAATTCCTTATAGGTTCAATGAAAGAAATGGAAGGCAGGCACTTCTGGGGCATTAAACATGTTTCAATTCCTTATAGGTTCAATGAAAGATAAATAATGGCAAGCTTATCCTGGAGGCAAAAATTGGTTTCAATTCCTTATAGGTTCAATGAAAGGCTGTGGATACTGTACCGTTATACCTTGTCCCGTGTTTCAATTCCTTATAGGTTCAATGAAAGGCACACTATGATTCAGGTATAGTGGGATACGACATTAGTTTCAATTCCTTATAGGTTCAATGAAAGATCGTTAACACGTTTTATTTCTTGCAGTGTTGTTACTGTTTCAATTCCTTATAGGTTCAATGAAAGAATTGGGAAAATTTGGTAATTAAAATGATAGGTTATTAGTTTCAATTCCTTATAGGTTCAATGAAAGCATTTGACATTGTATAACCTCGTTTCGTTATGTATGTTTCAATTCCTTATAGGTTCAATGAAAGTCCAGAGAAATTAAGATATGCAATGAGGACGGCTCATTTGTTTCAATTCCTTATAGGTTCAATGAAAGGGGATTACGTTGTCCCCCATTATGCAGGCAAAATCTCGTTTCAATTCCTTATAGGTTCAATGAAAGGTTTTGTGCTGCATAATATAATCATATTTCTTCTGCGTTTCAATTCCTTATAGGTTCAATGAAAGACGCCCTGGGCGAGTTTGCGCAAAGCCCATTTATCCGTTTCAATTCCTTATAGGTTCAATGAAAGCCGTCCCCGACATTATAAACAAGCTCTCTGTTGATAGTTTCAATTCCTTATAGGTTCAATGAAAGCGGGTTTGACGTCAAAGGCGCCACGATTGAAATCAGTTTCAATTCCTTATAGGTTCAATGAAAGGTGGGCTGAAAATCTTCAGCCCTTACTTTTCCAAATAGTTTCAATTCCTTATAGGTTCAATGAAAGCCGTCCCCTGCTTCTCCATCCAGCCAATTTTCTCGTTTCAATTCCTTATAGGTTCAATGAAAGGAGCTGCTCGGCATATCCGAGAAGACGATTTCCCGCGTTTCAATTCCTTATAGGTTCAATGAAAGAATGTTTCACGATCTCCGCGCTCCTTTTCTTTGTTCGTTTCAATTCCTTATAGGTTCAATGAAAGGCAAAGCCTGTTTTGCCGCATTCGAGACATTTAATTTGTTTCAATTCCTTATAGGTTCAATGAAAGGGATCTGCGCCTGGAAGGTAATATCCAGCAATACAAGTTTCAATTCCTTATAGGTTCAATGAAAGCTGAAGGAGCTCGGCGGTTACAATCCGGTGATGTACACGTTTCAATTCCTTATAGGTTCAATGAAAGGATTTTAGTATTTTACGAAAATAAAAGAGAATTTCACGTTTCAATTCCTTATAGGTTCAATGAAAGTCAGGAGACGGCTCCTACCTCTGAATGTTTTAAGTCGTTTCAATTCCTTATAGGTTCAATGAAAGCCGTTTTGTGTACATAATATATACAAGTACTTACGATCTGTTTTACCGACAAAAACGGCCTTTTATTTCGTCGACCCGCAATGATGTAAAAACAGCGGGGGGTCGACAGGATATATGTAAATTGTTTGTCCATAATAATATAATCTCCAATGAGGCTTATCAAGCAAATTTGTTACCTGTCAAAACAGATGCCTGACCTCGTGGTTGACAGACTCCGTCCCGGAATCAGAGCACGTTGTCCACCGGTCTTTTTTCAGTTCCAACGATCTCCTTTTCCAACCACTTTTCATTTCTCGATTTAAAAATAATGAGCGAGTCCTTATCTTCTTCGTTCATTATTTTCCGGGCCTTTATTTTCAACTCCTCAAGTTTAGCTTCTGTAATCTCCCCCTCAAAGACCGAATTCTGGATGTGATGGAGGTAGCCTCTGCAAAGCTTTAGCATCTTCCCGCATCGCTTCTGTTCGACATCATACACGGCAATTACGTACATTATAAATATAAATCCTTGGGTTCAAACTGTGCAAAACGGTTCAAACCGCTTAAACCGTTTAAACGGCTTCTACTGCTTGAACGGTTATTAAAAACTACCACCATATCTTAAACCCCTCGTATTCCTGCTCACCGATAAGGTGTTTTACCAGTTTATAGCACTCCAGCCGGATAAGATAACGGTACGAGACCTGTCTTTCAAGCTTTTTGTGGGTAATGATGGTTTTGAGCCGTTCGTCATATTCCCTGATAATGGTTTTTCTCCCTTTTTCGTTGAGATAACAAAGATTCACCTCGGTCATAAAATCCTGCCCGGTAATCTGCTGACGGTTCAGCATGGTAAATATCGTCCTGTCGCTAAAAATCGGCTTAAACACCTCGGCCAGGTCAAGGCTCAGGGAATACCTCCTTTCCCCAGGTTCGTGCAAATATGAAATGAGCGGGTTTAGCTGGGTATGGTAAATCTCACTGAGGCATGTCGTGTAGACCATCGAGTTGAGGTATGAGATCAGGGCGTTGATCATATTATCAGGCGGCTGCTTGACCCTGCGCTCAAACTCAATTTCCTGGTCAATAATACGTGGCCATGCCTTGTAGTAGGTATTCCGGATATTTCCCTCAATGCCCATCAACTCATCTACTGCCTCCGACTTTTCCATCAACAGTCTGAACCCCTCGATGGTTTCAATGTATTCATCAAGGTCTTTCCCCCTGTTATTATAATATCTCAGATTCTTCAGGATATTGAAGCTTGCAGCATCGACAAACGCCCGTGCCAGGGTAATCCGCTTTTGACGGCTCGTATAGTGGTTTACCTGCTTTACCAGGAGCTGACCGGAATTTAAATATTCCCTCGGATAATAGCTCCCCGAATAAAAGCCGTAGTAATTAAAGATGTGCACCGGTATGCCCTTTTGTGCCAGATAATTGAAGAGTTTGGTGTTGAAGTCGATCTCCCCAAAGACGTAGAGCGCCTCTGTGTTTTCGATAGGGATAACGGCTTTGGAGCCATCCTCCTTTTCAAAGAAGATGGTATTTTCCTGCCGTTTCAGACGGCCGTTGTTAAAGATGTAATAGTTTTGTTTCATGAATTTTTAGCCACGAATGGACACGAATTTACACGAATACAATAGAGAGGATTAACAGCCTTTAGCATAATCAAACCAAAATACTTTGATCAATGTTGCAAAATTGAACCGACAGGATTTCCAAATTTCCAGTTTTGAAATCCTATATATCCAGTGTATCCCTGTAAGTTATTTTCTTATATTTTTTTTCATTCGTGGTCATTCGTGTTCATTCGTGGCTAAACAACCAACCTCTCGTATTCTAATCGTTCTTTTCCAAAGTTTAAAATAATTGCCAAATTTAGGCCGGTTGCCTTCAAATAATTAAGAGTTTGCGCCCTGTGAGCGTCCACAATTATTTCGCCGGACTTCAGTTCTAAAACAATCTTATCTTCAATTAAAATGCCCGCAAAATACTCTCCCACATTCTCCCCCTCAAAATACACGGTTATCGGAGCCTGTTGTTTTGCCGTAATTCCCTCGCGTTTTAATAATACCATCAACGAGTTTTCATATATCTTTTCCAAAAATCCAAACCCAAGCGTATTATGTACCCGCATCGCAAGGCCAACAATTTTAAAAGGCAAATCCTTATATATTATTTCATTTTTATTCGTATTCATTAGCGACCACTCGTAGTTAAGGTTGATGGAAGTGAATATGCCATGAATGAACACGAATTATCATATAAAAAATCAAGGTTTCGATAGGGCAACGTCGCTTACCTCGCCCCAATTTATCATTCGTGCCCATTCGCGCAAATTCGTGGCTAAATTAAAATATTTTTAAAATATTAGTGGCGAAAATTAAATCCAACAAATATCCCCGTAGCTGCACTTCCTGCATATCTTTGTTTTCTGTGCTTGCGGGGGCAATTCCATATCGATAGTCCTCTTAATTTCACTCAAAACTGTCTGGATCTTCTCTTCGTCTCCCGGTTCGAGAAACACATCCAGCGTCTTTCTGAGCTTTGGATAATTAATCTTGCCGGTAACACCGTCCACACCCTTCTGTTTCAGATACCAAATGTAGTATTTCAACTGCCAGATATGCGGTTCTTCCACCTTGTCCGACTTCTTTACCTCGTGGATGACCCTGTCTTTCCCGATGAAATCGATCTTGATAGTGCCGTCAATATCGATCTCCTTATTCTCGCGATCATAGGACGTCTCGTGGATCAGCTTCCCCAGATAGACCGCATCGCTGTTCTGCTCCATTTCAATATTTTTGGTAAAATACCAGAGCTTCTTACGGCAGAGGAAGTAATAGTTAATCTGGGTGCCGGTGAAGCGGATATTTTTCTGGTCAATATTCATTATAGTTTAGCCACGAATGAACACGAATATGCACGAATTGTTTCTCAAATTTAATGAATTCAGTATATAACCTTTCTTTGTAACAATTTAGCTCTTTGAAAAAGGTAGCGCCGATCCCTTGTGGTCGGCATTGTGCGGGGGATGAACCACCCGCGCTACACATTCTGTTTTGTGTGATTGAATTTAAATGTACGGATTTTTCAAAGAGCTAAATTGTTATGTTTATTTTATCTTTCCCCATGCAACACTTTTTGTACTTCTTGCCGCTGCCGCAGGGACAAGGGCTGTTTCGTCCGATCTTTGGCGTTTCCTGTGCGGGTGGTTCCAAAAGCTCTTCGGATTCATCCTCATACTGACGCTCCACTTTTTTTTCAGCTTCTGTTTTCCAGCGCTCTTGCCGTCTTCTAATATGCTCTTCATCATAAAAAGACAGCCAGTCGCGGGTGTAAAGAGCAATATGTTTACCATTCGTAGAGAAAATTCTTTCGACATCTTCCTCATCGAATGCAACGATTGGGAATGGCTCTTTTTCTCTGAATCTTCTTTCTTCCTGGCAAAAGGCGAGGAGGGATTCTTTAAATTCATCACGCTTAAAATCGAGAAGCACATTCGCCACACCTACCCGGACATCTATATTTTCTTCTTTATTCGTAAAGATTGAATGAATAAAGAAAATGATGTCATTTTCTGCTTCAGGATTATAAACCGCAACAGCAGCCAGTCCCTGTAGTGCAATCGTTCTGACATACCAGTCTTGTTCTTTATCTTGCACAAATTGGCGAAGACTTTCCAGTGCAGGCATTCCTATCTTACCGAAGATGGAAGGAAAAACTTCAAAAACCCAATCAACATTATATTTTTCAGACCACTTTATAGCCGTAATAAGCGGTGCGATTGTCTCTTGTGTGCCGATAGCTCCCAGGATAAACACTGCGTGGATCGGTGTCCAGAATTCCGGCCTTTCCTTTGTCCAGTTTGATTCCTCTAACACAATTTTTGAGAGCGGTTCAATCATGCTGTTACCACGTTTTATGAATTCATCCACTGCCGTCCGCGGCAAGCGGTCTTCCTCAGTAAAAAGCAGATTCACTAATTTATCACTCTCCAGCATTGAATAGCCTATCATTTAAAACTCCTTTACCTTTTTCTCAATATACTGGCGAACTCACTTTTGTTAAGCTTTCCAGTTGAAAGGTCCAGCATGGCATCGTAGAGTTTCCCCTGAGAATCTGAAATGCTGATTCCATTAAGTTCGAGAAAAACCAGCGCAGATACCAGGGCGGTTCGCTTGTTACCATCAATAAAAGGATGGTTTTTACCGATGTGAAATGCATAAGCTGCTGCCATTTCATAAATATCGTTATGTAAGTACTCACCATGAAAAGATGCATGGGGCATTGCAATAGCTGAAGATAAGAGGTTTATATTCCTTATCCCTGGCAATCCTCCATACAATCTAATCTGATTGCAGTGTATATCAACAACTTCGGCAAGGGTCAGAAAAAGTATATCCTTCATCATTCAGCCAGCTTCTTAAGTGTTTTTTCGTGTTTTTTATTTACCTTCCCTAAAGCCGCTCTAAACTTTTTATCTCTATCCTTGTCATGAACTGGTGAAATAATGAGATTTTCCCCGTCAGTGGTGATTTCAAGTGGTGTATTCATATCAACCTTGAGAATTTCCAGTATGGGTTTGTCAATAATTAATGCTGCGCTGTTACCGTGTGGAACCAGATTTTTAAGCATAATACCTCCTAAAATTTAGCATTTTGTAATTTTTAATGCCACGAAGACACCAAGCCTCGAAGAGAATCCTGACGACTTAGTGACTGTATAGCAACCTTGAATTTTCTGAACATAAATTTATGTATATACATTGTACTACCATCATATACTTCGTTCAAAACATTTTTCCCATTTCAGTGTCTCCAAATTATTTTTGACAGGATTTACGGGATAAGCAGGATATTTTCTTATCAAGTTCATCGTGTCTATCCATGTTCTGTGAAATTCGTGTTTATCCTGCCCTGCGGAATGAAATAGAAAATATTCCACAGGGTGAATGTCCATTCGTGGCTAAACTCCTTTTATCCTGTTTACAAATACCTCGCCTTCACTTTCTGTATAGAGAAGATTCACCAGTTCGTCATCATTTAACCAGCCTCATCGGTGAGACGTACCAATTATCCGCATAAAATCGGGGTTCAGGTTGAAAACCTGAACCCCTGAGGAGTGATACTTCGTAACCGTTTAAACTGTTCAACCCGTTCAATTAGTCAATAATCCCAACACTTTTCTCTATTTCATCAATCAACAGCCCAAGTTCATCGTCATACCTCGCATCTGCAACCCAGTATCCATCGCTTCTTTTGGCAAGCCTTCCACCTTGCCTTAGCTTTGCTCCTTGCCCTAAAGAAATACTTGCGATAAATCTCATAGCTTCAAAAAGTTGTTTCTGGTTTATACATTGCAAATATTCCATCTCAAAACGTACTGGAATAACTTCTACAGACTTAATCAAATCATAAAATTCGTCTTTTTCATCGGAATCTTCAAAAGGATTCAAAGTTTCAATCACATGGCTAAAGGCAGTTGTAACAGATTCAAAGGTTTCTTGTTCCTTCCTGTTATATCCATCATGATAAACCTGTTCCACAAAATCAACAATTCGCTTTTCGGTTAATTCTTCACCGTCGACTAATAAATCAATTGTCTTTTTAACCCTGTCCATATCATAAAAATACTTATCCTTTTCAGATCCTTGCGTACAAATGTACGCAGGAACTATTCCTTTCGATCCTTTTCTATTAACCCTTCCAAGCCGCTGAATTAAGGCATCTATAGACGCTGGCTCAGTAAAAATGGTATCAAAATCCAGATCAAGAGAAACTTCAATAGCCTGTGTGCCTACAAGCAGTTGTACTTTACCAAGCATCTTTTCTTTTTCCTCTCTATCTCTTAAAATGAACCTGCCATGCAATAATTCTGAGGAATTAGCAACTCCTTTTAGGATTTGGTACAATTCTTGAGCCCGTTTTACAGTGTTGCAAACAACAAGCACACGTTTACGGTTGGCGAGTTCCTCCTGTATTTTATTCACGTGACCAGTAATTTCTCCATTTAGCATACAGATTTTATGCCTTGGGGTTAACAAGAGTTTAACCCCATCTGTGTCATTTTCTTGTGGGCCAAATTCGACTATATCGGGCAAAAATTCTCGTATCTTTTCTTTAAGAAACCGTGGAAACGTTGCAGAGAGGAAGAGAAATTTAGCATCAATCCCCGTCAAACGTTCAATAACTTTTAAAATAAGTGCAGTTACGTGAGCGTCGTATACATGAATCTCATCGAATATGAATAATCCACCGGACATCTCAGAAAGCTGACTCTCCCACCCTTTAACCCCAAAAAACACCTTCAGTATTTGAAATGGTGTAAGCACCTTAATGGGACGGTATAGTTTTTTTGATAGCCCCTGAGTTTCTCTGGCAAACTTTTCTGCTTCTTCAGGATTATAATTCCGTTCCAACAGGATTTTATAGGTAAAATAGCTAGCCTTGCCATGAAGCACTCCCACATTATCTTCTCCAAAATATCTAGATAATCGCTGAAACATGGCGTTTATACTGGCAGTGTAAGGAAGTACGTAGTAGATTCTCCTACCACAGTCCTGATTATTTTCAACCCATAACAGACCGGCCTCCGTTTTACCCGAACCAGTTGGCGCAGAAAGAAAGGCATTACCAACAACTTGTCTTGCTCTACTTTGAAAAGGTCGAAACTCTTGTATATTAAGCTTAGAAGCTACTTCCTTGATACCCGCTATGATTTCAGTTTTCCCGCTTGATGCCAGATGGTCGCAGGCTATGAGAAAACCACGAAGGAATATTCCATAAGTTGAATGAATAATATTGTTTTCGTCCTCTTCTATGATTATTTGATACCATCGTATGGCGTATTGATAAGGGTCTATCACGTCATTAGGCATTGATAATAGTTTTGTCTGTATAACATTATATCCAATATATTTTTTACTAAATACAACGACCGACCCTAAAAAATCATTAATTGCTGGGAGGTTATCCAACAACTCTTTCAATCGTGTATGAAAAACCTCGTTTCCAATGGGCGATGTCGTATTAAACTTTTCACGCAACTCACCAATTCCTTTATGATGAGAAACAATAGCTAATGTTATGGCTTTCTTCTGAAAGTCATCTAGTAAGCCAATATGTTGAACAAAAATTGCGGAAAGTAGTTCGTGCCGATATCCCCATGGTTTGCCACCTTGAAGTTCATCTTGAAAACCTGTTGCACTCTTTCCCACATCATGGAGAACCACAGCAAGAAACAAATGTTCAAAGAACTGTGAAACCCCACAAAGAGCGGGTAAGAATGGGTAATTTTCTCTAATAGTAAGAAACACTCTTAAGCAGTTTTCAGTATGCTCTAAAAGTGTTTCTGGCGGCGACGATTTTGCAAGTAAATCTTTCATCTTTTACACGTAGTAATTAACGCTATTTGTGAAACCATACACCCCAACCCTTTTCTTTGTCAAATGGTATAGGCATATGGTCATACTTGATAAATGAATCAATCATATAAAATGGACGTGTACCAACCGCTTTCCGTGGTATTTCATCTGTAAAGTGTGTAGGAAGTGCTTGGATTGGCCCGAAAATCCCCTCCATGGGAAAAGGAAGTAGTGTCCCACCGAGTAACACACCCACTTTGTTTTCCAATTCGACCTCTATGATTTCATCAACCATTGCCAGTTCGGTAGATCGGCCCATCAATAAAGGATAGCGTGGCATTTGAAAAGACTGTGCATAATCCACCTTATCGAAATAAAGATACAGGCTGGGTTCAAATAGTAATTCTCTTTTGCAAACATTAGACTTTGCTTTAAGTGGTTCGGAAAGTTCATAAATGGTTTCCAAATCTACGGCCTTGCCATTGCTCTCGAAAACATAACCTACTAACGTATCTTTGGGAGTAATAATACTTCCTTTTGCTGCGGAGATAAGTCCATAAATGGTTGAAAGAGGTGGAACGGGTAAAGTCGGTTGAAATCCAGCAATAAATATAGGATAACGAAACGATGCCGTCCACCCCCGAAGATGTACGCGATAAGTTTTCATATCCACCTCATTCAATGTGTTGTTCTATAACGCTTGTAAACATCTCAACAGCTTTCTTTGGCGAAAGAATCTGGATATTCTTACCGTCAATCTTTATTCCATTCAACTCCGTCGCAATATCATCTATGAAACCTTCCTGACGTCCGATGTAGATATCCGAAATGATATTATCTTTATAATCTGTAAGCACCTGCTTTAAGGCAAGCACATTAATCAGCGGTTTGTCAGAATTATCATTAGTGACATTCATAAAAATGTGGTTCCCCCCCTCAATTACAGCAAGAATGATGAACTTAGGAGTGACATCTGTCAGGTGGCTGGCAGATTTTGTTGTAGTATAAAGATAAGGCAAAGCACCTATTGTATCTTTGGCACGTTTAACTCGCTCCTCCTTTGGCAATTTCCATATACCATTTACCTTTGCAGCACCAACCCTTTGAATAGATGCCTCAATTTCTGGTTTTTTAACATAATTTTCATCAAGATTCTTAAATCCTGTCCTTGCGGTATCATAATATACCCCGATGCTATCCAAATTTAGGGAGAATATACCTTTCAACACAGTCGAGTAAAACTGATGCTCAAAAGGTACAGGATCGCCCTCATGGCGGGACATAACACCAAAGTCATCTATTGGGACACTATTAAATATCGAAACAAGTGTAGAACATTTCAAAGCAGAAAGACGAGTTAGTGTACCACCATCAGCCTTTTTTAATGCACGCATATATCCAAATACGTCATCATCTGGATATTCAAAGGGGTTTGCACTGGTAAAAGCAATCTTGGTCTCTCTTATGATAGGCGATACATTCCAACCCATCTTTTCCACAAGGGCATTACGCCACCAATATCGCCATGCCTGCGCTGAAACATAAGGATAGACACTCCTTCCCTTTCTTATGACCTTTACCGCAACAGTATTTTCGGTACGTGATCCAGCATCCGCACCGGCATTATTAAGAGCTGAATGAGGTGCATCAATCAATACAAAACCAAGAATATTTTTAAACATTTTAAGGTCTCCTTTTAAAATTATAATCTTATTTAATAGCAACTTCGTCCAACTCTTCCAATTCTTCCACAACAATACCCTCTTCTACCAACCAGGAATGAAGGTTTTCGTAAAGCCTAAAGAGTAATAAATCTTGCGTCTCTTTCCAACCCAATGCCCCTTCTGGAAAAAGATGTTTTGCATAATCATCAAAGGTAAATAGCGGCTTATCTGCTTTTACAGTAATCCGGTCTTTCATTAAGCGAAGTAACACGTTACGAAAAGACGCATAATTTGTTGCCCTCTCAATCTGGCCAAGTCGCTTATTACCATTTCCTGAAGTCCTGATAAGTCCAGAAACATCATCTCCTAGCTTTCGTATGGTTTCAATCCGTGATTCATCCATTCCTAACACCTCCTTTAGATAGTATTTTAAAAGACTCCAATCACCTATCGCCGTTTTATTTGTATTATCTAGGAAATATCCTATAATTGGCTGGCCATTTAACAATGCCATATAAACCGAATTTTTATAGTTACGATATTCTTCATCTGTCTTTCCCTCAGCGTGTCGGTACCCTTTTCGGATAACCTTGAGCCAGTCCCTGTATCTCGGATGTGGTCGAATATAAGCAAGAAATCGGAATACCGATGAAGGGAGATCATATATATCAAGTTCTGGACCTTGATTGTAATTTGTGAAGTGGTAGATACGCAGAGATGCGTTTTCCTCAGTCCATCGTTCGTCGTAAGTAAGTATCAAATCCTGAGCAATATGGAAAAGGGCGTTTGTGGGATTAGTGTATTTTTCATTTATGCAACCTGTAAAATTACGTGTAGCTATCTGCTTATGAATACCAGTTATACACTGCCGAGACCAATAACGCATAACTTTTTGGGAATTGGAATGCAAAAGTACAAGTTTCCCACAAGCATAACAAAGGAGAGGAGTGCATTGCACCGCGAAAGCACAGGCATCACAGTAATCCGCTCCCTCTGTTTTGAAAGAAAAGAAATGCGAACCTTCGTATCCAGTTAATGGAATATGCATACGATTTTTGCCACTTACAACACTTCTTCTACCACATGCTATACAATTTCCCGTATCTCCAATAGGTGAAATACCATTGATAAGCGCTTTGTAATATTCGGTTAGTCTTTGTTTTTTGTCTTTTACGGCTGGATTTGTCACAACATTATTAGGAAAAACGGAAAAGAGATTCTTTTTCCACGCATCAGATAGATAAATATTAATTAGGGCCTCTGAAACTTTTCTAAGATTTTCAATTATAATATCTTCTGGCTTATCTTTTTTATTCCATTCCTGTATAGCTGCAATCCCCGTATCCACCCACGGATTCCCTGTCCAACTGAATAATGGCATGATTACCTCCGTAAAAATAACAGTTCAAGCAGAAAAAGCAGTTCAAACTGTTTAAACCGAAGAAACAGATTAAACCGTTCAAGCGGTAGAAACCGATGAAACCGATCAAGCCGTTCAATCCGACAAAAACCGATTAAACAGTTCAAACAGAGCAAACTGTTTAAACCGTTTAAACGATTTAAGCGGTTTTATCGTTCTTTGTATTAATTTTCTTCATGATATCATCCAGTGTTTCTTTTACACTCTTTTGTTTTGGCATTTTGTATTTTGGACCTTTGTATCGGCTACCCTTTAAATGTTCCATAAAGTTGTTAATCATTATTGAGATACGCTTGCATTGTTCAATGAGGGGTTTTAATTCATTCTGGTCAATATAGTTCTGATCTCCTGCTATATACAACTGGCACCGTACCTCACCACACGACCCTTTTGCGATTGATAAAAACTGGATGAGTTCCTGGTTGCCGCCCCTTTCATAGCCTTCAGCTATGTTTGACATGATGGAGACAGATGCACGCCTAATTTGGTCTCTAAGACTGTAGTCTTTTGAGAAAGCACCGTCTTTGGTAATCCCATAAATCTTGTTTGCCAATGCTCTTGCCGCCTTCCACACCTCAAGGTCTTCGAAGTACATGTTATGGCTCCTTCAAAAAAATTAAGCTGGTTAAAAATGGTTTAAGCAGTTTAAGCCGTTTAAACCGTTTAAGCCGATGAAACCGTTCAAACCATTCAAGCAGATTATTCCTTTACCCTTCTTATATACTGCGTCCCAGATATCACGCAGACCTAATTTGTCTGCCGGAAAGAATTTAACAAATTCATCAATCCGCTCCTCATCTTTCGTATTTATTCGTGCCTATTCGTACTACAATCCATCAACTTCTTGTTTTTTCTGCTCGTTTTTCAAAATGCATAACCGTAAGGCATAGATTAGATGAGGCTTACGTAAAGTTTGGAGCATTGGGTTTTTTGTCATTTGA
>Ga0082335_1005377_pt1 | contig 17799 bp, 14 predicted proteins | sample Subgrocontami58m_FD_72375 | JGI IMG/M metagenome (GOLD analysis project Ga0082335, IMG submission 72375) | Subsurface groundwater microbial communities from S. Glens Falls, New York, USA - GMW37 contaminated, 5.8 m (SPADES assembly) (version 2) ... | reverse complement strand
CCGCGGATCGGCCCGAGGCGGAGCCACACCCGGCCATCGGTTGCGACGGCGAGTTGCGGCTGCGCCGCGTTGGGGATCTCGGTCCGCGCGGGCGCCTGCGCGAACCCCGCGCTGGCGGCAGCGACGGCGGCAGCCGCCAACATGTGGGGAAACGATTTCATGGGGGTGGGAAGATGAATCAGGTAAGGCCGGACAAACCAACAACACATCCGCGGCAAGCGCGCAACGGGCTCATCTCATTTTTTTGCAAGGGGGTGTGCGGCCCCGCGCTGGGCTGTCCATCTGCAGGTGGCGCGCTCGTCGCGCCACGCTTGCCCGCCTTCGGCGGGTTGCGCGGCGAGCGCGCAACCTGCAGCCAACACTGCGCCGCCGCTTCACGCGATGCAGGAAAGGAGATGCGCCCCGTGCCAGCCGCGTGGCACCCCGCTCGCGGCCAAAACGTCAGTCGATCCGTTGCGGGCCGTAGAACTCGGCTTCCCAAATCCGCGAGGTCTCGCCCTTCGTCGCCGTAATCCGAAGCCGCAGCCGGGAAGTTTCAATCGGCGCAAACGTGCCCGCCCACTCGGGCCGCCGGTTGCCACGAACGGCCGTACCGGGAATGATTTTCCAGGCCTCGCCATCCAGCCACTCGAACGCGAAATCCTCGAGCGGAGCCTCGACCGCGCCGTCGCGGTAGTAACCGGAGATCAGCCGCGCGGCGCCGAGGCGGACGGGGCTGTCCCACCGGAATTCGACCACGTGCGGCAGCGGGCCATGATGAATCCACCGCCCGGCGTTGTCCTCCAGCTGGCCCTTGCCATCGGTGAGCAGCAGCTCGGTCCGGACGCCGGTCGCAGGCCCCGCGGGCGAAATCACGCGAGCCGTGCGGGCGAGGTTCGTGCCGGCGGCTTTCAGCCATGCCGGCGCCGGCGCCAGCGTCCGGGCCGAACCAACCGCCCGGGTGCGCCGCCGCCCCTGGTTCACGTAATCGATCGCGGAGCCGGGCAGCTTGCCCGCGCCCTGGCGCATGAGCGCCTGCAACTCCGCCAGGTGCTTGGCATAAACCGCGCGCGGCATCGCGTCGTGCCGGCGGCACAGGCTGGCCGCCATGCCGATGATCTCGCCTTCCGTGCCGCAGGTGCGCATCACGCGCACGGCCCCCAGCGCATCGTGTTGCACGCTGATGTCGCGACCCGCCATGAAGAGATTGGCGATGTTGCGCGAGTAGAGGCAGCGGTACGGGATCCAGAACGGCTGGTTCGCGCGATGCGCGGGATACTCGCCGAAGTCCGCGGTGGAAATGAACGCGTCGCCCTCGAAGCCGCTGGTGTAACGCGGATCGGGCCGGTGCAGATCGTTGCTCCATCCGGTCGGCGCGGCGCCGTCGGGGAACCGCCGGTCCTGCTGCAGATCCGCCAGGGCCAGCACCACGTCGCCGAGCAGCCGGCGCGACTCGCGCTTGCCGAGAATGTAGGCGGCCCAGTTCAACGTGTGGTTGGGCAGCACGTGGTCGACGTTCTTCATCGCGTCCCAGGCACCGTACATCGCGCGGAAATTCCAGTCCCGGATGTACTCCATCTCCTCGATCGGGTCGCGGTCGAATCCACTTTCCCAATACCAGCCGCCCAGCTTGTCCGGGTCCGGCTTGGTCTTGCTCCGCCCGGGGAAGGGCCGGTCGGCCAGGTCGAGCGCCCAGGGGCAGCGCGGGAACGGCGCGGGCGCGGCCGCCACCGCCGTGCCGGTGTTCAGCGCGTTCGTATCCGTGCACTCGCAGACGTTCCACAGATTGCACGGGCCCATCCGCCCCTTGGGTTCCACCTCGTAGTCCGCCCCCGCCAGCACGCCGACCGTGGCGTCGCCCGTGCAGTCGGCAAACCAGCGCCCGCGCAGGCGCAGCCGCCGGCCGGTGGTGACGGATTGCGCGATGACTGCGCGGATCCGGCCATCCGCCACCTCGACCGCATTCACCCGGTGTTCCAGCAGCAGCGTGATGGCTTTCTCCGCCCGCACGATCGCGAGCTTCTTTTCGTCCTCGTAGAGCTCGGCCCGGTTGCTCGGGCCATAATGCGCGCGCTCGTCCTGCTCCAGCTCGGCCACGACGTTGCCGACATTCGGCCACGGTTCCTCGTTGCGCGCGCCCTGCAGCCAGACCCGGACTTCCGAGCTGTTGTTGCCTCCGAGTACCGGCCGATCCTGGACCAGCGCGACTCTCAACCCCAGCCGTGCGGCCGTCAGCGCGGCGCACGTGCCGGCGATCCCGCCGCCCGTGACCACGAAGTCGAATTCGCCCGCGGCCTCCGGTTCATCCGGCAGCCCGAGGCACGCCCGGCGAAACGCCGTCATCGCCGGCTCGGCGTTCGGCGGCGTCAAGCGCGCGTCGCGGCAGAAGAGGATCGCGTCGCAGCGTCCCTCGAAGCCGGTGAGATCGTGCAACGCGATCGTCACCGACCCCACGGGGAGCTCGATGGAACCGCCGTCCTGCCAGTGCCAGGCCGCGCCAACGGTGCCGAACGTCGTCGGCAATGCGCGGCCGTTGACGCGCACCTGGAACCGACCCGGCGCACCCGGTGCCTTCCAGCGCGCGACCCAATCCATGGTCCGCACCCACACCCGGTACCGCCCGCCCACCGGCACCGTCGCGCTCGTCGACGCATCGGCGACCGGCCGGCCCAGGCCATGCGCCAGCAGGTACGGCGAGCCCATGAGATCCATGAACTGCGGGTCGACGACCCAGCCGCCGCGCTGGGCGAACGCCTCGGCCTCGAGCAGAATGCAATCGTCGCGCGCGCCACAGCTGGCGACGCCGAGGGCGACGAGAAAGACCCGTAGAAAGCGTGTCATGCTGGACGCTGGTGCTGGTGCCCGACCTTCCCAGAAAGAAAACCAAAAGGAAAGGCGCGAAGCTCCGCCCGACCCAAAACGGGCGCATCTCCCGGTTGACGGTTTTAGCAGTGGGACCGGCGGAGCGTAGCGCCGGCATCTTGCCGGCATTCGTTGGAGCCGGCTGGAAGCCGGCGCTACTTTCCAGCCGACAACCGGGAGATGCGCCCATCCAAAACTCAAAACCTTGAACCCGCCCGTTGGCGTAGCATCAATGCACCGGAGAGAGCATCGCCCACGGAACACACGGAACACACAGAACTCCGATCCGCTTCTGTATTCCGTTCACTATCCGTGAACATGTTGTTTTCCTGCGAGCATGTTCAAGCGGCAGAATCTTACAGAAGGCAACAAAGGGAACGAAGGCTCCGGGGCCTTCGTTCGCTTTGTTGCCTTTTGTTCAAAGGATTGGGGTTTGGTTGCGGCTGCTATGAAGCCGCGCCAGGTGTTCCGTGGGCCAAAGGATTGCTGACTTGGAAATCTCCCAGCGCTCAACGCACGCAGGAAAACAGCATGTTCAGCAATCGCAGTGCAGCGAAAGACCATGAAGTGAATTCTTCCTCCGCCGCCTCTGTGGCTTGAAATCGGCGCCAGGATGAACGATGCGGATCGATATCATCACAATCGATGGATCACCAGCGCGGTCGCGAGCCACGCCGTCCAAAGCCGCCGATCCGCCCGGGGAAGGGTTTCCGACTGCCCGCTTTGATAAGGGCACCACAAGGTAAAATCGGCGTCGGTCATGTCGACGAGCAGCAGCGTGAAATGTCGCGGGGCGTCATCCCCCGCCTTTTGCGGGGATCGTTCCGTATTGATCAGAATGGGGCGCCCGGCCCGGTGTTCGCCGAGGACGCGGTCGTAGTCGTGGACCACGTCGCCGCCGTCGCCCACGCCGAGGGCCCGGGCGATTTCGAAAACCCTGCCGGGGTCCGCCTCGCCCGGTCGGTCATGCCATGTCGGATACACCGGCAGAAATCGGGCGATGAAGGCGGCATCGGAGATCCCGGGGAGCCCCTGGTTTTCCCGCAGCCGCAGCAAGCAGCGACAGGCCGCGCCGTACTGGTCGAGATTCATCAGGGAAGGCGCTGGTCTCTCCGCCACCGCCCGATCGACCCCCGCAGCGAAGGGCTCCCTCGCGCCCTCCTGCGTGGCGCCCCCGGCACCGCGGCCTGTCTCCTGGTTCATCGCCCACTCTCGTCGCGAATGGCGCAATTAGCGACCGCGGACCCGCGATTGACCTGAATTCATCCGACCGCCTGTGACCGCAGGATCCTTCGCGCGGCTTTGGTCAGGTTGACCCGGCCCTCCGCCACGGCCGTCACCTTTGCCGCGGATTCAATGACCTGCGCCACGGCGGCGGCCGACACGGAAGGAAATTCTCCCCGAATCTCGAGCGTTACGAAGGCGATATCGGACGGCGCCCAATCGTTCGGGCCGAACGCAGCGGGGTCAGCAGACATGGATGCGCCATCAAATCCGTGGCGCCTTTCGAAACAAGCCCAACGAGCGTCCGGCGTCGAAGTTCGGGAAATTTCCCAAGGGAGCCCTCGGCCAATCCGGCCGCGCCCGTTCGGCGGAAGTGGAACGCCCGGCAGCCTGGCGTGCAGGACCGTGGGCGGCCGAGGCAGGCCGCGCGGAACACCCCCGTGGCCCACCGCACGAGAGACGCGCATGCACCTCAAACAATCCGCATTGGAAGCGGATGACCCACACACGACTTAGCGAGGCGCGCTCGACGCGGCCGGTAATACGTCGCGTTTGTCGAGAGGCGGGATTATCTTTTCAGACGTCAGACGCCCCTCTCATGAACCCTTTCGTCACTGTCATTCCGCCTCGCCCTGCCCCTCTCGAACAGCCGTTCGTCGCCCCGGGACAAGCGGCCGCGCTCCCCGGTGACCCGCAAGGGTTGGGGAGAATGCTGGCCGATCTGCTCAACGACGAGTCGGCCCTGTATGCCATCACGCGCGACTGGCGCTACAATGCGGCCGGCCGAAAATTCCTGCGGTTGCACACGCTGCTCGACGAGCAGTTCTCAGAAATCGGCGTGCGTTTGACGAAGCTCGCGGCACGAAGCCGAAACCTCGGCTCCTGGAATTCGACCGGCCAGCGCGATCAGCCGGTGCCAGCGCGGGCGACCGCGCCCGCCGATCCACTGGAGGCCCACATGATTCGTGAACTGCTCGGCCTGCACGAAACGCTGATTGGTGGCCTGAAGCGCGGCAGCGCCGCGGCCGTCGAACGTTTTCACGATCGCGTCACCGCGGACCTTCTGGCCGACCTCACAGCCCAACACGAGAAAGACGCATTCATGCTCCGAGCCCTGCTCTGGGAGGTTGAAAACGTCACGCCATGATCCTTCGCCATCGAGCCAACGATTTGGTGGAACCGCGCGCGAAGGCGCTCGAGTCGGCGTCGTCTTCCGGAATTGCAGCCTGCGGGTGCAAACCTCGGTCGTCACCCGCCGCGCCTGCCGCACCCTGATGCGCGCGCAAGCGATCGTCTGGCGCCAGACTCCGCTCGTCTAGCCCGCGCATCGATTTCATGCAAAAAACCAAAAAATCCGTCGCCAAGCGATTCAAGCTGACCGGCACTGGAAAGCTGATGCGGCGCACGCCCGGTTTCCGCCATTTGCTCGGGGCCAAAAGCACCAAATCCAAACGCCGCGCGAGCCGCGACAAGCACGTGGCGCCGGGCCATGCCGTGCCGTTGATTCGGTGCCTGCCGTTTGGGCTGTGAGGCTCGGCGCCACCTGGCGCACCCGCTTGGTGGCCCGCAGGCTGCCGCTGGGCCCGCCCGCACGCGATCACCGGCCGCAGATCGTCAGCCGATCGCCGCGCGCCCGCTTTATTTCGGTGGAACCTGATGGTGCGCACCTCGGTTACCGGCGGCAGGGCCGGAACGCCGATTGCGGTTCGCGTTTGGCGCCAACGCGAACGATGGTATACACTATGAAAACCCAGCTCGAGACGCGGCCGTTCATGGTCGTACCGGTCCGGGCGGTGCGAATGACCGAATTTCCGCGCGAGGGCGCCGGGATCGACCCGCGCTCGCGACCTCGCCCGTTCCTTGTCCAGACGCTTCCCTTGCGTTCCCGCAAACCCGCTCGCTCATGACTACCTTCATCGTTCGCCTAGAACTCCATCCTTCCGATCAGGAACAGGCCTACAGCGCCGTGCACGGCGCGATGGAACTTGCCGGTTTCTCCCGCATTTACCGGGACCACGACGGGGCGCGCTATCACCTGCCCTCCTCCGAATACTGCATCACCTCGACCAGCTCGGCGGAGTCGATTCGCGACCTGGCCGCGGCAGCGGCCGGCAAGGTGACCACCCTGTTCATGCTGCTGGTCAGCGACACCACGCGCATCGCCTTCGCGGGGCTCGTGCCGGTGAAAGAGGCGATTCTGCCGGCGGCGCGGACGCCGCAACCGGCGGTGGCGAAAGCCGCTTGAGCCGGCCGGCGCTTCCTGTCGTATCAGCGGTTCGGATTCGATCAGCGCGCGGCTCGCGGCGGTTCACCGGTTCGCTCACCGACCAGACCGGTGGCTCCTGATCGGCGGCGCCTTCGCCACGGTCGCGGGCGTCGCGGGTCTGCTCCGGTCCTTTCAGTCATCCTCTCGCGCCAATTCCCATGCATTACGTCTTCATCATCCTGATCGCCCTCACCCTCCTCGTCAGTTGGGACATTCTCTGCGATGACGACCGTCTCGCAGCGGATCGTCCGTAACTCCGGCCGTTCGCGACGACCGCCTCTGGAGGGACGACCTCCGTGTCGTCCACGGCCCGCACGGAGGCGGGCCCTCCAGGCATGGGCAATCGATAACGACGTCGTGCATGCCGAAATCGCGGCGCGATTTCGTGGAGTCAAAATGCCCGACGAGTGCCTTGGCTGCGGCCTTGAGCCGCGGTGGGCGGCATACGGCTCAGAACGCGGCGGGTTGCCCGCCGCCCGCGGCGAGGCGGCACACTTGTTTCGCGGCGTTCAGCGTTCGACAATCGGCGGCCAGGAGAGTTTGCCCTTCGAACGCCGACCAGCGAATCGTAAGCCGCTCGTCCGTCTTCGTGGTCTCGCGTTCGCACCGGAAGACGCGGTCGCCCAACACGGCCCGGTGCTGGTGAGGGCCGACAATGCGAAAAAGCATCGCACTCGTTGTCGTGGCGTTCGATGGCAGCGGTCTCCCGCTGGCCGTCGCCTGCATTTCGAGCCGTCGCGCGGGATTGGCACTCATCGGACGCCGGCCGGAACCGCCGCGGCCGCCAGCGTCGCGGTGGGATGATTGAGTTGCAGCCAATAGCGTTTCACCAGATCCACGATTTCCCCCAACCCCAGCGGATTCGACGGCTTCACCAAATAGGAATTGGCCCCGAGTGCACAGGCTTTCTGGATGTCGGAGCGTTGCTGCGACGAGGTGAGGATGATGACGACCATCGTGTCCAGGGCGGGCTGGTCGCGGATCCACTTCAGCACCTCCATGCCCATCACGCGCGGCAGCTTCAGATCGAGAAAGATCAGCGCGGGCAGGGGAAAGCGCGTGCGGTCCGCAAACTCGCCTTCGCCACTCAGGTAGCTGATCGCCTCCTCGCCGTCCTCGGCGATCTGGAGCGCGCTCGTGAGGCCGGCCTTTTCCAGGGCCATTTCCATGAACACGACATCGTTTTCCTCATCCTCCACGAGCAGGATCGTTTGGGTGGTGCATATATCCATAAATCATCCCGCGCGCAGCTGGAGCCAGAACTTGCTGCCGCGACCAAGTTCCGACTCGAGGCCGAGGGTGCCGCCCATCCGTTCGGCCGCCTTGCGCACGATCGCGAGTCCGATGCCCGTTCCCTCGTAGTCTTTCGCGCGAACGATCCGGGTGAAAATCGTCCAGATGCGCGCGTGGTCGCGCGGGTCGATGCCGATGCCGTTGTCCTCGATCCAGAGCCGGACATCGCCGTCGATCCTCTCCGCCCGGAGCCGCACGCACGGCTTCACGCCGGGGGCCACGAATTTCACCGCGTTGCTGAGGAGGTTGGAAACAACCTGCGTGAGACTGGCTTCGTTCGCCAGCACGGCCGGCAGGGCGCCGGCGATCGTGATCTCCGCGCCGTTCGCCTGCAGTTGCGGATAGGTGGTCATGACATGCCGGACCAATTCGTCGAGACTCACGGTCTTCAGCACGATTTCGGACCGCAGCAGCCGCGAATAGGTGAGCACGTCCCCGATCAGCGCGTCCAGGCGCGCCGCGGACGTATTGATCCGGCGCAGCTGGTCGACGGAGCGGGCGTCGAGCGTGGCCTCGTGGTCTTGCAATAGGAGTTGCGAAAACCCCTGCATGGCGCGGAGCGGCGCGCGCATGTCGTGGGAAACACTGTAGGAAAAGGCCTCCAGCTCGCTGACCGTCTCGCGGAGTTCGCCGGTGCGCGCGTTCACCTGGCTCTCGAGTTCGTCCGCGTGCCGGGCGAGAATGCCTTGCGCGTACTTCAGGTCGTCGATGTCGATGCAGATCCCGATTCGCTTGCGAAGATTGCCTTCGGCGTCGCGCACCGGCACCGAGCGCTTGAGGAACCAGCGATAGTTGCCGCTCTTCCCCTCGCGAAAACGCGCTTCCAAATGGTAGCCCTCGTTCGCCGTCCAGCCCGCCGCCGAAATCGCCTCCGCCTGGGCCCGATCGTCCGGATGGATATTCTCCGTCCACGCGTCCTGGTGCCGCATGGCGTGCTGAAACGTCAGCCCGGCGTATTCGAGCCAGTGCCGGTTGATGAAATCCACCCGCCCGTCCGGCTGGCTCGTCCACACGCCGACCGGGAGAGCCTGCGTCAGCTCGCGAAAATACACTTCGCTCGCCTGCAAGTCCGCCTCCAGGCGCTTGCGCTCGGTGATGTCGGTGAACAGGACGGCGACCTTCCGGTGGTCCCGCTCGTCGGCCACAAAACAAAAAACGTCGAACCAGCGGTTCAGCCCCCGCGCCTCGTTCGCGAACCGCACCGGTTCTCCGGTGCGCGTCACCCGGCCCAGAGTCTCGAACCAGTGGGCTTCGTGCTGGGGGACGAGCTCGCGGATGCGTTTTCCCAGCACCTCGTGCAAGCCCGACTGTTTCTCGAAGCTTGGATTCACCTCCTCGAAGCGGAAGTCGACGGGCTTGCCGTGCTCGTCGAAGATCATTTCGACGATGCAGAAGCCTTCGTCGATCGAATCGAAGAGCGAGCGGTAGCGTTTCTCGCTCGCGCGCAGCTCGTCGGCCAAGCGCTTCCGTTCCGTGATATCGCGGACGTTGCACTGGATCACCGCGCGACCGTCCTCGTCGTAGAGGTTGGCCACCACTTCGACCTGGTGGGACGTGCCATCCTTGGCTTTCAGCGGGAGATGTTCGTAACGGATTTCCTGATTCTCGCGCAGTTGCAGGAACGCCTCCCGCGCGGCGTGCCCGTCGCGGAACAGCCCGATTTCGAAGAGTTCCTTGCCGATGAACTCGTCGCGCCGGTAACCCAGCAGCTGCATCATGAAGGGGTTGGTATCCGTAATCAGGCGCGTTTTCGGATCCATGATGATGACGCCGTCCTTCGCCGCCTCGAAGAGACGCCGGTAACGTATTTCCGAGGCGCGCAGCGCCGCGCTCGACCGTCGGCGTTCGGTGACATCCTCGATCGACAGGAGGATGCGCAGCGGGGCGCCGTCGTCGCTCTCGAGCCGGCGTCCGTTCAGCAGCATGGTGCGGAAGCCCAGTCCGCCGAACTGGTGCGTCACCTCGAGGTCGTTGAAGAAATGGTTGCGCGGCAGCACGTCGGCCAGCAGCGCGCGGAGCGCGGGGATGTTCCAGGCACCGTCGGCCAGGTCGTAGAGCGGCCGGTTTTCCGTCTGCGCCGGCGTGAGTCCGAACGTGCGATAAAAGGCATCGTTGGCGGTGTTGACGGTGAGATCGGGCCGGAGAATGACGAGCGGGTCACGCGCCGTGCGGAGAGTCGCCTCCGCGTAGTTGCGCTCCACCGTGATCGCCTGCTCGCTGCGCTTGAGCGCGTCGATGTCGAGCAGGACCAGGACCGCGCCGTCGATCTTGTTGTCGACGGTGAGATAGGGCCGGGCGCGCAGCAGATACCAATGGCCGTCCTTGTCGCGCACCTCGGCTTCGCGCGCGGCGAGCAGATCGATGACCTTGCGGAGAAAGCCCTCGAGGTCGTCGAGTTCGAGGTTGTGTTTGATGCCCCCGATCGGCCGCCCGATATCGGTGGCGAGCAGGTTGAACAGCTTCTCGGCCAGGGGCGTGAAACGCCGGATGACGAGATCCCGCCCCAGCACCACGATCGGCGTGCTGATGCTGACGTGGAAGTTGTTCAGGTCGCTGTTGAGCCGGCTCAGCTCGCCATTGCGATAGGCCATCTCCTCGTTGACCGTGATCAACTCCTCGTTGCCGGACTCCAGCTCCTCCTTCGACGTTTCGAGCTCCTCGTTGATGCTCTGCAATTCCTCGTTGGTCGACTGCACCTCCTCGTTGGAGGCCTGCAGTTCATCGTTCGCCGTGTCGTGCTGCTGCTGCAGCGATTGGAGGTAGTCGCGGGTCTCGCGCAGCTCGCGTTCGAGCGCGACATTGCGGCGGCGGAGCTCGCGATCCCCACCCCGCACGGCCGCCTCCGGCGCAACGGGCGCCACCAAAGCCCGGCCGCCCGGCGTTTCAAACAGGACCAGAAAGTAACGCTCGCGCAGATTCTTCAGCGGCACGACGCACAGGTTGACCGTGTCGGACCGGCCGGGGCCAAAGCGGACCTTCTCGCGGCGCGCCGGCTCGACCCGCTTTCGCGCCTGGTTGATCGCCGCGCGCAGCGGCAGCAGGAGTCCCTCGCGCGCCAGCTTGAGCAGCTGGCAGCTCGGCTTGCCACTCGGTGCGCTGAGATAGGCCTCGGTCGCGCCATGAAACTGAAGCACGTTGAGCTCCCCGTCGACGAGCACGCCCGGCGGTGCGAAGAGGTTGACCATGATCCGATCCGCCTCCTGTTGGGCCTGCACCTCCGTGCGCAGCATTTCCTCGGGGTGCGCGGGCCGCGACGCATGTTCGGTCACCGTCGTCTTGCGCCGGTCGCGGAACGAGACGGAAAAGGCCGGCGTCGTCGTGGACTTCCGCGTGAACAGCTTCTGTTTCTTTTCCAGCGGTTCGAACAATTCCGTGAACGTGCCGATGGATTCGGAAGTGCCGAGGAAGAGGAAGCCCTCGGGCTTGAGGGCGTAGTGCAGCATCGGGAGAATCCGTTTCTGCGCGATCGCCTCCAGGTAAATCAGGACGTTGCGGCATGCCACCAGGTCCATCCGCGAAAACGGCGGATCCGCGAGCAGGTCCTGCCGGGCGAAGATGCACACCTCCCGCAGCGCCTTGATCACGCGATAGCCGCCGTCTTCCTCGACAAAGAAACGCCGCAACCGCTCGGGCGAGATCTCGTGCGCCAGGCTCTTCGGATAGAGCCCGTGACGCGCCTTGTTCAGGAGCGCTTCGTTGAGATCCGTCCCGAAGATTTGCAGTTTCGGCGCACGGTCCGCGAGGTGTTCCGTGGCTTCCAGGAAAGCCATGCCGAGGGAATACGCTTCCTGTCCGCCGGAACAGCCAATCGACCACAGGCGGATGGGCCCCGCCCGTTTTTCGGCGACCAGCTTCGGAAAAACCACGAGCTTGAGGGCGTCGAACGCGGACTCGTCGCGAAAGAAACTCGTTACGTTGATCAACAGATCGGCGTAGAGCGCCTTGAACTCCTTCGGATCCGCCGCGACGAACGCCGCATAGTCGTCGAGCGAATTCTTTCGCCCCAGCACCATCCGGCGGGTGATCCGCCGGTGAATCGTGCTCGTCTTGTAGAGCGAGAAATCGACGCCCGACTGCTCCCGGGCGAGCTCCATGATCTTCGCAAAACCGTGCAACTCCGGTTGCCGTTCCCGGCTGCCTCGCGCCGGGGGACGGATTTTGGGCAAGGCGGCCGGCACCGCGACGGCCGGGGGCCGGGCCGCGATGAAGTCGGCCGGCAACGGCGGCAGGTCGCCGCGCAGATAAGGATGAGTCGCGATCCGCGCGAGTTCCAGCGCCACGGCCGCCGGCGCCATCACGTGATCGACACAGCCGGAGGCGATGGCGCTCCGCGGCATGGAATCGTAGCGGGCGGATTCGTCCTGCGCGAACGTGATGCCGCCCGCCGCCTTGATCGCCTCGAGGCCCAGCGTGCCATCGGTGGCGTTGCCCGAGAAGACCACGCCGATCGCGCCCTCGCGCCGCTCCTGCGCGAGCGATTTGAAGAAGAAATCGATCGAGAGATGCGGGGTGCGCGCGGATTCGCGTGGCTTCAGGTCGAGTCGCCCGCGGGCCAGGCGCAGCGTCGCGTTGGGCGGGATGACATAGACTTCGTTGGGCACAACCAGCATCCCCTGCTCCGCCTCGCGGACCGGCATGGAGGTGGCCCGGCCCAGGATATGCGGGAGCGCACTCTCGTGCTCGGGGTCGAGATGCTGCACCAAAATGTACGCCATGCCGGTGTCGGCCGGCAGATGCTGCAGCAATTGCGTGAACGCATCCAACCCGCCTGCGGAGCCGCCGATTCCGACGATGGGGAAGTTTTTTTCTCGCGCACCGCCCGGGCCAGCCGCGTTGGTTTTGTTGGCGGGCTGCCTGTCCCTGCCCTGGCGATTCAGCTTCACGTCCGGTGATCTTGTTTTCCGCGGCGATCGCTGGCGAGGTCCATTGGTCGGGTCGCGCATGGGGTGATGTCCTACCCGGGAGAGGGCCGAACTCCTCCGGCGCCCGCCGACTTTGATGCCGCGCTGACCGCGCCACCCTGTGCGCTTCTGGGGATCAGCGCAGGTTTTTTTGAAGATGGCTGTGCGGTTGCGCCGACCAGGCCTGGTGACCTTCGGTCTCGAATTCGGCCCGGAGCCGCCATGCGATCTTCTGGTGCTGCTCCATCAGGCCGGCGAGGAAGTCGGCCGTGTCGGCATCCTGGTAGCGCTCGGTGCAGGCTTCGCGGGCGGCGTGGAGCTGCACGATCATCTCTTCATACAACGAAAGCAGCTCCCAGATCACGTGTTCGGCGGAAAGGCCGGTCCCCGCATCCGTCGAGGTGCGGGTCGCCTTCGCCAGACCGGCCCAGGTGCTGCTCGCGCCGACCGCGATGGCGCGCACCCGCTCCGCGAGTTGATCGATCCATTCGCCGATCTGCCCGCACTGGACTTCCAATTGCTGACGCAGACTTTGATAGTCGGGCCCGGTGACATTCGCGCGGCAGTCGCGCGTCATCGTAAAAAGCCCGAATTCATCCGCGAGAATGTGATTGAGCATCTGGCGCACCTCGCGGCGCGCTTCATCGTCTAACCCAGAATTGGCTTTCATCGTTGGTGGCTGGACTGGAAAGGGGCTCGGGGAGGGACGGTCGGATTCGCGCGCCGGGCGCGTCGGCCGCTTCGCGTTCAGACGCTGGCGCTGGGCGGGTGAGCGCTGGGACCGGCGGGCTTCTTCACCGTCATCTGATTGCTCACCATGTTGGCGGCGGACGATCCCTGGGCCGAACGGGTAATTCCGGCCCTGGCGGCGGCGGAGCTGGCTTCGCCGGTGAGCACGATCACGCCGTCGGCCACCGCGTTCGTTCGAGGGCACTCCGGATCCGCCCGCCGGATCGCTGCGGCCGCTTCATACTGCGCGATCAACTCCGGGAGGAAGCCGCCGTCGAGCAACTCGAGGGCGAGATGCCCGAGCATCCGCTCGTGCACGCCCAACACATCGGCCAGCCGGGCCGGGAAGGCGAAATCAGCCTGGCCGCGGGCGAAGGCGTGGCTCATCGGGAGGCGAGCCAGGCGCTGGCGAGCAGAACGCGCGCGTGCCGAGGTTGGTGGATTATAGCGTTCATCGAGCCTCGAAGGATAAGCGCGCGCCGCCGCGGGTGCTATGGGGCATTGCCCGCCATGGGGTGTGATACTACCTCGTGCCCGCGCCCCCTTCGCCCACGGTGATTCGCGCGCTGGGCTCCCGCCGGAACCGACTGGCGCACACACCCCATTGTCCCCGCCGTCTCATCAGCGTAAGTTTTGGGAATGGAAATCCTCCGGCATTTGGGCAGCCCAGCTCTAGTCGCTCCGGTCCTCCGCGCGCAGGCAGCCGCTCTGCCGACCAATGGACCCGCGGCCTCCCGCAGCCGCTCGCCCGAGAGCGCCGCCCGCCGCCAGGCGTCGCGCGCGGAGGCCGTCGTCGACGGCGCGCTGGTCCGCCGGTTCAACGGCGGTGACGAAGGCGCCTTCGTCGAAATCGTCGCGCGCTACCGCGAGAGAATCCAGGCGCTGGCGGGGCGGCTCCTGCGCAACCACGCCGACGCCGAGGAAATCGCCCAGGACACTTTCATTCGCGCGCACCGCGGGCTCGCCCGCTTTCGGGGCGACGCTTCCCTGGCGACCTGGCTGCATCGCATCGCGTTCAACCTCGCGCGCAATCGCTATTGGTATTTCTTCCGCCGGCGCCGGCATCTGACGATCTCCCTGAGTTGTCCGCTCGGCGCGGAGACCGATGCCAGCTTCAGCGATCTCGTCGCGACGCCCGAGGCGGATCCGGCCCGGCAGGCGACGGTGGACGAGTTTGACGCCTTGGTGACGGCATGCATGGCGAGGCTCGATACGGACAACCGCGAGATTCTCACTCTGCGCAACCTGCTCCATCGCTCCTATGCTCAGATCGCCTCCTCGCTGGGAACAAACGATGGCACGGTCAAGAGTCGCATCGCACGGGCGCGCGGACAACTGCGCGGCCTCATCGCCGAAGCCTGCCCGGAGTTTTCGACCAACGCGGACATGGGCGAGTGGTTTCAGCCGGACACCGGAGCGGCGCACGCCGCCTGAGCGCGCCCCGCGGCCTCAAACCGAACGTCGTAATCTTTTCGCGCTGGTGGAGGTTCCCCTCCCCGCCGCGCCTGCCTGCCGCCGGCCGGCGAGGTCTTCCCTCCCTCTCTGCGCTGAAAAGAAAGACGCGATGCCATGACAGCCTCGCCCATGCGTGAACCCCTCGGCGGCCCAGCCGAGGCGCAACGGCGTGCCATCGCGCTGAGCGCCGCGGTTGTCCTGCGCGACTGCTCCTTTCGGGCGCAGTCGACGGCCGGGGAGCGGCGCGCCTGCCGCACCTTGATGCGCGAAGCCGCGATCACCTGGCGTCACGGCACGAGGGCCGGCCAGTGGGAGTGACGACGAGCGCCGCCGGGCCGGTGTCGCCATCCCGGCCGTCCCGCCGCGGGCCAGGTCGGAATGATTCAATTACACCGCGAAGGCCGACGCATGCATTGAAGAGTTCACCCGAGGGTGAGCCTCGATCGCTGTCAGTCGTTCGCTTTCCCCGCTCTGAAATTCGCGTTCCTTCACGCGCTTCGCGGTTCTCGCTGCATCGATCCAACCACGTGGATTCCTCCTGACGTTGCCGCGGGTTTGTCACCGCGTGAACAGCGCATGGATTTGCGCCGAGGTCACCTGCTGCCTCGCTTGCACGAACGGCATCGCGGCCTGGATCTGCGCTTCGGTCGCGCTGCGCAGCACCGACAGGCCGACCAGTTGCTGGCGAATATTGTCCGTCCGGCAACCCTCGACGAAGATGTCGAGCGCGCCGTTGGTCGCCTGCTGATTCGGGGTGATGGGATATTCGCGATGGTACATGGTAAATAGGTTGGCCCTTGCGTCGGGCGATCGATCCTGGACCGGCGAGGTGCGGCTAGAAGGTGGCTGTCTAAGCGGCGTTCGGGCTACGCGGCCTGGGCATCGCAGGCCTGACCGGACTCCGCGTCGTGCTGCGAGACGCCGCGCATCGCCCTCGGCCATCATTGCGGCAGGCGCGGCGGTGTCATTCTCCGCCCATACTCGAGGGCGCGTGAGTACGCGCCCAGCCGGGCCCGGGGAAATTCATCAGATGACCTCAGGATGGCGTCGTTCAGCTGCGCGTTCGTCCAGGCCAGCGGTGAAAATCCCATCGGCCAGCGTAGCGCAGTTGCTCCACGAACGCGAAAACTAGAACACGGCGAAGTCATTGGCCGGGGAGTGATGGGCGGAAGATCGCGCGTTGAGAACCGGGGCGCCGGGGGCGTGCCTTGCCGTGGGGTTGCGCCGGCATGCTCCGTCCGTCCGCCCGGCGCCGGAAGTGGTATCCGGGCAACGGTTACACAAGTGCAATGGGGTCGCGGACCCATCAATGCGTGCGCAGGAAAAGCCAATAAGCGCTCATTACCGGGCGAGGCCACGCGTAACTAAGCCGCCGCCTCGCCGCCTCATGCCGCGTCGTCAATCGACTCAACAATTCATGCACCTCCCTCCCATGCACCTGTTCACCCTCCAGGCCCGAACATCGCCCGCCCAGTTCCCATTCGAAAAAACCGCCCACCAACCGCACGCGCTTCCGACCGCCCCCGCCTCTGGCCTCACCGCCCGCGATCAGCCGGCCGCCGCCGCGCGAACCTGCGGCCTCCCTGCGGCCACGCTCCGCTCGTTCCAGTGTCGTTTCGTCCAGGTCGCAGCCGTTTGGGCGGTGCTGGCTTTCGCCGCCGGGAATGTCACGTCAGTGGCGGCCACGTCATCGGCATCCGACTTGGCCGCAGCCGCCATCGCGCGACCGGATCGCATCATCGTGCGCGTCAAGCAGAACGCCGATCGCGCGGTTCTGGATCGGACCTACGGCACGCTGGGCTGCCGCGTCTGGCGGACATTTGCCGAACTGCGTGGCATCGTGGTGCTGGAGCTCGCTCCGGGCGCCGATGGGCCGCGCACCATCGCCGCGCTGCAGCAGAGCGGCCTGGTCGATTACGCCGAGCAGGATTACTTCGGCCACGCGCTGCTCACGCCCAACGACCCCCGCTTTCTGGCCGGGGATCAATGGAGCCTGAACAATACTGGCGCCAACGGTGGCGTCGCCGGCGCCGACATCATGGCCGAGGAAGGTTGGAGCGTGGTCCGCGATACGCCGGATATCATTGTCGCGGTGCTGGACAGTGGCGTGCGCTATACGCACGAGGATCTCGCCGGCAACATGTGGATCAATCCGGGCGAGACTGGCCTCGATGCGCTCGGACATGATAAACGCACCAACGGAGTGGACGACGATGGCGATGGCTACATCGACGACGTCTACGGCATCAACGTCCTGAACCACAGCGGCAACCCCAACGACGATTGGGGTCACGGAACCCACGTGGCCGGCATTGTCGGCGCGGTGGGTAATAATGGCGTCGGCATCGTGGGGGTCACCTGGCGGGTCAAGATCATGGCGGTCAAGTTCATCGACAGCGCCGGCAACTACAGCATCTCGGATGCAGTCACCGCGCTCGAGTATGCACGTTCGAAGGGCGCGAAAATCGTCACCGCGGCGTGGGGCAAGACCACGTTCACCTCGGCTGCCCTGCGCGATGCGATAATCGCGTTGCGCGACGCCAACATCATTGTGGCGGCCGCGGCCGGCAATGATGGCGGCAATAACGACGTCACGCCGCTCTATCCCGGGAGCTTCGAATACTCCAACGTGATTACGGCCGCGGGCACGGACCGCACGGATGCGCTCGCCTCGTTTTCCAACCATGGGCTGCAATCGGTCGACCTCGGGGCGCCCGCGCTAAGCGTGCTTTCCTGCGGGAACGGATCGGACAGCGATTACAGCGAAATGAGCGGCACGTCGTTCGCCGCCGCGCATGTCGCCGGCGCCTGCGCGATTCTGTGGGATCGGTTCCCCGCCGATACGCACCAGCAAATCATCAACCGGATTCTCTCCACTGTCGATCGGCTGCCGAGCCTCGCGGGCAAAACTGTGTCCGGAGGCCGGCTCAATCTGGCGGCGGCGGTGACCTCGTCGGGTAATCCGCCCGCCATCACCAGCCCCACCACCGCCTCGGCGACCGTCGGCACGGCATTTAGTTACCAAATCACTGCAACCAATTCGCCGACGAGTTACGCCGCGAGCAATCTCAGCGGCTCCGGCCCGTCGGG
>Ga0082335_1005376_pt1 | contig 17801 bp, 19 predicted proteins | sample Subgrocontami58m_FD_72375 | JGI IMG/M metagenome (GOLD analysis project Ga0082335, IMG submission 72375) | Subsurface groundwater microbial communities from S. Glens Falls, New York, USA - GMW37 contaminated, 5.8 m (SPADES assembly) (version 2) ... | reverse complement strand
GCAAAGCAGTTCGCCCTTGGCGATGCGCGGCAGGTATTTTTTCTTCTGCTCGGCGCTGCCGAGATGCAGAATCGCGCGCGGCGTGGCGCCGTCGGTGCAACCCACCAGGATCGCGGTGTTGGCGCAGCAGCGTGCCACTTCCTCGACCACGATCACGAGGTCGAGCAGGTTCCGTCCCGGGCCGCCGTACTCCTCGGGAATGAACACGCCGACGAACCCGGCCCCGGCCAAAGTCTTGATGTGCCCCCCCGGCGGCCGCCGCGTCCGGTCCACTTCCGCGGCTTTCGGCTTGAAGTGCTTCTCCGCGATCGCGCGCACTGATGCGCGGATCAGCCGTTGTTCTTGCGTCAATTCATGCTCGCTCATGGCGCTTGCTCCAGTTTGGAATTCCTCATGCGTTGAATACGGCGCCGCTTGCCGTGAACGCCGCGCGGCGCTCAAACCCCTGTCCGCCGGCGCCACCGCGCCGCCCTCGCCGGTGCGGCCAAGGGCGTGCAGCGCGCGCGAGAGCGCGATGTAATCGACAGTATGCCGCGTTCGGCGTGACGGTGGAAGCGACGCCCGTCGCCATGGGGTCGGTGTTCGCGCGACCGTCAGACGGCAGGCGTGAACTTGTCGTAGTGGATATCCGAGGGGTCGACGCCAAGCCGATGCAACAGCGCAACCGCCGCGTCGATCATCGGCGCCGGCCCGCAAAGATACGCTTCGGCGCCTAACCCGTCGGTAAGCTGCCGAACGATGACCTCCGTGACCAGGCCGCGCTCGCCCGTCCATGCCGACTCCGCGGGTTCTTCGGACAGCGCCGGAATGAAGCTGAAGTTCGCATGCTGGCTGGACCACGCGCTCATCGTGTCCAGGTGATAAAGGTCGCCCGCACGGCGCGCTCCGTAGAAAAATCGCAGGGGCCGGCGAGAGCCGTGCGCGAATGCTTCGTCCAGCATCGCCTTGATCGGCGCGAAGCCGGTGCCACCGGCGATCAGAAGCGCCGGTCGATGCGCTTCCGCGGAAAGTTGAAAGGCGCCGAATGGGCCGCGCAGCGTGAGTATGTCGCCTTCCATGAGATCACGGGCAAGGCGCCGGCTGACCAGGCCCTGTTCATGGATGCGCACATGAAACTCGATCCGCGTGGAGCCCGGGCGATTCGCAGCGGAAAAAGAGCGATCCGGCGAAATTCCAGGCAGCACCCAATCGAAGTACTGGCCTGCCCGGTAATCCGCCGGCGAGTCGGTCCGAACGACGACCTCGATAATTGCACAGCCATGGCGGCGGATTTTCTCCACGACGGTATCGAATTCTCGAATCGGCGGACCGCTTTCAGCGCGCAGCTGTGCCGATAGGCTAAGGTCGGAGCACGGGTAGCTCAGGCAGGCGAGAATCAAGCCGCGGGCACGGTGCGTATCATTGAATATCGCCGGATCCGCACCCGGCAGCTCGCGCACCTCGCCGCTGCGCAGCTCCGCCAGGCACTCGCCGCACTCGCCCGAACGGCAATTGTAGGGAAAGGCCACGCCGGCGCCGAGGCACGCGTCCAGCACCGACTGATCGGATCGGCCTTCGATGCGCGCCTCGCTCTGCACGACATGCAATGCGTACGCCGTCATCAGCGTCTGCGTCGTCTCGGTCTGAAGCTCAGTACGCCCGTTCTTGGTCGGAGCCGTCCGGCGCATAGATCTCCCGGAAATCCCGCGGCAGATCGATGCCCCAGTCCTGGGTGATGAAGCCGCGTATCTGCTCGTAATACGCGGCACGCATGTTCTCGTTGGTGTCCTGCTTGATTCCCCAGCGTCGATAGAGATCGTTTCGCTTCGACTTGTCGCCGCCGAAGGATTGCAGCCCGACCGGTACCCATTTGCGCACCGCCGCTTCGACCTGGGCGCGGCCTTCCCCGGTTGCGAGCAGTTCCTTGACACCGTCCATGCCGAAGCCGACATGGCCGTACTCTTCCTTCAGCGTTTCCTGCGCCGCGCGCCGGAACGGCTCGTAGGGAGAGCGGGTGAAGTGGCGGAACTGGTGCGCGGCGGCGCGATCGACCAGCGCCATGAAAACCACCTGGTCTGCCCAATTATCGATCGGCGTGTCGAAAGTCGTCAGATGTCCCTTCTTGCGCGCGTATTCCTGCCAGTCCAAGCCGAGCTCCTCCATCAGCTTGCGGAAGCGCAGATGGTGCCCATACTCCTCCATCACCGTCCTGGCCATGCGCTGCTTCATCTCGGGCGTGGGCGCCCGCAGAATGCTGTGCTCGAAGCAGTCGGCGCCATAGAGCTCGCTGACCACATGAATGTTGATCAGATTGAGCATCAATTCCTGGAATTCCGCATCCTGCCGGAAGAATTCCGCTGCGCTGACGCTGTTGATTTCTTTCTCGGCCACAACTTCGGTCATGATTTTCCTCTCCAGAAAAAGCTTGCGGCGCGCGCTCTTTCGCCGCGGCCGGTCGCTCTCGGTAGAACTGCCTTCCCGCTCATTTCCGCGCCGGCGTCCGAGACACAATTGCAAATCCCTTGGCCGTTACGGTGCCGTCCTGTTTCGCAGCGGTGAGATCGAGCGTGAGGTCGTCCTCGACCTTGGCAACCTTGGCCGTCAACGCCAGTGCCTCGTGCGGAAACACTGGCGCGGTAAAGGTCAGGTCGAGCACCTTCAGCCGCTGCCGGCCCAATCGTTCCACGAGGAGCCTCGCGAAATGCGCAGTCGTCATCGGCCCCTGCTGGATCACCTGCGGAAATCCGCACTCCTTGGCAAAGCCATCGTCGACGTGGATCGGGTTGGGATCCTCGGTTGCCGCGGAGAACATCGCGATCGCGTCCCGCGTGGCGCCGCTGACTTGCCGCTCAAACACCAGCTGGCCCACCTCTTCGTTCAACATGTCAACTCCGTTCGATGATCCGCGTGATCTCACGCAGTGCGATCTGTTGCGATCCGGCGAGGCGGTATTCGTACGCGATCTCGGCGATCCACAGGAGACCGCTCTTGGTGCTTTTCTCGGTGACATTCAGCACGCGCGCAGTGACGTCGATGTCATCGTCCCAGCCGATAGGTGCGTACCACTCGTAGCGCTGCCCCCCGTGCAACGCTTTCCGGCGAGGAACGTCGAGATCCTTGAACAGGTCGACGCCATGCGCCTCGCCGCGCAGGAAAATCATGTAGGTAGGTGGCACTTCAGCCAGGTCGACGGCGGCGCCCTGCGATTGCAGGTATTGAGCCGCCAGCGCCCTGTTGGCGCGAACGCGATAACTTGGGTAGACATGGCCTTCCCGATCCGAACGCATGTACGTCCTCCGTTTGAAACGCATCCTGCCAACGGCGCCGCGCACTGCCGGGGCAAGCGCGCGACAGCAGCGCGGCCGGTTGCTCCGCGCCCGGCGATTTTTACAGTACTATAAAAAATGTTTGTGGAAATGTCAACCTTTTTTACTGTATAGTAAATAAGGACTTTCCCGCCGGCTGCCGCGGTTACGGCCGCGGGCTCAGGACGGCCTAAGGCGGCCAAGCTCGGCCGATCCGATCGATTGCTTTTTCGTGAACCGATACATCGATGAAGCGGGACGAAAGCACCACGCCCAAGCGCAAGCTCGCTGCCGCAGCCAAGGCGGGGACGATCGGCGCCGCCAAATCTCCCAGATCGTCGCTGCGACGGGAGACGATTCTGCGCTGTGCGACCGAGTTGTTCGATCGCCATGGATTTTCCGACACCTCGCTCGATGACATCGCGCAAGCGGTGGGCGTGACCCGTGAAGCGCTCTATTACTATTATCGCAACCGCTCCGAAATCCTGCTCGCGATCATCGAGCCGCAAAGCGCGGCGCTCATCGAGGGTTTGCAGGCGATCGTCAAGGCGCAATCGCCCGCCAACGAAAAGCTCCGCATGGCGATCCAGAATCACCTGCAGCGCTTCGATCGTCACTGCTTGGAAATGACGATCAGCTTACGCGACGGGCTGCAGAATACGAGCGACCCGGTGCGAAAGTCGATGGCGCGAATCTGGAAGAGATACGAGCGCCTGTGGCGGGCGCTGATCAGCGAAGGCCAGGTCTCCGGTGAGTTCGAACCGATCGGCGATGCGCGAATGATAGCCTTCGGAATCCTTGGCATGTGCAACTGGCTGGCGCGCTGGTACGATCCACGCAAACAGGTCGCGATTGACGAAATCATCGAGACCTACTTCAAGCTGGTCAGCCTAGGCGTGGTGTCGCGTTCGAGCCCGCTCCCGACCTTGAACGACGCGTTCCCGCCCCCGTAAAGTTCTTTCTTGGCGTCCGTCACGGCAAACACGGTGGCGAGATCGCCGACCGACCCGTTCGGCACGAAGGTCTTCGTCCCGTTGATCCGCCGGCCGCTGCCGGCGGGTTCGGCGCGAGCGCGCATCGCGAAGGAGTCCGAAGCGAAGCCCGGCTCGCTGGTCGCCGCGCTCGTTGCCGGGCAAAGCATTGCCGATTTTAGACTCATGGATCGTTTTTTGGTGTATGCTCCGCGCTCGGTACGCTTACTCCTGTGGTTAGCGCCGGCCGCGCCCTGATCCTGTATCTGGCGCCCGCGGGCAAGATCGATCGGACTCGTCTAAGTACAGAGCGAGGAGAACAATATGCCGGGACTATCGTCCGCCGACCATCGCGTCAGCCCGCCCATTGTCGATATCCCGCGCGCCTATAACGCCGCGCACGATCTGATCGAGCGCAACCTCGGCGCGGGCCGCTCGGGCAAGACCGCCTTCATCGACGATTCCGGCGGCATTACCTACGGCCAACTGGCAGAGCGCGTCAACCGCGCCGCCAATGTGCTGACGGGCCTGGGCCTGGCGATGGACGATCGCGTCATGCTGGCGCAGCTTGACACCATCGATTTTCCGAGCGTGTTTCTGGGGGCGATCAAGGCGGGCATCGTGCCTATCGCCGGCAATACGCTGCTCACCAGCACCGATTACGAGTTCATGCTCAACGACAGCCGCGCCAAGGCGCTGGTGGTGTCGGAGCCGTTGCTGCCGACCTTTGCGCCGCTGTTGGAGCAGCGCGCCCGCAAGCTGCCTTTTCTCAAGCATGTCATCGTGTCGGGCAAGGACGCGCACGCGCACCTGTCGCTCGCCCAACTGATGGACAAAGCCGGCAGCGCCTGCGAACCGGCGCCGACCACTTGCGACGACGTGTGCTTCTGGCTGTATTCGTCCGGTTCGACCGGCCTGCCCAAGGGCGCGGTGCACCTGCACTCGCATCTCGTCCAGACCGCCGAGCTCTACGCCAGGCCGGTGCTGGGCATATGCGAGGACGACCTCGTGTTCTCGGCGGCGAAGCTGTTCTTTGCCTATGGCCTGGGCAATTCCCTGACTTTCCCGATGTCGGTCGGCGCCACCGCGATACTGATGGCCGAGCGCCCGACGCCGGCCGCCGTGTTCCAGCGCCTGCAGCAGCACCGGCCGACGATTTTTTACGGCGTGCCCACCTTGTACGCGGCGCTGCTCGCCAGCCCGGACATGCCCAAGCGCGAAGCGCTCAATCTCCGCGTGTGCACCTCGGCGGGCGAGGCCCTGCCCGCCGACATCGGCGAGCGCTGGACCAGGCACTTCGGCGTGGAAATCCTGGATGGGCTGGGTTCGACCGAGATGCTGCACATTTTCTTGTCGAACCGGCCGGGCGAAGTGCGCTACGGTTCGACCGGCAAGCCCGTCCCCGGTTACGCCTTGCGCGTGGTGGACGACGCCGGCAATCCGGTGAAGCCGGGCGAGATCGGCGAACTGCAGATCAACGGCCCCACCAGCGCTTCATGCTACTGGAACAACCGTGCCAAGAGCCGCGCCACCTTCATGGGCGACTGGACCCGCAGCGGCGACAAGTACACCGTGGACGAAGCGGGGTACTACACCTATTCCGGCCGCACCGATGATATGCTCAAGGTGGGTGGCATTTACGTCTCGCCGTTCGAGGTCGAGGGCGCGCTGCTGAGCCATCCGGATGTGCTAGAGGCGGCAGTGATCGGCCAGCCGGACGAAGACATGCTGATCAAGCCGAAGGCCTATATCGTCACCAAGGAGGGCGTCACCGGCAATGCGGCGCTGGCCGAGAAGTTGAAACAGCACGTGAAATCGAAGCTCGCGCCTTACAAGTACCCGCGCTGGGTGGAGTTCGCCAGCGAGTTGCCGAAAACGGCGACCGGCAAGATCCAGCGATTCAAGCTGCGTGCCAAGGCGCAGGCGGCGAAATAACCATCCGCATCTTAACCAGGAGGAGCGACATGAGCATGAACCAAACCTTCGGCCGGCGCGAGTTCCTCAAAACCGCTGCGGCCGCGGCCGGCGTTGCCGGCCTGCCGAATCTAGCCTTCGCGCAAGCCGCCAAGATCAAGATCGGCCTGATGCTGCCCTATACCGGCACTTACGCGCAACTGGGCGCGGCCATCACCAACGGCTTCAAGCTGGCGGTGGCGGAGTCAGGCGGCAAGTTGGGCGGTCGCGAACTGGAGTATTTTACGGTCGACGACGAGTCCGAACCGTCCAAGGCGACCGACAACGCCAATAAGCTCGTGACCCGCGACAAGGTGGATGTGCTGATCGGCACGGTGCACTCCGGCGTGGAGATGGGCATCATCAAGATCGCGCGCGAGTCCGGGGTGCTGCACATCAATCCAAACGCAGGCGTTGCGGCCGCTACCGGGGCGCTGTGCGCGCCGAATATTTTCCGCACCTCATTCGCCAACAGCCAGACCACCTATCCGATGGGCAAGGTGCTTGCCGACCGCGGTGTCAAAAGCGTGGTTACGCTCACCTGGAAGTACGCTGCGGGCGAAGAAATGGTGGCGGGGTTCAAGGACGGCTATGCGAAGGGCGGGGGCAAGATCCTGAAAGAACTGTACCTGCCGTTCCCGAGCGTTGAGTTCCAGTCGCTGCTGACCGAGATCGCCTCGCTCAAACCGGATGCCGTGTTCGTGTTCTTCGCCGGCGGCGGCGCGGCCAAGTTCCTCAAGGACTGGCAGGCGGCCGGCTTGAAGGGCAAGATCGGGCTGTACGGATCGGGTTTTCTCACCGACGGAGTACTCGACGCGGTGGGTGACGCAGCCGAGGGCGTCGAAACCACGCTGCACTACGGCGACGGCATCGAAACGCCCAAGAACAAGACTTTCCGCCTGAATTACGCCAAGACCTACAAGCTGCAGCCCGACGTGTACGCGGTGCAGGGCTACGACGCCGGTCTGCTGCTGGCTGCCGGCCTGAAGGCGGTGAAAGGCGATGTGAGCAAAAAGAAGGAACTCATCGCGGCGATGGAGAAAGCCGAGATCGACAGTCCGCGCGGAAAATGGAAAATGTCGAAGGACCATAATCCGATACAGGACATGTACCTGCGCAAGGTCGTCGGCAAGGAGAACAAGGTAACGGGTGTCGCCATCAAGGCGCTCGACTATCCGGCGCGCGGCTGCAAAATGGGGTGAAGCAAAGGCCCCGCAGGCGGTTTGTGCGGAGCGAAGGGCCGGCGCGATCCGGCCCTTTTTTTGGGACCGCCAGCCCGTTGTCGCATATGCGGATGCTTGCGCGGACGGCGGCCCGTCCGCGCGGATCGCCGATCGCGCACGGACGAGAAGCCGTCCGCACGCAATCGGCGATCTTGTATAAAACCTCCACGCTGTATTTGGTGTTAACCGTAACCGTTATTTCCGGACGGATGTGTTTTTCATCCGTCCGGAAATAACGGTTGGCGCGCGTAGCGCGCAGGTTTCTTCGTAGCATGCGACGGTACCCAGGATGCCCTATATCGTTTGACTGTTCCCGCTTCCCCCTTCACACTTCGCCCCTAAGATATGGACGCAAACACTTTTCTGATCCAGGTGCTGAACGGCGTCCAGTACGGTCTGCTGTTGTTCCTGGTGGCGAGCGGGCTGACGCTGATCCTCGGCATCATGGGCATCATCAATCTGGCCCATGGCAGCTTCTACATGGTGGGCGCCTATCTCGCGTTCTCGCTGTCACAGCATTTCGGCAGCCTGTGGCTGGCGATTTCGGGCGGGGTGGTGATTGCAGTGGCGATCGGCCTCCTGCTCGAGTGGCTGCTGATCAGCCGGCTGTACCATCGCGATCATTTGTACCAGGTGCTGCTGACTTACGGCTTGATCCTGATATTCGAGGAACTGAGGAGCGTGGCCTTCGGCGACGACGTGCACGGGGTGGCCGTGCCGGCGCTGCTGCAGACCTCGATCCCGCTCACCGACACGTTGAGCTATCCGGTGTACCGCCTGTGGATGTCGGCGGTATGCCTCGCGCTCGCCATCGGCATGTACCTGCTGATCCAGAAGACCCGCCTTGGCATGATGATCCGCGCCGGCGCGGCGAACCGCGAAATGGTGCAGTCGCTAGGCATCAACATCGATCTTTTGTACCGTCTGGTATTCGCGCTGGGCGTGGCGCTGGCTGCGTTCGCCGGCATGATCGCGGCGCCGGTGGCCTCGGTGTTTCCCGGCATGGGCAATCAGGTGCTCATCGTTTGTTTCGTGGTGGTTGTGATTGGCGGAATCGGCTCGGTGAAGGGCGCGATGCTGGCGGCGATCCTCATCGGCATGGTCGATACCTTCGGCAAGGTGCTTACCTTCGAGATCGGCGGCGTAGCGGTATTGCCGGAGCTCTCCGGCATGATGATCTACGTGCTGATGGCAGTGGTCCTGCTCGCGCGGCCTGAAGGTTTGTTCGGGAAGCGCGGCTGATGCGCAAGATTCGCGTCGCCACCGTTGTCCTGCTGGGCTGCCTCGTCGCGCTCGCGCTGCTGCCGCTCGTTGCCGAGAAGTATTATATCCAGTTGTTCACCAAGATGATGATCATGGCGATTTTCGCCATGAGCCTGGACCTGCTGGTCGGCTACACCGGCCTGGTGAGCCTGGGGCATGCGGCGTTTTTCGGCCTCGCGGGCTACGTTCTCGCCTTCGCCGCGCCGCAGTACCAGGCGGCCAACCTGTGGCTGTCGCTGCCGCTTGCCATGGCGGGCTCCGGACTGCTCGCCCTTTGCATCGGCGCGCTGGTGCTGCGCACCTCGGGCATCTATTTCATCATGGTCACGCTTGCCTTTGCACAAATGGTGTTTTTCCTGTTCCACGACACCAAGATTGCCGGCGGCGCGGACGGCATCTACGTGTATGCGAAGCCGGTCGCCGCCATCGCCGGCTGGCAGCCGTTCAGCCTGGAGAACCACACGCATTTCTACTTCGTCGTGCTGGTGCTGCTGGTGCTGGTGAATGCATTGCTGCGCATGCTGCTCGCGTCGCTGTTCGGCCGCGTGATCGTCGGCATCCGCGTCAACGAGCAGCGCATGCGCTCGCTCGGCTATCGCACTTTCCGCTACAAGCTCGCGTGCTTCGTGCTCTCTGGCGCGCTCGCAGGCATGGCGGGTTACTTTGCCGCGGCGCAGTTCGGTTTCGTCAGTCCGGATATCCTCGGCTGGCACCAATCGGGCAGCGTGCTCATGATGGTGATCGTGGGCGGAATGGGAACGCTGAACGGCGCGATCCTCGGGGCTTTCGCCATGATGCTGCTCGAGCTCGGCTTCCAGGGGCTGCCGGTAGTGGGCGGGGTGGACATCGGCAAGCACTGGCAGTTGCTCATGGGCGGGGTCATCGTATTCGCCGTGCTGCTGCTTCCGCACGGCCTGCTCGGGCTCGGGCGGCTCGTGTCGCCGCGGCCGGAGGCGGGCCGTGACTGAAGCGGTGCTGCGCACCGAGCGCCTGTCCAAGCATTTCGGCGGGCTCGCCGCCGTGAGCGACGTATCGCTCGGATTTTTCATCGACCAGATCCATGCCGTGATCGGCCCCAACGGCGCGGGCAAGACCACGCTCACGAATCTTCTCTCGGGCGAGCTTGCTTCCACCTCCGGCCACATCTACCTGGACGGCGAAGACATCACAGGGCTGTCCGCGGACCGCATCTCGCAGCGCGGCGTCGGGCGCAGCTACCAGAAGACCAATATTTTCCTGCCGTTCACCGCGTTCGAGAACTGCAGGCTCGCGGCCCAATCGCGCCTGCCGAGTTCGATGCGGTTTACCCGGCCGGCACTGCGTTACCACGACGTGTCGCGCGAGGCGCTGCGCGCGCTGGTCGAGGTGGGGCTCGAGCATCGCGCGCAGGCGCCGGCCGCAACGCTGTCGCACGGCGAGCAGCGCCAGCTCGAGATCGCGATGACGCTTGCCACCCGCCCGCGCATCCTGCTGCTCGATGAGCCCTTGGCCGGCATGGGCGGCGAGGAATCGGCGCGCATGGTGGAGCTGCTGCAAAAGCTCAAGCAGGCGCACGCCATGCTGCTGGTCGAGCACGACATGGACGCAGTGTTCGCGCTCGCCGACCGGCTGACGGTGATGGTCAACGGCTGCGTGCTGGAATCCGGCCCGCCGGAACAAATCCGCGCCAGCGCCGCGGTGCAGGAGGCCTACCTCGGCACCGAGGACGCGCATGCATGAGCTTCGGTGAGTCGAAATGTTGCGGATCAATGCGATGAACGATACCACTGCGCTGATCGATGCCCGCGGCATTCACACCTACTACGGCGTGAGCCACATCCTGCACGGCGTGAACTTCGTCGTGCGCCGCGGCGAAACCGTGGGCCTGATGGGCAGGAACGGCATGGGCAAGACCACGCTGCTACGGAGCGTGCTCGGATTGGTGCGGCCGCGCGCGGGCGAGGTGCGCATCGCCGGTGCCGTGATGACCGAGGCCGCCCCGCATGCGATCGCGCGCAAGGGCATTGCGTATGTGCCGGAAGGGCGCGGCATCTTCCCCAATCTGTCGGTGCACGAGAACCTCGTCATGGCGGCGCGCGCCGGCACGGACGGCCGCCGCGACTGGAGTTTCGAGCGCGTGATGAGTACTTTTCCGCGCCTGGCGGCGCGCCTGAATCTCGGCGGTGCCCAACTCTCCGGCGGCGAGCAGCAGATGCTGACCATCGGGCGCGCACTAATGACCAATCCGGATCTGCTGATTCTCGACGAGGCGACCGAAGGCCTGGCGCCGAAGATCTCGCGCGAGATCTGGGGCATCATCGGCCAGATCAAGCAGGCGGGAATAGCGGCGGTGATCGTGGACAAGAACTTCGCCGCCGTGTCCGCCGTCGCCGATCGCGCCGTAATCCTGGTGAAGGGCGCCACGGTGTACGAAGGCAGCACGGCAGAGCTGCGCGCGCAGCCGGAGCTGCGGGTGAAATATCTGGGCGTGTAAGCTCGCCGGCATATTCGCTAAGCGGTGCCGGGCCTGGTATGCGCGACGCGAATTCGCGCCGTTGTTCAGTGTTGCGCTTCGAGTTTGAATCCGCGCTTCTCCCCGCACCCCGCCTGTTGTATATACCTTGACATATACAATGGCTAGCTTATACTGACATCTCCCGCTGGACCGGAGCACATAATGGATCGTACCGCTAGAATTTTTCTCAACAACCGCAGCCAGGCTGTCCGGTTGCCTAAGGACTTTCAGTTCGACGTGGATGAGGTGTTCATTCGCAAGCAGGGCAGCGAGGTGGTGCTGTCGCCGCGTCCGCCCAATTGGAATGCCTATCTAGCAGGCGGCCCGGTGGCTCCCGCTGATTTCATGGCCGGGGTTGAGGACTTGCCGGTTCAGGAGCCGGATTTCTGATGGCACGGTATATTCTGGATACCGATATCTGCTCGTACATCATGAAGCGGTCCCATCCGGCCCTGCTGGATCGGATTCGCTCGGTACCCATCCCGGACCAGGCCGTATCGGTTGTGACTGTGGCCGAACTGCTGTACGGCGCAAAGCTGTCGGCCCGGCCAAAACAGGCGCGTGCTGCGTTCGATGCATTCATCCGGCACCTGGAAGTCATCGAATGGTCGGCAGAGGCTGCCGAACACTATGCGGACATCCGGGCAAACCTCAAACTTCGCGGTGAAATGATACGCGCCAACGATCTGTTGATTGCGGCCCACGCGCGCAGCCTCAAGGCTGTTATGGTGACGAATAATGTGCGCGAATTCCGCCGGGTCAAGGGATTGAAAGTGGAGAACTGGTCCGTGTAAGCTAATATGGGGGCGAGAAATGGGACAGGTCATCGTAAGGAATCTTGATGACGAAACGATAGGGGCACTCAAGGCAAGAGCCGCCATGCACGGAAATTCTCTCGAGCAGGAGTTGCGCGGGATTCTTGCGCAAGCGGCAAAACCCGGTCCGAAAGAGCGACTGGCGCTGGCGGACGAGATCCGTGCCATGACGCCCAGAAAACGCCAAAGTAACGCCACCGCACTCCTGCGCGAAGACCGTGAGCGATGACCTGGGTCGGCACCTGCGCGACCGAGTGAGAGCAAAAGGTCACCGCTACATTCGCCATGCGGTGCCGTGCCTGGCCTGCGCGACGCGAATCCCTGTCGTTGTTCGATGTTGCAGTATTTCCTATTTCGGTCAGGCGACGCCAGCACGAATTGGAGGAATTGGAGGAGCAGGTTTCTTTGGCTGCTTTGGCTTCTTCTGTTCCCTTTTTTGCCTGTCACGATTGCCCATTGCTTGTCTCCTTTCTTGGCGTTTATGGATAATCCCTCGGTACTTGCGGCGCGACGCATTTGAGCAATCGCTGTCCTGCGGCTAGGATAGCGCGAATCAGAGAAGGGCATACTGTTCCCGATTTCTATCGGCCTGCGTGTGGCACACCCACAAGATCGAGGCAAGCGGGAACGGCAAGGCGTCTATCCAGGCTTCAAACCTGGGGGTCAATCGTTTGGTGTGACAGCCGCTCAATGCATCAGCGTCCGGCCGGAGCGTGCCGCGGGACGGCCTAAAACCAGGCGTAGGCTAGTGCGTAGCGCTTATGGAATTGCTGGATTTGACATGGCGACTGCGCTCTTAGCGGCTCCGGGCCCGGAGGTAAGAATATAGAATGTTTAGCATTGATGGGGTGGAATACCCCTACGACTCCTGCGCTTCGCGAGCCATTCCTCCCTGGCAGGATGAGATTCTTCGGCCCGGGCAGGCGCGCAAGCGCGCTGCGGGCGTTGCTTGGGGCCTCGGAATGACGTTTGATTTTGCATCGGTCTCCAAACGACCTCACGCCCGCGTCACCACCGGCACGTCGTCCTTGCCGGATTCGGGCATGGGCTCGACGCGCATTTCGTCGGGCGGTGGTTCGTCGGACGGCTCGGTCGCGGTTTCGGTCGCCACCACGTCGGGCGCGAGGAATCCGCCCGACTGGTGCCGCCACAGCCTCTCGTAATGACCGCGCAAGGCGAGCAGCTCGTCGTGCGAGCCCTGCTCGACGATGCGGCCTTGGTCGAGCACGATCAGGCGATCCATGCGCGCGATGGTGGACAACCGGTGCGCGATCGCGATCACCGTCTTGCCTTCCATCAGGCCGATGAGTTGCTCCTGGATGGCAAGCTCCACTTCGCTGTCCAGGGCCGAGGTGGCTTCGTCGAGCACGAGGATCGGCGCGTCTTTCAGCACCACCCTTGCAATCGCCACGCGCTGGCGCTGCCCGCCGGAGAGCTTGACGCCACGCTCGCCCACGTGCGCGGCGTAGCCGCTGCGGCCCTTCCAGTCCTGCAGTCCGACGACGAACTCGTGCGCCTGCGCCTTGCGCGCGGCCGCGCGCACCTCGCCGTCGCTGGCGCCGGGGCGGCCGTAGCGGATGTTGTCGGCGATCGAGCGGTGCAACAGCGACGTATCCTGGGTCACCATGCCGATCGCCGCGCGCAGGCTTTCCTGCGTCACGTTGCCGATGTCCCGCCCGTCGATGCGGATCGCGCCCCGTTCCAGCTCGTAGAAGCGCAGCAGCAGATTCACCAGGGTCGATTTGCCGGCGCCGGAGCGGCCCACCAGGCCCACCCGCTCGCCGGGGCGGATGGTGAAATCGAGGTGGTCCAGCACCGGCTTTGCATCCTGCCTGCCGTAGGTGAAGCAGACGTCCTCGAAGCGAATCTCGCCGCGCGACACTTCGAGCTTGTTTGCGCCGGGCCGGTCGACGCCGCTGTGCGGGACGGCAATGGTTTGCATGCCTTCCTGCACCACGCCGATGTTCTCGAAGATGCCGGTCACCTCCCAGCTCACCCAGCCGGCGACGTTGGCAATCTGCCAGGCGAGCGGCAGCGCGGTGGCCACCACGCCCGCGCCCACCGAGCCCTCGGCCCAGAGCCAGATGCCGACCGTCGCGGTGCCGGTCAGGAGCGCCGCATTCATCGCCGACAGCCAGAGCATGAATTGCGAGATCAACTTCATGTGGGCGCCGATCGCGGCCTGATGCCGGTCGATCACTTCGCGCACATAGGCGTCTTCATCGGCCAGCCGCGCAAACAGCTTGACGGTGAGGATGTTGGTATAGCTGTCGACAATGCGCGCCATCACCAGCGAGCGCACCTCCGAGCTTGCCTTCGCCAGATCGCGCATGCGCGGCACGAAGTGGCGCAGGAACACCACATAGCCCGCAAACCACGCGAGCGTGGGCAGGGCAAGCCGCCAGTCCGAGGCGGCCATCAGTGCAAACGCGCTCGTGCCATAAACCGCGATGTACCAGACCGCGCGGATGGCGGACATCACGCTTTCGCGCAACGCGTTGGCGGTCTGCATCACGCGGTTGGCGATGCGCCCGGCAAAGTCGTTCTGGAAGAAAGGCAAGTCCTGACGCAGCACGTGCCAATGGCTCTGCCAGCGGATCAGGCTGGTGGCGCCCGGGATAAGCGCGTTCTGTCGGATGGCGATGTCGGTGAGCATCACCAGCGGGCGCACGATGAGCATCAGCAGCACCATGCCGAGCAGCATCGGCCGGTTTTGCCCGATGGCCGCGTGGCGGTCGGCGGCTTCCATCAGCGACACCAGCTTGCCGATGAACACCGGGATCACGGTGTCGATCAGCGCCACCGCCAGGCTGGTTGCGAACATCGCCGCATACCAGAGCTTGGTCTGGCTCACGAAGTGCCAGTAGAAAGCGATCAGGCCGGAGGGCGGCGCCCCCGGGCCCACGCTGGCCGTGCCGCGAATGCGCGATTGCAGATAGTTGAACATGCGTGATGCCGATTCCGATACCGATACTCGAGGATGAAAGTCCGGGGAAAGGGATTACCGGCTTTCCGCTGTTGCCGACGTTGCTCGCCCCGGGTTCTGCCAAACGGGATGCGTAGACCAAGGGCTCATCAAGAAATCATCCCTGCCCCTCGCCGGCCTGAAAGTGCTGGAACCGGGCTCTATAGTCGCCGGGCCCAGCGCGGGGTTGTTTATTCCATGCCGTCAATCAGCGGTGCGTCGAGAAGGCGAGCAAGCACACGATCGAACTCATCGCTGCGCTCGTACTGCAACCAGTGGCCCGCGTTGTCCAGGAACACGCGTTCCCTAAGGCCGAGTTGATTCACTCGTTCGATCAGCTTGTCGAACTGGTGGCGGTAGAGCATGTCCTGACGCGCCCAAATGCCGTAGGCCGCGCAGCGCCATTGCGCCGCCAGCTTGGGCAGGATGTCGGTCAGCACGAGCTTGCGGTTCTTGACCCGGTCACGCGGGGCGCTCTTGCCTTGAACGGCGATCGCGAGATCGTCGCTGCTCGATGGATCGTGCAGCATCATTGCGTTGAGGTTGAAGCGCAGGACTTCGCGACGTTCCTCGGGGTCCGTCACGCCCCGCATGGTCTTGAGGACGGGAGGCTCCCCCAGTAGTCCCATGCCGGCCACGCTGACCAGCACCAGCCGATCGAGACCGGCCGGCGCCTGCGCGGCGATCAGGGCGGAGACAAGAGCGCCGAAGGAGAAGCCCACCAGGTCGAAGCGCTCGCCCCGCAACACCTCCAGCGCGCCGCGCAGCACGAATGGGGCAAGCGTGTCCGCGTCCAGATTGTCGGCGGGCAGATCCGAGTCGCCGAAACCCGGAATATCCGGCGCCCAGACGGTGCGCGACCGGGCCAGCGCGTCGATGTTCTTGATCCAGTGCATCCAGCTGCCTGCGCCGCCGTGGAGCAGGACCACCGGCCGGCCCTGACCCCAACGGCGCCACACCATCTTGGCCGATGGTCCGCATGGGGTTTCGAATCGTGTGGCGCGGCCATCCAGCCGCTCAATCAGAATGGACGGTTCCGACGCGCTCAAAGGCTGTCTCATTCATCTTCAATTCGGCCCGGCAACGGGAAGCTCCAGTGCCCGGCCAAGTCGTACTTCGCCCGGCGTATCGAGCAGGGCACTCGCGATGCGCGCCCGGTGTTCGTAAGTCGTGCCGCCGCGCAGCGTCCAAGAGGTCACGCGGCGGTACCATAAATTGAGATCGAACTCGGCAATGAAGCCGATGCCGCCGTGCATCTGCTGTGCCGAGCGGCAAACCATCATGCACTTTTCATTTGCAAATGATTTAGCCTGCGATACTTCCACACGCGCCGGAAGGCCCTGGCTCATACGCCAGACCGCTTCCCGCCCCAACAACTGTGTGCCATCCACGGCATTGACCATATCTGCCGCCATGTGCTGGATCGCTTGAAAGGCGCCGATGGGCTGGCCGAAAGCTTCGCGGTGCTTGACATACTCGACGGCGAACTCCATGGCCTGCCGCGCCGCGCCCTGCATCTGCGAAACAAGAAACACCGAGGCATAGTCCATCAGGGCATCAATGACGGCGCGGCCCTGTCGCGGAGCCCCTACCCTGTTGCTTTGCGGGACACGAACGTGGTCGAACCGGACGACACTTTCGCCGTCCTTCGCCGTTGTCAGCAGGGCTTCGCAGTTGATGCCGGCGGAAGCGGTATCGACCAGCACGGCGGCCGGCCCTTCGTCGCCGCCATCCGCGCCGAACATCCGAACCGCCACCATACATTTCTGTGCAACGCGGAAGTTGTCAACGAAGTACTTGGATCCATTCAATACGATGTCATCGCCATCTCGGCGGCCGCTCAAGGCGATGGCGTCCGTCGACCAGCGTCCGGACCTTTCCTCGATTGCGAAGCTCAGCAGCAGCTCTCCGCACGCCACGCGCTCGAGCAACTGTTTTTGCACCTGCGTGCCGAAACTCGCGATCACCAGTGCCGGCGCCATGGTTGAGTGCACGGGCAAGGGGGCGAGGTAGCGGCCGACTTCTTCGAGCACCAGGCCGAGATAGGTCAGCGGAAGCCCCTGCCCGCCGCTCTCCTCGGGCAGGCACAGCCCGAGCCAGCCAAGGTCCGCAAACTTTGTCCACAGTGGCTTCGAGTACTTCTCTTCGCTCTTTTCGACCGCACGCACCAAGGATGGAGGGCACTCCGCAGCGAGAAACTCGCCGGCCGTGCGCTGAATCAGAACTTCTTGTTCGTCGGAAAGCACGTCCATGGTCAATTCCAATCGAGAGCCGGCGTTGCAGTGCCGGGTTCAGTTGCGGGACTTGGGCATGCCCAGCCCCTTGCGCGCGACCTGGTCGCGCATGACTTGGACGCTGCCGTGGTTGACGGTAGACTGGAAGGCGCCGAGCAGGTTGTGCGCGAACACTCCGTTGTCGATGGCGTGCGGCGATCCGTTGAGCAACTGAGCATACGGACCCAGGATCTGGCTGATCGCCTCGGTAGCGCGGACCCCGTGCTCCGGCGCCCACACCTTTTCCGCCGATCCTTCGTATTTGAATCGACCGCCGCGCTGCTCGAGTGAGAGACTGCGCATGGTCATCAGCCGGCATACCTGCCCTTCCGTCCATAACTCGGCGAGCTTATCGCGTACGCGCGGATCCTGCCGCAGGCCCTCGGTCGGCGGTTCGTCTTTCTTGATCAGGTTGACGATGTCCTCGTCCCGCATGACGGAGATCAGGTAGCGCCACGCGCCCACGCGGTCCAGGTTCAGGCCGCGTTGCGCCACCGCCCAGCCATCGCCTTCCGCCCCCAGGAGACACGTAGCGGGGACTTCGACGTTGTCGAAGAACA
>Ga0082335_1005374_pt1 | contig 17808 bp, 18 predicted proteins | sample Subgrocontami58m_FD_72375 | JGI IMG/M metagenome (GOLD analysis project Ga0082335, IMG submission 72375) | Subsurface groundwater microbial communities from S. Glens Falls, New York, USA - GMW37 contaminated, 5.8 m (SPADES assembly) (version 2) ... | reverse complement strand
AAACCGCATGACGCGGTGGGCCTTCCGCGGGGAGATCGTGGGCTAGACGAGCAGGACCCCGTCCTTCGCGACGACCTTCCCGCCCTTGATCACCAGCTTGCGGCGCGGCCGCATGGCGACGGCTTCGGCTATGGAGCCCGCCTCGACGGCCACGAAATCGGCGGCAGCGCCGACTTCGATGCCGTAGTCCTCGAGGCAGAGAACGCGCGCGGCCGCCCCGGTCACCATGTCGAAGGCGAACTGCAGTTCATGATCGTGCCGGAAGTTGGCGCGATAGCCGATCATCATGGCGCGCTCCAGCATGTCGCCATTGCCGAAGGGCGACCAGGCGTCGCGGATGTTGTCGGACCCACCGAACACTTTGACACCATGCTGATGCAGCAGCGCGAGCGGCGGGATCGGCGCGCCGCCGGGGCCGTGGCTCATGATGGCGACGCCCGCTTTTGCCAGCACGTCGGCGGTGCGGGCGGCCTTGTCGATCTCGACGGAGCCCAGCGCGAAGGCGTGGCTTACGGCAACGCGGCCTGCGAGGCCCGCGGCGGTCGTGCGTTCGGCGATGGCCAGCAGCTGGGCGATGCCACCCTCGCCGCCGTCGTGCAGGTGGATGTCGACGCCCGCGCTCCGGCGCTCGGCGATACCGAAGACGGTGTCGAGATGGCCATCGAGGTCGCCGTCGATGCCCACCGGATCGAGGCCGCCGACCAGATCGGCGCCCTCGGCGATGGCGGCATCGAGCAGCTCCGCCGTGCCAGGCGAGCGCACGATGCCGCTTTTCGGGAAGGCCACGATCTGGATGCTGACGAGGTGGCGGAAGCGTTCGCGGATCTTCAAGACCTCATGGAGATTCCTGAGGCCGAGCTGGTTGTCGATGTCGACGTGGCTGCGCATGTGCAGCGTGCCGCTCGCCACGACCTGGCGCACCAGGTTGGCGCCGGTTTCCGACTCCGGCACGATGCGGCTCGCACGCACTTTGCGCTCGGCCTCGATGCGGTCGGCGACGCGGTTGCCGGTCGCCTGATTGGGCACCCATGGAAGGCCGAGCAGGGTCTTGTCGAGATGGATATGGCCGTCGACCAGCGGCGGCAGCAGCAGTGCGCCGGCAAGGTCGAGCACATCGTGGTGCGCCGGAAGGTCCACCGCGGCGGGGAGGAGGGCGGCGATCCGCCCTCCCTGGACGTCGATATGACGTTGTGTGCCGTCGGCCAAGACGGCGTTTGCGATCAGCACCGCTTTACTTGTCGGCGGCTGAGCCGGCTTCCTTGCGGAAGGTGTTGACGGCGCCCCTGGCGGCCATCGCCATCAGGCCTGAATCGTTGGCGATCGTACAGAGCTGGAAACCCATGCCGAACGCCTTTGCGGCGTAGCTTGCGGTGCCGTTGTGGATGCCGGCGAACTGCTTGCGCTTCTTGCAGGCGGCCACGAGCTTCTCGTAGATCTTGAGCACCTGCGGCTCGTCGCGGTCGAGCTTGGGCACGAGGCCGAGCGACAGGCCGAGATCGGACGGGCCGACATAGATGCCGCTGATGCCCGGCACGTCGAGGATGGCGTCGATATTGTCGATCGCCTCCTGGGTCTCGATCATCGGGATGACCAGCACTTCGTCATTGGCCGTCGCCTGGTAGGGCGTGGCCTCGCCATAGGCGCCGGCGCGGATTGGGCCGTTGCTGCGCTTGCCCTTGGGCGGATAGAGGCTGTAGGAGACCAGCGCCTTGGCTTCGGCGGCATTGTTGACCATCGGGCAGATGACGCCCCAGGCGCCGCCATCGAGAACCTTGCCGATGATGCCCGGCTCGTTCCACGGCACGCGGACGAGCGAGGTGGTCGGATATTTGTCCATCGCCTGGAAGCAGGCGATCATCGAATGGTAGTCCTGCACGCCGTGCTGCATGTCGACGGTGACGCTGTCCCAGCCGCATTGCGCCATGACCTCTGCCGAGAAGCCGCTCGGGATGGCCAGCCAGGCGTTGACGCAGGCCTTGCCCGCGTCCAGCCGCCTCTTCAGCATGTTCACCGACATATCAGCGTTTCCTTTCAGTCTTGATTCGATAGCGCCGGATCATAGTCCGGTCGGTCCTCGGCAGGCCATAAGGTCGTGTCGCGGAGCGGTCCGGTTCAGCCCTTCACGGCGCCGGCCGACAGGCCCTCGACGATGTATTTCTGCAGTAGCGCCACCAGCACCACGGTCGGCGCCAGGGCCAGCAGGCAGATCGCCATCATCAGGTTGAAGAAGACATGGACGTCGCCGACCAGGCTCGCGATCACGACGGGCAGTGTCATGAAGTCCGGCCGGGCGTTCAGGATCAGCGGGATCAGGAGCTCGTGCCAGGAAATGATGAACATGATGACACCGCAGGCCGCCAGCGCCGGCGTGGACAGCGGCAGCACGATACGCACGAAGGCGGTGAACCGCGTGCAGCCGTCGATGCGGGCGGCCTCCTCGAGTTCGGCCGGGATGGTGTCGAAGTAAGGCGCCAGGATCAGGATCGCGTAGGGCAGCAGAAAGCCGGTCTCGGCGATGATAACGCCACTCAGCGAATTGAGCTGGCCGACCGAGCGCATGACGACATAGAGCGGAATCATCAGCACGATCACCGGCACGAAGCGCGCCACGATGTTGGCCTGCATCAGAAATAGCGTCCATCGGAAGCGCTGGCGGGCGATTGTATAGGCCGACAACGAGCCGAACAGCAGCGTCAGCAGAGTGACCGAACTCGCCACGATCGCCGAGTTCAGGAACGCCGTGTAGAAGCTCTTGATATTATCGGGCAGATAGGTCGTCTGGTCGAAGATGCGGCCCCTCTGCTGGCCCTTGGTGAGAATGACGGTGAAGTTGTCGAGCGTGGCTTCCAGCGGCAGCAGGCGGCGCGTGTCGGCTTGCAGCGCTCGCTCTGATTGGATGCTGCCTATGAACACCGCCACCAGCGGCAACAGAATGAAGAAGATCACCGTCAGATTGGCCACATGCAGCAGCAGCCGGCGCGTCGGCGTGGTCTTGAACATCAGAGGGTCACGCGGCGATAGATGAAGCGCATGTAGACGAGGGCGATGGCCGCGATCATCAGCGTCAGGATGAAGGCCGAAGCTGAGCCCATGCCGAAGTTGTTGGGCGGCGAGAAGGTGATCTTGTAGCTGTACCAGGCTGCCACCCAGGTGGCGTCGCCCGGGCCGCCTTGGGTGATCGCCAGGATCTCCTCGAACACGGCGAAGGCGAAGGCGGTGCGCAGGATCAGGATGATGGCGATGATCTGCTGCAGCATCGGCAGGGTGATGTGGCGGAAGCGGTGCCAGGCATTGGCACCGTCGATGGCGGCCTGCTCGTAAAGGTCGCGCGGGATGCCTTGGAGGGCCGCATGCACCAGGATGATGGCGAAGGGCAGAGTGCGCCAGATATAGGGCACCGAGACGGCGTAGAGCGCGGTGTCGGGATTGCCGGCCCAGTTGATCGGATTGTCGATCAGCCCGGCCGTGAACAGGATCCTGTTCAGGAAGCCGAACTGGAAGCTGTAGAGGAACGACCAGATCAGGCCGTTGCAGATCGGCGGAATGGCGTAGGGCAGCAGGATCAGGAAACGAGTGACGCGCGAGGTCCAGATGCCGGTCTGGTTGATCAGCAGCGCGATCATCACCGCCAGCACGATCTCGCTGCCGACGGTGACGACGGTGAAGATCCCGGTGTTCTTGAGGGCGATCCAGAACAGCGGGTCTTCCAGCACGCGACCGTAGTTGTCCCAGCCGTTGAAGGCGAACACCCCGCTGCGCAACTGCCCCAGCCCGACGCGGTGCACCGAGAGGTAGCCGGCATAGGCGACAGGATAGCCGAGCACCAAGCCGAGACAGAGCAGCGTCGGCAGGTTCATGACGAACGCGAAGCTGCCGGCCTTCATCTCACGCCGGTACCAGGGCCTGCGCGCGGGCTGCGCGACGGCCAACTCCTGTACTTGACTGGTCAGGGCGTCAGACCTTGCGCTTGGCGTCGGCGATACCCTTGATCAGATTGTCACAGCACTGGTCGGCCGTGATCTGGCCGGTCAGGCATTTCTGGACCTCGATGTTGAGCTGGTCGCTCCACGGGAAATGCCAGGGCTGATAGATCGACGAGCACGGCTCGCCGATATAGGCCGCCTTGTCCCAGATCTTGAGGATTTCCGGGACGTCGCCCCACGGCGCCCAGCCCGTCTTGATCGCGTCGCTGTTCATCACCGAGGTGTAGCCGGACCCCAGCATCGCATCCTTGGCGAGGCTGATGGCCTGCGTGTAGTTGCCGTCCTTGGTCTTGCCGCCGAGATACTGCAGCAGCTTCCACGCCCACTCCTTGTTCCGATTGGCCGTGGTGATGAAATAGACATGCGCGTCGCCGATCGTCTTGCCGTCGCCCGGCGAGCCCAGGACCTTGACCTTGCCGGCGATCGGCGACTGCGCCGGATCGTTGACGACGTTGAGGCCGTAGTGATGGTTGGGGCCACGGTAGAGGTTCTTTCCGGCGCCGAAGGCCTTGGCCGACGAGGTGAACTGCACCTTGAGCGATTCCGGGTCGGCGATGTCGAGACCCTTCTCGAAGGTGTTGGCCCACCATTTCAGCGTCTCGCGGGCGATCGAGCCGGCGCCCAGCATGTGGTTGCCCTGCTTGTCGAAGAACACGCCACCGCGGTTCCAGGTCATCTGGTACCAGGTGCCCGGCAGCTGCTCGAGCCCGACGCCCGCCACCCACAGCACGGGATAGCGCGACACGCCGTCCTTCTTGGCTTTCACGCAGTGCTCGATGAATTCCTCGTAGGTGGAGAACGGCTTGTCGATCTTCAGTTTCTCCAGCATGTCGGTGTAGTAGTTCCACACCCATACCGTGGCGAAATAGGGCAGACCCATGGTCTTGCCGTTCATCGTCGCGACCTGCTTGGTGAACGGTGAGAAATCCTTGGCGTAGTCGGCGGCGCCGGGCATGTCGTCGAACGGCTCGACCAGTCCCTGGCTCACGAAGTTGGGAAAAGAGAACGGCGAGGATTGCGAGACGTCGATCTTCTCGCCGGCGGCGAACATCGTCGTGAGCTTTGTCGGATGGTCGTTGAAGGAGGAGATCGTGGAGTCGACCGGCACGCCCCAATCCGCCTCGAACTGCTTGGCGATGCGCGTGTAGATATCGCCGTAGGTCCAGACGACGAAGTTGAGGCGGTCCACCTTGCTCTTGGGCGCTACGCTCCACGGACCGGCGGATTGGCCGAGGGCCGCGCCCGAAGCGCCCATGAGGCCCAGGCCCGCGGCACCGCCCAGAACGCGACGGCGGCTGATTTCCCATTTGGCGATGACGTTGTCACTCATGTCGTGCCCCCCTTGTCCCGGTGATGCCCCGGTGATGACCCAAAACCTATCACCCCTGCCGCGTCGACTGTAGACATGATGCAGCAAGAAGCAGGCCAGTGTGGATTGCATGGCGGGATGCGGGTAGAGGCGAACGTATGACGCTCTTGTCGTTGCGCGCGGGCAGGCTCGCGGTCGATCTGGCCCCGTCCTCGGGTGGATCCATCGTGCGCTTCACGGCGGGTGAGTCGATCAATGTGCTGCGACCGGCCAGTGCGGAGGCGATCGCCTCGGGCCGCGGCAATGATGCTTCCTGCTATCCGCTGGTGCCCTTTTCGAACCGCATCGCGAACGGTCGCCTAGCCGTCGATGGCGTGGAAATCGTCCTCGAACCCAACTGGCCGGGCGTGCGCCATCCCATGCACGGCGACGGCTGGGCGCGGCCCTGGGATGTCGAGCGCCACGACGCCCATTCCGCCGAGCTTGCCTATGCCCACGACGGTCGGGAAGGTTGGCCATTTCGCTATCGCGCCCGCCAGTCGTTTCGTCTCGAGGACGACCGCCTCGTGGTCGGCATGTCGATCGAGAACCTGGAAGATCGGGCGGTGCCGGCGGGCCTCGGGCTCCATCCCTTCCTTACACGCGACGTCGACACCCAACTCGCGTGTCGGACGCAGGGCGTCTGGCGGACGGATGCCGAAGTCCTGCCTACCGAACGCATCGCCGTGCCGCCGGGATGGGATTTCGCGATCTCCCGCCCCGTCGACAGCATCGTTCTCGACAATTGCTTCGACGGTTGGGATGGACACGCAATGGTCACGTGGCCGCGCCGCGATCTCCGCCTCGATCTCACGGCGACCGAGCCATTCCGTCATCTCGTGATCTATATTCCAAAGGCCAGTCGGTATTTTTGCGTCGAGCCGGTGAGCCACGCCAGTGGCGCGGTCGGCCGCTCGCTCCTCGCCGCCGGCGCAACGCTCGCAGGCGACATCGTCTTTCGCCTGTCCAATCTGTGAGGGTCCCATGTCGCGCTTCGCCTCTTATCCCAGCCTCAGCGGTCGCGTCGTTTTCGTCTCGGGCGGCGGCTCGGGCATCGGTGCCTCGATCGTCGAGCACTTCGCCGAGCAGGGCGCCAAGGTGGGGTTCGTCGACATCGACGAGCCCGCCTCGAAGGCCCTGGTCGAGAAACTCGGCGCCGCCGGCCATCCCGCCCCTCTGTTCGCCAAGTGCGATGTGCGCGACATTGCCGCCTATCAGGCCGCCATCGGCGAAGTTGCCGGAAAGTTCGGCACCATCACCGTGTTGGTGAACAACGCCGCGCGCGACGACCGGCATGTGATTGCCGACGTGACGCCGGCGTTCTGGGACGAGCGTATCGCCGTCAATCTCCGTCACCAGTATTTCGCCATCCAGGCGGTGGCGCCCGGCATGAAGAAGGCGGGTGGCGGCTCGATCGTGAATTTCAGCTCGGTCAGCTACCATACGCTCACGCCGCAGCTTTCGGTCTATCAGGCGGCCAAGGCCGCGGTCATCGGCATGACCCGCGGCCTCGCCCGCGACCTCGGGCCCGACGGCATCCGGCTCAATGCGATCACGCCGGGCTGGATCATGACCCAGCGCCAGATCGATCTCTGGCTGACGCCGGAGGCCGAAGCTGCGCTGATGGTGGCGCAGTGTCTCAAGGAGAAGGTCTATCCGCCCGACATCGCCCGCATGGCGCTGTGGCTCGCTGCCGACGATAGCCGCCTGGTGACGGCGCAGAACTTCGTCGTCGACGGCGGGCGGATGTAGAGGCCATGGCCACTTCCCTGTCCCGTCGGGCGATCCACGCCGGCTCGAAGCTGGTCCGACATCTGCTCCCGCCGGTGATCTATTTCTTCATCGCCTTCAACCTGATCTCCTTCACCACCCATGCGGCGGTCCAGAACATTTGGTTCGATCTGCCGAACTTCGTCCTGGCCACGACGACCGCGCTGGTGGTGGCCAAGGTCGTTCTGGTGGTCGACAAGGTTCGCGTCATCGACAAATATCGCGGCGGGCCCTTGATCTGGCCGATCCTCTACAAGTCGATCTTCTATTCGGTCGTCGTCTTGATTGTGCGCATCGTGGAGAAGGTCGTGGAGTTCGCCATCGACACCGGCGGCTTTGGTCCCGCGTTCCGGAACTTGCTCCTCGATTTCACTTGGCACCGGTTCGTCGCGGTCCATCTTTGGATCTTCGTCTGTTTCCTGGTCTACGTGACCGCGACCGAGTTCAATGCCCTGGTTGGCCAGGGTCAGCTGTTCCGGCTCTTTTTCCATCATCGATCTTCGGAGTATGGCCTCACGCGGCAGCAGCATATTCGTTCGTTGATGGAGTTCAGCCGGCTGGCCGAAAGCACGCCACGCGAACGGCTTCTCGATCCGGCCACGCCGCAGGGCAGCCGGCTCGGCGCGATCGTCGACGCACTCCATCGCCGGCCCGCCTGAGGCCGGCGCGGTGGCGGCCGACAACAACTGGCGCTGGATCGCGGGGCTGATCCTGGGGATCGGCGGCTTGATCCTGGCCGGCGGCCTGGCGCTGGGCCTCGGCAGCCTGCGCCACGTGCTTCATGGCGAACGCGCCGACGGCGAGGTGGTCGAAATGCGCCGCGAGGGCGATATGTACGCACCCGTGGTGCGTTTTCGGCTTCCCGGCGGCGAGACGCAGACGGTGACGGATCTCGCCAGCGGCGCGCCCGACTTCGCCATGGGCGACAGGATCACGATCCTCTACATGCCGCAGGACCCGCGCGACTTCCGCATCGACACCTTCGACCGGCTGTGGTTTTCCGCGCTCTTCGTCACGATCTTCGGCGCCTTCTGGATGCTGTTCGGCATCGTCGCCTGGGCGCTCTCGCGCGGCATCGATCTCGCCGTGATGGGCGAGACGGCCTTCGCCGTGATCGCCGGCGGGGCCGGCCTGATCGGGGTCTTCGTGCTGTGGAGTGCAGCCGACCTTTACACCGGCGGCGTGCGGACCGACGGCGTCGTCCTCGAGAATCGCGAGAGCCGACACGCCGGGTCCGAGACCGTGCGGCGGGCCGATGGACGGGAGGTCGAGCGCACCGTCGAGCGCGTCTCCTTTGCCCCCGTCGTGCGTTTCACGACACGCGAAGGCGGACGCGAAATCGAGTTTCACGGCCGTGGCGGTAGCGACCGGGCGTTTGCGCAGGGCGAGCGCGTGACCGTGATCTACGATCCGGCCAACCCGATCCGCGCCCGCATCGTCTCCTTCGTCGACATCTGGCTGCCGTCGGCCGCCGCCTTCGCGGTCGCCGTCGTGTTCGGCAGCGCGGTCTGGCTGTCGCGGCGGTTGCGGCGGACTACAGGCTCTCGCGCCTGATCCAATCGGCGAGCAGGGCGGCGAGTTCGCGCGGCCGCTCCAGCGGCGCCATGTGGCCGCAGTCTTCGATCACCTCGAAGCGTGCGTGGGGCAGCCGCTCCGCCATGCGCTCGGTCTCGGCGATGGTGCGCAGCCGGTCCTGGCGGCAGGCGATCACCAGTGTCGGACAGGCGATACGTTCGAGGTCGGCGTAGCCGTCGCGCCGCACGAGGGCGGCCTGGTGCTTGCGCACCTCGGGACCGAGGCGGCGCTGCATGCCGCGCAGGCGATCGAGCAGGACGGGATCTTTTTCTCGGTCCGGGTGCAGGCCCATGGCCGTCGTGACGGCGCCGGCGGCGCGCGGCGGCCGGTCGCCCGGCCGATAGCCTGCCTTGCGCCGCGCCGTCTCCTCGTCGGAATAGCCGCGCGCCGAAGAGGCGACGAAGGCCACGCCGCTCACGCGCTCGGGTGCCATCAGGGTGAGCACGCGGGCCACGAACCCGCCCATCGAGAAGCCGATCAGCACGAAGCGCTCGGGTGCGCCGACGAGGACGCGCCGCGCCATGCCCTCCAGCGTGTCGTCCTCGTAGACATTGCCGAAGTGGAGCGGGCCCAGCGCTTCCAGATCTGGAACCATGTCGGTCCACAGATCCCGATCGCACATGAAGCCGGGAAGAAGGACGAGGTCAGCCAAAGAATCGGGCTCCTGCCCAGGCCGCGGCCAGGACCAGGATGAGGCCCGGAATGACTCGCACGGCGAAGGCCGCGCCGCCGCCGGTGATGGCGAAGACCATCTTGGTCAGGGTATTGGTCGTGACGGCGGCCAGGATCGGAATGACGGCGGCGTCGGCGTTGAGCTTGCTCGAAGCGACCAGGGACGCGACAGAAACTGCAGCGGAATGGGTATCGGCGAGTCCTGCGAGGCTTGTGGCTGCCAGGAGGCCAGCGTTGCCGAACCAGTCGTCCAGTGCCGCCGAAGCGACAAGGATGGCGGATAGCAGTGCCGCGAACAGCAGCGCCGACCGCACGCTGAAGGCATGGCCGGGCGAGTCCTGACGCTCGACCTTGTGGCGGAGCGCGAGCGCCGTGAACACACCGCCATAGAGGATCGCAGCACCTCCGCCACAGGCGATCGGCGTGGAAAGCGCCATCAGGGTGGTGGTGTCGGTGGCACCTATCAGAAGGGCGAGTTGGACGAAGGTGGCGACGGTCGAGAGAACTGCACCTGCCACCGCGGCTCCCAGGAGGTCGCGGTTCTTGGCCGCGCGCGCGCCCATCGCGCCGATGGTGGCGACGCTCGACACGAAGCCCGAGGCGAGGCCGGCCAGCGGCAAGCCGAAGCGGGCGCCCACCAGACGCACCGCGATGTAGCCCAGCGCGCTCACGCCCATGACCAGGACGACCACGATCCAGATCGTGTGCGGGTTGAGCGCGCCGTAAGGGCCCATCGCCTTGTCCGGCAGCAACGGCAGCACGACCAGCGTGGCACCGGCGAAGATCAGCCCGTCGCGAACCTCTTCCTCGGTCAGGACCGAGTTGACGAAGCGGTGGATGGCGGTGCGCGCCGTCAGCAGTCCCGCGACGATCACTCCCAACCCAGCCGCCAGATCCGGTTCGTGAATGGCGAGCCCGCCCAACAGCGCTGTCGCAACCAGCGCCGCTTCGGTCGTCAGGCCCGGATCCTGATCGCGGGCCTGCCAGTAGGCGAGGCCGGCCATGGCGAACACGCCGGCGGTGACGACCGCGAGCAGCAGGTCGCCGCCCACGGTGACGGCGACGGCGCCGCAGAGCGAGGTGATGGTGAAGGTGCGGATGCCGGCCGCCGCCCGGCCCGGCCCGATGCCCTTGCGGCGCTCGCGGTCGATACCGATCAGCAGGCCAATTCCGAGGGCGACGGCGAGGTTGAGGACGAGGGGGCTGATGGGCAGCATGGCAGCATTCTATCCCCACGGTGCACGATGAGCTTCATCGAACCGTAGCTCATTTGTCACCGGAGCTTATTCCGCGCTGCCTATGCACCGGCCCCATGAGCTTGGCCGGCACGACATTCGAAGGCATCGAAAGCGGCGCGGCGGCCGAAGCGCGGCCCCGGCGGCGTCGCCGCCTTCGCGGCCGGCTGTTTCCCTATGCCCTGCTGGCGCCATCGTTGTTGTTCCTCGGCCTTTTCACCTATCTACCCGTTGTTCGCGTCGTCGTGGAATCGCTATACGACCGCCCCCACGGCACCGGCGCGGTGGCGGCGACTTTCGTCGGGCTCGGGAACTATTCCAAGGTCCTGGCGGATCCTGCCTTTCGGCAGGCGGCGCTCAACAATCTCGTCTATGCGCTGGGCACCCTGATCCCGACCCTGGTGCTGGCGCTCGCTTTTGCCCTCGCGGTCCAGCGCTCGAACCGGCTGTCGGCGGTCCTGCGCACCGTGTTCTTCTTTCCCTCGCTGGTCCCGCTGGTCGCCGCGGCGTCGCTGTTCTTTTTCATCTTCCTGCCGGGCGTCGGCCTGCTCGACTACTACCTCGCCAAGATCGGGATCAATGGGCCGAACTGGCTGGGCGATTCGGACGTGGCCCTGTGGTCGGTGATCGGGCTCACGGTCTGGAAGAACGCCGGCTACTACATGTTGTTCTATATCGCGGGCCTGCAGAACATCCCGCGCGACACCATCGAGGCGGCGCTGATCGACGGCGCCAATGCCTGGCAGCGGCTGCGCTACGTCATCCTGCCGGCGCTGCTGCCGACCACAAGCTTCGTGGTCGTGATCGCGTTGATCAACCTGCTCACCAGCGTCGACCATGTGATTGTGCTCACGCATGGCGGGCCGTCGAATGCCACCAATCTGCTGCTCTATTACATCTTCCAGTCGGCGCACGAGAATTTCGAGATCGGCAAGGCTGCCGCGGCGACGCTCCTGAGCGTCGTCGTCCTGCTGGCGATATCGCTGGCTTCGATGCGCATCATGGGGCGGGGATCGCACCATGAGGCTTGAACGCCGCCTGTGGCGGGCCTTGGGATTGGCGCTGCTGGTCGCCGTCGCCTTCCTGTGGGCGACGCCGTTCCTGTGGACCCTCGTCGCCTCGTTCAGGCCCGAGGGCGCCGGCAGCGTCAACATGGCGTCGCTGGCGCCGGACACGCCGCAAACGCTGGACAATTTCCGCAATGCGCTCGAGAGCGGCGCCTTCGGGCTCTACTACGTGAACACCATCATCGTCGTTCTGGGCCTGCTGGCGGTGCAGTGCGTCACCGTCAGCCTGGCGGGCTATGCATTCGCGCGCCTGCGCTTTCCCGGCCGCGATGCGCTGTTCTATGTCTTCCTGCTCCAGCTCATGCTGGTGCCGCCGGCGTTGATCGTGCCCAACCTGCGCACCGTGGTCGATCTCGGCCTCTACGATACGCTGCCTGGTGTGATGGCGCCTTACTTCGCCTCGGCCTTCGGCACTTTCCTCATGCGCCAGACCTTCCTCGCCCTGCCGCGCGACTTTGAGGAGGCCGCCGCGATCGACGGCGCGCCGTGGTGGGCGATCGTCTGGTACGTGCTGCTGCCCATGGCCCAGCCCGGCCTCGTCGCCTTCGCCATCGTCTCGGTGACCGCGCACTGGAACGAGTTCCTGTGGCCGCTGATGGTGATCAACGATCCGGCCAAGCACACGCTCACCATCGGCCTCGCGGCTTTCACGCGCGGCGCCGAGGGGGGCAAGGAATGGGGCGTGCTGGCGGCCGGGACGCTGCTCGTGATGGCGCCGCTCGCGGTGGTCTTCGTCGCCTTCCAGCGACGGTTCGTCGACAGTTTCGTGTTCAGCGGAGTGAAGGGCTAGGAGGCTCAACCATGTCAGCAATCTCACGTATCGCTATCGGGGCGCTCGTGCTGTCGGCGGCGGCGCTCGCGCTGCCGGCTGCGGCGCAGACCAAGATCGAGTTCTTTTTCCCCGTTCCCGTCGAAGGCAAGCTGGCGCGCGAAATGACGCGCTTGGTCAAGTCGTACAACGACAGCCAGAAGGAAGTGGAAGTGACCGCCGTCTATACCGGCGGGTACGACGACACCAAGCTCAAGGCCCAGGCCGCCGCCAAGGCCGGCAAGCCGCCGGCCGTGGTGCTGATGAGCGCCAACTTCAACGTCGACCTCAAGCTCTCGGGCGACATCATGTCCCTCGAGCCCCTCCTGAAGGGTGAAGAGACGACGCGCACCGAATTCTTGGCCGACTTCTGGCCGGCACTGCACGCCAACGCCGTGGTCGACGGCGAGCTCTATGCCGTGCCGTTCCACAATTCGACGCCGCTGCTCTACTTCAACGTCGACCACTTCAAGGAGGCGGGGCTCGATCCGTCCAAGCCGCCGCGCACTTGGGCCGAGCTGGTCGATGCCGCCAAGAAGCTTACCAAGCGCGACGGCGACAAGATCGAACGCTACGGCTTCTCGATGCCGGCCGGCTACGACTATCTCGGCTGGCTGATGGAAGCGCTCTCCATGTCGAACGGCGGTCGCTATTTCAACGAGGAGTACGGCGGCGAAGTCTATTACGACCAGCCCTCGATGCTGGGCGCCGCGCGCTTCGTCGACGATCTGATCTTCAAGCACAAGGTGATGCCGCAGGGCGTCGTCGAGGCCGGCGGCGTCTCGACTTCCTTCTTTGCCGGCAAGGCCTCGATGGTGCTGCTGTCGACCGGCTCGCTGTCATTCATCCGCGAGAGCATGAAGTCCCCCTACAACGTGGCCTTCGTGCCGAGGAACGTGCGCAACGCCGTGCCGATCGGCGGCGCGTCGCTGGTCATGTTCAATGGCCAGAGCGAGGACAGCAAGAAGGCCGGCTGGAAGTTCATCAAGTGGATCTCGTCGACCGACACGCTGGGCGGCTGGAGCCGCTTTACCGGCTATTTCGCTCCGCGCAAGTCGTCCTACGAAACCGCGGCAATGAAGGAGTTCATCGCCAAGAATCCCGACGCCAAGGTGGCGCTCGACCAGCTTCCTTATGCCAAGCCGTGGTTCGCCACCTACCAGACCGTGGCCGTGCGCAAGGCGCTGGAGGACGAGATCCAGGCCGTGATGAACGGCAAGAAGAAGCCCGACCAGGCGGTCAAGGACGCGCAGAAGAAGGCCGACGAGTTGATGCGGCCCTACGTCGAGCAGACCGCGCTGAAGCTGCCGTAATAGAGGAGCGTTCCATGATCGTGGCCCAGATCACCGACCTTCACGTCCGGCCGACCGGCCGCACCGCCTATGGGCGGGTCGACACAAACGCCATGCTGGCAGCGGGAGTCGCTGCCCTGGAGGCGCTGCCGCGCAAGCCCGACGTCGTAGTCGCCACCGGGGACCTCACCGACTGCGGCCTTGTCGAGGAATACAAGGTCCTGCGCGCGCTGCTGGAGCCGTTGTCGATGCCGGTCTATCTGGTGCCCGGCAATCACGATCGCCGGGCCGAGCTCTATTCCGAATTCGCGTCGGACGGCTACTTCGGCAACGACGACGGCTTCCTGCACTATGCGGTCGACTCACATTCGCTTCGTCTGATCGGACTCGATACCGTCGTGCCGGGGCATGGCCATGGCGAGATGTGCCCGGCGCGGCTGGCGTGGCTCGCCGCCCGCCTCGAAGAGCAGCCCGATCAGCCGACGATGATCTTCATGCATCATCCGCCTTTCCGCACCGGGCTGGTCGACATGGACAACATCAACTGCCGCAACGGCGAATCGATGGCGGAGCTGCTGCGGCGGTACGATAATGTCGAGCGCGTCGTCTGCGGCCACCATCACCGCCCGATCACGACGCGCTGGGGCGGCACCATCGGTTCGGTGGCGCCCAGCACCGCGCATCAGGTCACGCTCGACCTCGTCGCCGACGGCAGCCCTGCCACGTTCAGCATGGAGCCGCCGGGGCTCCATCTCCATTTGTGGTCGCCTGATGCTGGCCTCGTCACACATGGCGTGCAGATCGGGGACTTCGAGGGACCGTTCCCTTTCGTGCTCGATGCCGATTATCCCGGCCACGCAGTCAGGGTGGAGGCCGCCTGAGACGGACCGATCGGGGCCGCGACGCTGCGTCGAATGTCGGCGCCGGTGGATTCGGCGTAACGTCGCGCCTTTGGTTCGTCGAGTGCGCGCGTATATGAAGCTGAAAGTGAAGAAGTCGGCCCTGCACGGCAGGGGCCTGTTTGCGTTGGAAGCGATCCCCTGGGGCGCCAGGATCATCGAGTACAAGGGCGAGCTGATCTCCGATGCCGTCGCTGAGGAGCGGATCGCCGGTGGTGCCGATTGCATCTTCGAGCTGCGCTTGGGTGAGAATATCGACGGCGCTGTGGACGGCAACGAGGCCCGCTATGTCAATCATGCCCGCCGCAAGCCCAACTGCTTCGTTCTGCGCGAGAACGGGAAGATCTGGGTCGTTGCGGGAATCGAAGGGATCGAGAAGGGCGAAGAGCTGACGTTCGACTACGGCTCCGGCTTTTATCCCCGTTGAGCGCGGCGCGGGGCCGAGCACCGGTTGGCTACTTCTTCTTCAGCGCCCCCAGGATCTTCCCCGAGTCGGTCACGAAGCCGAAGCACTTCTTCACGTTCCAGATCGTGGCTTCAGTGCAGAAGTCGGGCGAGGTCGTGGCGCAGCAGTCCTCGACCAGCACGCAGCCGTAGCCCAGGAAATTGGCGTCGGTCAGCGAGTGGAGCACGCACTGGTCGGTGTTGACGCCCGAGAACAGGGCGGTGCGGACGCCGAGATTGCGCAGGATCGAATCGAGCGGCGTATCCCAGAAGCCGCTGATCCGGTGCTTGTCGACCTTGATGTCTTCCGGCTTCTGTTCGAGTTCGTCGACCACGGCGGCGGCCCACGAATCCTTCTGCAGCACCGGAGCGCCGCTGCCGGGCAGGGGATCGCCGAGGCCGATGCCGGTGCCGGCCGGCTTGTAGAGATGGATCTGGTTGGGCGGCATGTTGGCGAGATCGGGCCGGTTGCCCCAGTTCACCCAGATGACGGGCATGCCCGCCTTGCGAAGGGCAGGCAGCAGCTTCTGCAGCGGCGCGATGGGGCGGCGGTCGGGCGTGTAATCGGCGCCGAGATGATCGACCCAGCCGCCCTTGGCGCAGAAGTCGTTCTGCATGTCGATCACGATCATGGCGCTGCGCTTGAGGTCGATCGTGACGTTCTGCGGCGCGGCGGCGATCTTGAGCGGCACTGGCTTGGCCGGTGCGGTCGCCATGTCGATGTGGCCCTTGTTGGCGCCCCAGACGTAGCCGGCGCGCGGCGCGCCCAAAGGATGCAATTTGTTGGTCATCGATCTCCCCCGCTGGGTCTTCTGATTGTCACGCAGTGAAGCAAGTTCCCTGCCAGTTTCTTGCCGGCTCGTGGACAGTTGGCACGGCGATTGCCTGCCCTTCGCCCTGAGGAAAGACGTCATAATCGGGGGAGCACTACCATGAACAAATTCGATCGCCGTGGCTTTTTGACCGGAACCGCCGGCGCCGCCGGTCTGGTGATGCTGGGCGGTCTCGCCGTACCGGCCCGCGCGGCTGGTCCTTTGACAGTCGGTGTGCTGATCCCGGGTTCGAAGTCGGACAAGGGCTGGATGGAATCGGGCTATGACGGCCTGCAGGCGGCCGAGAAGAAGCTCGGCGCCAAGATCACCGTGAAATACATAGAGAATGTAAAGTTCGGCGACATGGAGCAGGTGCTCGTGGCGCTGGCCGGCAAGAACGAGTTGGTGATCGGCGTCGGCGGCCAGACCCAGGCCTCGGTCTTCAAGGTGGCGCCGCGCTTCCCCAAGGTGAAGTTCGCCATCATCGGCGGCAACGCCGACCCGAAGAAGCCCGCCAATGTCTCGGGCTACGACGTGCGCCAGGCCGAGATCGGCTTCGTGGCCGGCGCCGCCGCCGCCATGCTGTCCAAGAGCGGCGCCGTGTCCTACGTCGGCGGCCTCGAAATCCCGGCGATCAAGAACACCGGCGTGGAATTCGGCAACGGCGCGCGCTACGTCAACCCGAAGATCAAGTACATCGAGAACTACACCGGCGACTTCGACGACGTCGCCAAGGCCAAGGAAGCCACGCTCGCCGCCATCTCCCAGGGCGCCGACGTGCACTACCACATCCTCAACCTCGGCCTGCGCGGCATGGAGCAGGCGGCGCGCGAGAAGGGCACGCACGTGATCGGCAGCTACACCGATCGCTGCGGCACCGATCCGCTCTACGTCGCCTATTCGATCACCGGCGTCGGTTTTCAGGTCGAATACGCCATTGAGCAGGCCGTTGCCGGAACGTGGAAGCCCGAGTTCAAGCCGTTCGGCTTGGCGATGGGTCCGAAGTCTTCCGACATGGTGATCTGCAAGGGCACGCCCGAGCAGAAGGCCAAGCTCGAGGAGATCAAGAAGGATCTCCTGTCGGGCAAGATCAAGGTGCTCGACGCCTGAGCCCGCTGCTTTCCCTCCAGGGCCTCGGCAAGCGCTTCGGCAGCCTGCAGGCCCTGGAAGGCATCACGCTCGATATCGATGCCGGCACCGTTCATTGCCTGCTGGGCGAGAACGGCGCCGGCAAGTCGACTCTCTGCAACCTGATCTTCGGTGTCTATGCACCCAGCGCCGGACAGATGCAGTTCGGCGAGCGAGCGTGGCTGCCGTCCAGTCCGGCCGAGGCGCTGGAGCAGGGCATCGCCATGGTGCACCAGCATTTCAGCCTGGTGCCGCGCATGACCGTGGTCGAGAATCTGATGCTGGGTCAGGCGAAGGGGGTGCTCAAGCGCCGCGAATTCGGCGACCGCATCCGTGACATTGCCGACCGCTTCGGCTTCGTGCTCGATCCCGACGCCGTGGTCGGCGAGCTGTCGGTGGGCGAACGCCAGCGCGCCGAGATCGTGAAGTGCCTGATGCGCGACCCCAAGCTGCTGGTGCTCGACGAGCCCACGGCCGTACTGCCGCCGGGCGAGATCGGCGCATTGCTCGACATCTGCCGCCGCGTTGCCGATTCGGGCCGCGCCGTCATCCTGGTCACGCACAAGCTCGCGGAGATCGCCAAGGTGGCCGACAGCGTGGCCGTGCTGCGCACCGGCCGGCTGGTCGCCAAGGCAGACATGAAGACGGCCGACATGGGCGCGCTGGTGCATGCCATGGTCGGCCGCGAAGTGAAGCCGCTCGACGTTGCGCTCTCCGATTCCAAGGGCTGCGATTCGACGGAGGCTGGGGCAGTGCCGCCGGCGGGGCCGGGCTT
>Ga0082335_1005372_pt1 | contig 17809 bp, 17 predicted proteins | sample Subgrocontami58m_FD_72375 | JGI IMG/M metagenome (GOLD analysis project Ga0082335, IMG submission 72375) | Subsurface groundwater microbial communities from S. Glens Falls, New York, USA - GMW37 contaminated, 5.8 m (SPADES assembly) (version 2) ... | reverse complement strand
GGACTGGAAATTGGCAGGAACCTGATACATGGCTCCGATAAAACGGAAAGCGCAGCCAATGAGATAAGCCTCTTCTTTAAAAAGTCCGAGATCCTTAGCTATAAACGAGATACCGACAAATGGATTATTGAATCTTGACCACTACCGGCGCCTTATCCCATAGCTTATCCAACTGATAAAACTCACGCTGATCCGGAGAAAATATGTGAACGATTACCGCTCCGAAATCCAGTAGTAGCCAGCCAGACTCGTTATTACCCTCCCGGTGGATAAGTTTAACGCCGTGAAGAGACAACTGTTTATCTACCTCTTCACCGACAGCATCCATTTGTCGCGTTGATTCAGCGTTACATATAACAAAATAATCGGCAAAACCGCTGGTTATTCGTATGTCCAGTAAAACAATATCACTGGCCTGTTTATCCATGACAGCCGAGACCGCTTTATGAGCTATTTCAACAGATTCCAGAGGTTTAATCCCCCTTTAAAATTCACTATTCGCTGTTATATCTTTTATTTAAAATTATAACATATCTGAGTAAATGCAGCCATAACGAATCCGAATGTCTTTACATTGTCATGCTGTTCGACGCATCCCGATTCATCGGGATGTTTCACTCGGAGGAGCGGAGCGAAGCATCTCTGTATTGGGTGATAACCGGTTATCCCGGTGCGCTGAATAAAAGGCTGCAATATTTCAATGCCTTCTTAAACTCCATATCGGCAGTGGTGTTCAGCGCCTCTTTACCTCTCCTGAGAGCGCTTAGCTTTTTCGAGGCCAGGGTTTTGCTCAGTTCCAGGGTGGCTGCCTCCAGGTCGGTATGTGGCACCACCCTGTTTATAAGCCCGATACGCTCTGCCTCAGCAGCATTAATCCTCACCCCCGTAAACATAAGCTCAAACGCCTTCTTTTTCCCTAACGACCTTGTTATAGGAACAACCAAACCTGTGGGAAAGATATCCATATTTATCTCAGGTAGACCGAATATGGCCCGTTCCGAGGCTATAGCCATATCTGCGGCTGCAACTATCCCGCAACCTCCACCCAGCGCGTTACCCTGCACCGAGCAGATAATGGGCTTGTGAAGCTCCGCCATCGCCAAGAAGATGTCAGCCGGCCGGGGTGCATTTTTCTCCTCGGGACTCTGAGGCGGCGGCTCTTTAATATCAGCCCCTGCTGTGAATGTTTTTTCCCCGGCGCCCCGCAAAACAACCACATGAACATCGTCATCATTTTCTAATTGACACAATGTAGAATGTAGCGCCGTCATCATCTCTCTATCGAGGGCATTATGGACTTCAGGCCGATTAAAGGTTATCCAGGCTATCCTGTCACTTTTGTCTATTAAAAGCTTTTTGCTGTTCACTATCTAGCCTCCGTTCCCTCAAAATCAAACTCAATACATGCAGACGAAAACCCCCGTTTTGTCCACCTCAGGCGGACGAAACTGCCCCCTTTACGTAAAGGGGGTTGGGGGTATTCTCCATAGCAACTGCACTCAAAAGAACAAACCGAAACCGACTCAAAAATAGATTCCGGATTCCCTCCAGAACCCTTGCCTTTGGATTCCCGCCTTCGCAGGAATCGTTAACGGCCTTTACAAGGCCGAACATGAAGCGCAAAATAGTTTCTAAACATCTCGCCCCTATGGGGAGAGATTTAGAGAGAAGGGAATATTTTACAAAGTCTTTGTTTGTCACCTTCTCCCTACCATCTCCCTTAAAGGGCGAGGAGACTAAAGTGTATTTTCGAAGGAATTACAAACTTCTGATATTTACGGCTTCTCTAAATACGAAGTGAACCCTGGCTTATATTCCTTCTTCAAAAACTTGCCTATCCCTTCCTTCACCCATTCCCCCTCCTGCAATCTGGAATTCTCATGCATCTTGGCGGCCTCGAAGGCAACGGCTGGCACGTAGTCCAGGTTCTTTACTGCCCAGAACACCTCTTTGGTTATCCTTACAGCAATGGGGTTCTTCTTGGTCAGCTTTCTGGCCAGGGCCATGACTTCGTCAAGCAGCTTTTCGTGGGGCACCATCTTGTTTACCAATCTCCACTTTTCGGCTGTAGCTGCATCTATCGGGTCGCCGGTAAGAGCCATATAGAGGAAATCCCTGTGGGATAATATTTCCGAGGGCAACTTGGTAGATCCCCCTCCGGGAAAAATGCCAAAGTTAATCTCAGAAAGCCCCATAGTAGCCTTATCCGATGCAATAGCTATATCGCACGAACTCATCACTCGAACGCCCGCGCCGAAAACGTATCCATTTACCATGGCAATGGTGGCCTTCGGAAAAGTCCTCAGGAGATTGCCCCAATAAGTCGCTGCCTTGCTCGACCTCTCCCGCTCCTTTGGCTTATCGTAGGTAGCGGCGAAGAATTCCTTCAGGTCCTGTCCGCCGCAAAATGCCTCACCTGCCCCGGTGAGAATCAGCACCCGGACCCCGTCGTCCTGAGATAATTTATCCAGAGCATCGCACATTTCATAGTGCAACTGCGGGCTCATAGCATTCTTCTTCTCAGGGCGGTTAAGAGTGACCATAGCTATGCCCTCTTCGGGCTTCTCCACTTTAATTGTCTGATATGTCCCGTCTGACATAAATAGACCTCCTTCAATAAGTAAATCCTAAGCACTAATATCTAAATCCTAAACAAATTCTAAACCCCCAAATCACAATTCCAAAACTAATGATAGAGCCGATTTGTTACCCGTTTAAAATATCGTTAAATAAAGACTCAAGATTTTTGCAACATCAATTTCTATTATTTGAATTTAGATATTGTTTAGGATTTAGTATTTCGGATTTAGGATTTTCGCGTTGGTTTAAACTTCGGCAGTGTAAACTCCTCCGTTATATCCTCAAAGACTATCTCCACAGGCATCCCTATATACACTTCTTTAGTGTCGCAGCCGATCACCTGGGTGCCGAACATAGGTCCCTCATCCAGTTCTATCAGGGCATAAACATAGGGAACATCATCCCTGAATCCAGGATGGAAAGGCCGATAGTGGATATTGAACGAGAACACTTTCCCCTTTCCGCTGGCCTGTACCCACTTCAAATTGCCGAAGAAAGGCTCATTGTCATGGAAGCGGCAGAAGGCCGGCGGCCAGTACCAGGCGCCGCATTTCTGGCATCTAAACAGAGTAAATTGATGCTGCTTAAGTGCCTTCCAGAAAGGCGCCATATCTTCATCAACATCAGGCAGTGGTTTGTTCCAGGTCATATCTTTTACCTCCGCAGGATAGTAGTAGTATGAATAGAACACATGCCCGGTTTGATAATCTCTCCCCCGTGGCCGCTAACCTGGCATATTTCGGCGTCCTTCACCTGCCGTTCACCACCCTCACCCCTCATCTGAATGACTCCTTCAGCCATCGGGGTGAAATCCAGATGGTGATGGCTGCATAGCAAGCCCCCACCCGTGTTTACCGGGATAGTGCCTCCGGGCATGATGTTGCCCGCCTCCACGAACGGTCCTCCCTCCCCCTTCTTACACCAACCATAGTCTTCTAGCTGAAATAACACCTCAGCGGTGAAACAGTCATAAAACTGAGCAACATCTATATCCTTGAGTTCGATTCCCGCCATCTTGAAGGCAGCCTCCTTGGACGGCGCTACATCCAACTGCGTGTAGTTCTTTTTGTCCCACCATAGCTGCCGCATCTGCTCGCCGGAGCCAAAGCCCATAATATAGACCGGCGGCTTCCTCAGGCCTTTGGCCCTTTCAGCCGTAGTTATTACGAAAGCCGTTCCACCATCGCTGACCAGAGAGTAGTCCAGCAGGTGATACGGCCACACCAGAACGGCTGAGGTTTGGTGGTCTTCGATGGTTATCGGCCTTCCGTACAGGTAGGCTGCCGGGTTCAGACATGCCCACTTACGCTCCGATACTGCTACCATGCCCAGTTGACGGCTGGTCGTGCCATACTCGAACATATGCCGTGAGGCAAACTGGCTGTGGAAGCTGGCAGCGGTCAGTTCGCCCAGACAATCGCCCCATACCCCCTTTTTCCTCATGGGCATTAGTACCTGGTCTTTCCCCTTGTGCATTCGGGACCAGTCATCGCTGCCATAGGCAACAACTACATAGTTGGCAAGGCCCATCTCCAGGAACCGGGTAGCGGTTATCAGCGAAAGAGCCGCTACAGCGCCGCCACGGGCCAGGTTGAAATAGAACTTGACCGGTAATCCCAGCACCCGAGGGAAAGCATCGGTCCACATACCGGGGGTTCCCCCTGAGCCGTCAGCCAGCGAGTTTATGGCCCCATCAATATCTTTGGCCTTTAGCCCGGCGTCTTCGATAGCAAGCCGTGCGGCCTCCGTTTGCAGAGTCCGGGCGCTATAATCAGGCATGTGCCCGACCTTAGTGACGCCCAGGCCTACAATGGCAAACTTATCCCTGAATTCGTAGTCCATTATTCTCCCTTCTACGAGGTAAAATATTCCAAATTCCAAGCACCAAATCCCAAACTATCCCTCATGCCTCTTTGCCTGAGATCACCATTAAATATGGAAATGACGATGTGGTGTATTTTCTGAGCAAGGTCAAATTACCAAATTACAAATAAGCAATCTATTAACCAGCGAGGTTAGCTATCCTTAATTTTGGAGATTGAGATTTCAGTCATTTGAATTTGTTTAGAATTTAGAGCTTAGTGTTTAGGATTTTCTGGATCTTATATCACCTTTTGCTCTTTCAATTCCGTAATCTCCTCCCAGGAATAGCCGCCAATTTCCATCAGTACCTCCTCGGTATGCTGTCCGAACTCCGGCGCCTCTGACATTCTCCTGGATGGAGTCTTGCTCAACTGGACTGGAGACCCAACTTGTTTAACTTTCCCCAGGACAGGATGGTCGAAGTTGATAATATAATCGTTAGCTAATACCTGGGGATCGTCCACCAGATCGGCGAAACTCTTAACCTCGCAGCAGATAAAATCTCCGAATTCCCGCAATTTTGTCATCCAGTAGGCAACAGGTTTGGTGACAAAGGCTGCATCCATTATCGTTACCAACTCCGTACTGTTCACGGTCCTTGTTCCAGCATCAATGAACCTGGGGTCTTTCTCCAGTTCGGGTCTGCCTATAGCTTTACACAGAGTTGCCCAGTATCTATCCGACTGCATACAGGCCAGGGCTATATACTTGTCGTCGCTGCAGCGGTAGTGATTCCATAGAGGGTTATTGACTTTCGTTCTCGATTGCTCCGTTCGGGTCTCCTCTCCGGCGCCAGGGCCGACCAGAAGTGTAGCCGTAAGATTAAGAAGGTGAATCCACATCATGCTGCCCAGGAGCGATGCATTCACCTCTTGCCCTATCCCGTAACGTTCCCGGGCCACTAACGCCGTCATTATGCCATAGGCAAACGTAACAGCGGTTATGTGGTCTGCGGTGCCTCCGGATACCCTTCGGGGAGCTTCACCCGGCTCGGCTGCGGCAACCATATAGCCTGACCGCGCCATGCCAAGGTAATCGAAAGCAGGTTCTTCCCTCTCCGGCCCATTGGGACCGTATGCCGAGCAGTTAGCGTAGATTAGTTTGGGATTATATTTCGATAACGTGGGATAATCTATGCCCAGCCGGGCGGCAACACCATAGCGGTAGTTTTGCACGAAAACATCCGACTTCTTTGCCAGGCGGTAGATGATTTCCTTTCCTTTTTCCTTCTTTAAATCTACAGTGATGCTCTTTTTGTTAACATTAGCATACTCGAAGGATAAAGCGCGCCCATGTCCCACATCAGCCGATTTGCCGCTGACCCTGAGCAAACCTCGGGCCGGGTCACCTGTTACCCTGTCCTCGATTTTGATAACCTCGGCGCCCATATCCCCCAGCATGGCGCTGGCCACCGCCCCGGTCTGCCACACCGTCCAGTCAAGGACTCGAATACCCTCCAGCGGCATCACCATCTGCTCGTCCTCCTTCCGCCTTATTTCCCGATACTACTACTCAGATATAATAAAAAAGCCAACCAGGTGTTCTCTCCGAAGTCATTAGATTATATGGCAGATTATTCTACGATTCAAGACCAGTTCACGCATAGCTTGCAATGATGTGCTCAGTCCCGTCGCGGAAGAAAGTGGTAAGCCAAGACCCTTCAATCTTCCTGTCCACTTGTGGGAGAGGAATAAACAGGTGAGGATGAATACCGTGGTGGATTTGCCCTACAATCGGGAAGGCGTGGCAGGTTTACATTGCCTGTTTCCTCGAACTCGTGTTATTATCTACACTATTGAAAACCAATGATAAACCCGAAACCTATATTTCACCGGTAAAAAGGCCCAAAGAGCCTATCTTTACCTACAACTTCATCCTGGCTTCCCTGGTCAACTTCTTTTCCTCCACCTCTGTCACTGTTCTCCTGGCCACCCTGCCGATATACATCTTCAAGATAGGAGCACGACAGTCCGAGGTCGGCCTGATAATCGGCATGTTTGCCATCACCGCACTGATAGTTCGGCCCTTTGCCGGTATCGCTGCCGATGTCTGGGGTAGAAGAAAATTTATGATACTGGGGGGCATCGGCATGACTGTGTCGCCGCTTCTCTATATAGTTGCCACATCTACAGCCCCCCTTTTAGGCGTCAGGATTCTACAGGGGTTTACATTTAGCGTTATAGGCACCGCAGCCAACGCCCTGGTAGCCGATATCGCGCCTCCGTTGCGCAGGGGTGAGGCCGTCGGCTATTACGGAATGTCCAACAACCTGGCTATGGCCTCAGGCCCCGCCCTGGGCGTATTGATTATGGAAAAGATAGACTTCAACGGATTGTTTTTAGTCTCAGGCGGCCTGGCCCTGGTCTCATTTGTGTTCGCTCTTCTCGTCCGTGAACCCTTCGGGAAATCCAGACCCTCGCTTGTACACCGTCCACCTCTCATAGAGAGAAGCGCCCTGTTCCCTACTCTTATTTTTTATTCCTTTACTATCGGCGCCGGGGCAGTGGTCACCTTCCTGCCCCTGTTCGCCACCGAGCGTGATATAGGCAACCCCGGATTGTTCTTCACCGTCCAGGCCCTGGTTATGGTAGCCGTGAGAAGCTGGACAGGCCAGCTCTCCGACCGTTTTGGCCGGGGCGCTGTAGCCGTACCGGGCCTTGTGCTTGGCGCTATCAGCATTGCCGTGTTATCTCAGGCATCGTCTCTGCCCATGTTTCTGGGAGCCGCTGTCTTGTATGCCTGCGCCTTTGCCTCCATCCAGCCCGCACTCATGGCGCTGGTCATAGACAGGGCTAAAACTGAGGCCCGCGGAGCCGCCATGGGCACATATATGCTGGCCATGGACCTGGGCATGGGCAGCGGCGCCCTGATATGGGGCCTGGTCTCCGATGCCTGGGGCTTCTCACGGATGTATCTGATAGCCAGCCTTATGCCGCTGGTTGGGATGGGAGTGTTTCTTTGGGTGAGGAGGCGTACCGTGAAACATGCCAGCGGAGAGCATTAGTTGGATAGTTTGTTGTTCTGATAATTTATGTTCATTCTAACAAGGTTTACATGAAGACATCGCGTTGACATTTGATTACACCTGGTTATATAGTGTGTACTTGTAGGATAGGTAGATGTTGGCAGTGAGGGAGGTCATGAGCACTTCAGAGGAAATAAAAAAAGAATTCCAGATTCTACTGGACAGCCAAAATGAATTATTGAATCTTGCGAAAGACATCAAAGATAGTATCAAATTTGGCACTAAATATCAAGGTTGGTACTCTCGGGCCTACAAACTCGTCGAGGCTTTTGCACCAGAAAGACTTAATGAGTTTACATCATACTACCTAATCGACACAAAGAGAAAAGTTGTGAATATAGACAATTACGTGCTACAGGATTACGTCAAAGGCAATAGTGCGCCTTATGATATGTATAACAGGCCATTATGGGATGTTAACAATCTCATAATGATTAGAATATTGAACCAAATGCAAATCATGGCATCATTATCTTATCGGATTGATGCGGTTTTGCAAGATGTAACTGGCCATCTTTTCGCAGAATTGCAGGACTCTGAACTCCAAGCCGCCGCTCAGCTAAAGAAGATTAGCAAGCGGGCAGCTGGCGCATTAGCGGGCGTGGTGCTAGAGAGGCACCTGCAGCGAGTAGCCGTAAACCATAAGATTTCAATTAGTAAGCAGAATCCCACAATAGGCGACCTGAATGATCCTTTGAAAAACAATAGTATTTACGACACGGCTGTTTGGCGAAAGATTCAGTTGCTTACAGATATTCGAAACCTATGTAGTCATCAAAAATCCATTGAACCAACGGAAGAGCAAGTCGATGAGTTGATTTCTGGCGTTAACTCAGTTATCAAGAGTGTTTTCTAATACAGGTAACTTATCACCGGTGGGGACGACTGGCAACTGCAGCTAATTTCAGGTGTTAGACAGAAACACATATAGCCCAATATGTCAGAGGGGTAAATTCATAGTGTCGACTCTTTACCTTTTAGAGACTCGTGCAGCAAAGACTTATCAATGTTCTGGCTGTGGCGAAACTATACAGCGCGGAACAATGCACTTCCGCCATGATCCATATCCAATGGCTCGATTGTACCGTGGTGAAAAATATAGCCATTGGTGTAGCAAGTGTGTCATGGCGACAAACCCTGGGCCAAAACAACAAGTCACTCATCGTTTGTATGTGAGGAGAGCAGATATTCAACCTGCCCATGGTTCAGACCTTGTTCAGCTATCGCTGTTTGATCCTGTACGAATCAAACTCATCGGAATAGGGCGTAGTTTATCGGAACGCATTTCAGGTAATCCAACACTTATTCATAGTATGTCCCCGGAAGAATTTGAGGAGTTTATTTGTGAGCGGCTCTATGCAATGGGGTTTGAACCAAGGCAAATTGGCAAAACCTTTCAAGCTGATGGGGGAATTGATGTCGTATTCTGGCCCCGTGAATTGTCTTTTCCCTTCCTTGGTGCAGCACAGGTCAAACACCACAAAAGCCCGAAGGTAAGAGAAGGCCCAGGTATAGTGCGTGAATTCGTGGGAAGCATTAGTGGGCGGCATTTCAGTGCAGGTATTATCGTAACAAATACCTCGTTCTCACCTAATGCAGAATGGGTTGCGCATCAGCAAGGTGGACTAATTCGCCTAAGGGGATTTACGGATATTTGTCGGTGGTTAGAAAACAACTTCTCAGCTGACGCCGAATGGAGAGAAATACCTTCATTTATTGAATTGGCACCTGGCGTGTCTGTGAAGATTCGTTAATAGACATCTGACAAACTCTTCCACGAATGGCTACTATAACCCGTTTATATTTTTGGTATTATAACTTTACAGAAACCGGTGTGTGAGGTGAGAGAATGGAAACCAAACTGAAGATGATTTATTGGAAGGGTGATAAATTCTGGGTCGGAAAACTCCTCGAATATCCTGAAATAAAGACACAAGGTGCGACACTGGAAGAACTTGAAGAGAATAAGAAAGACGCATATATTCTCATGACAATCCCGTAGAGACACGGCATGCCGTGTCTACGTTTCTACCCGGGTGTTTCATGCAAATTTGTTACAATCACAAAAAATTAAGTGACTCTTGATGCAGCATAAAAAATGTTAAGATACGCATAAGCCATTTCGAAAAGATATGCAAATATTTTTATAAAATATATAACAGACGCAAAACTTAAATCAAAGGTTATACAACCATTAAAAAGATAGCAGCATCAATCAGTTTTACATTATCAATTCCTTAAAGGATCTAACTGGGCCGTTGATCGCATATAGGAGGATGTCCGATGAAAGCAATTCTTCTCGATGGTTCCAATGCCAATGACACCACCGGCGACCGCATCCGGACCGCGCTGATAGCGCAACTCCAAACCCGGGGTTGGGATGTGGAACATGTCGTTTTGCGAGATAAAAAGATTGGCAATTGCGCCGGTGATTTCTTTTGTTGGATCCGTAACCCCGGCGTGTGCAACATAAACGACGACAACCGCACCATAGCCGCGGCAATCATCGCTAGCGATTTGATGGTTTATCTCACCCCGGTCACTTTTGGCGGGTATTCCTCGGCGCTCAAACGCATGGCAGACCACCAGGTCCAGAACATTATGCCGTTTTTTACAAAGGTTGCGGGTGAGACTCATCATAAGTGGCGTTACCAGAAATACCCCGATTTTATGGCTGTGGGCTGGATGGACACCGCCGACGCACACGCTGAAATTGTATTCCGGCATCTCGCACAGCGCAACGCGATTAATTTTTTCGCCAGGACATATATAAGCGGTATGGTCTTAAAGAGTCAATCCGACGGGGAGATACTGGAGTCAGTGCAAAACTGGCTTAATGGACTTCAGAACGGTCAATCGTCTCAGCCGGTGAGGCTGCCGGTAAGCGCCGTGACAGTCAGCGGGACAGCCAAAATCCAGCGTGCGCTATTGCTCGTTGGCAGTCCCCGGACAGATAAAAGCACCTCTAATTCCCTCGGCGGATACCTGTTCGAGCGATTGGGCGCGCAATCCGTCCAGACTGAAACCATTTACCTGCATACAGTCACGCGCTCTCCTGCCAGGATACAGGCATTGCTAGATGCCGTGGATGGGGCGGACCTGGTGACGCTGGCTTTTCCATTGTATATTGATTCACTGCCCGCTCCGGTAATCGAGATCCTCGAACGCATCGCTACGCATCGAAAGGGCCGGGAAACACGCCGGCAGTTATTCACCGCCATTGCCAACAGCGGTTTTCCTGAAGCGCACCATAACACGACTGCACTGGCGATATGCGAAACATTCGCCCGGCAGGCAGGGTTTGAGTGGGCAGGCTCACTGGCGCTGGGTGGCGGTGAAATGGTCGGCGGCCTACCGTTGTCTCAATGCGGGGGGAAGACCATCCGCATCCGCAAGTCACTGGAGATGGCCGCAGCAGCGCTTGTGCAGGGGCAGGCCATACCACAGGCTGCCCGGGAACTCATGGGAAAACCGGTTATCCCTCATTGGGCATACCGGCTAATAGGCGGGTTTGGCTGGAAAAAGAGGGCCAAAGGCTATGGCGTAGAAAAGTTACTGAAAAAGCAACCGTATTTGGCCGAGGTCGAATGATGAAACTGGAAATGACACTCTACTATACCCTTTACATTAGGCCGTGGTCCTTGATTCCCAGTAAAGTTGGGAATGACAATCGAATATGCTTGAAGGCGTCATTCCCGTGAAACCTGTCCCGAACTAATACTTAGCTGTGAAAGTTAACGTTATAATCATTTTGGAGTTGTTTATGTCGGTGGCACAGGCGTCCCTGCCTGTGCGGTAGCGAATATTATAGTGTTATAAGGTACAGGTTGTGCAAAAGGAGTTTGAAATATGTCAAAAGTAGAAAGAATCCAGGCTGAAATTGAATCCCTCTCAGACACGGAGTATTCCCGGCTGAGACAGTGGTTCTCTGATAAGGATTGGAAGAAATGGGACGGACAGGTTGAGGCAGACTCGGAATCAGGTAAGCTCGACTTCCTGGTCAAGGAAGCACTTGATGAAAAATCCAAAGGAACCCTTAAGGAAATCTAGTGCACCGAGCAACAAATCGCTTCTGGAATAACTTCAATTACCTTCCCGTACCAGTTCAAAAGATATCTAAGAGAAAGTTTGAGATACTCAAGACTAATCCATTACATCCATCCCTTCATTTCAAGAAAGCAGGCAAATTTTGGTCGGTCCGAGCTGGTCTAAATCACAGGGCCCTTGCGGTAGAGGATGGCAGTGACTTTATCTGGGTTTGGATCGGCAACCATGACGAATACGAGCGGATACTAAAAGGAATGAGTTAATATGTTGCTTCAACCGAGGCGTTACCCACGCGGTTAAGCTTTCCGTTATTACGGCCTTTTACCCTGAGACCCACAGCGGATTACCTGTTAAAAGCCATTGTACCAGATGTACTCTTAAGAGTATCAAAACCCAGAACATTAAATTATTCACCTTTTTAATGTCAGCTTGCGGTACTGGCAACACCTCCGAGGTTTACAGCGTATCTTTCATTCCCACCTCTCACTTCTCATATCCCATTTCGCCTTGTTGCCCCTACCCCAGCGTGATACAATATTTCGTGCGATGGAAAGATATAAACTATGCCATTAGATAGCATTATTGTCCGCGGCGCTCGCGAACACAACCTCAAAAACATAGATGTCGTTATCCCCAGGGACAAGCTGGTAGTAATAACCGGAGCTTCCGGCTCCGGCAAAAGCTCCTTAGCCTTTGACACTATCTACGCCGAGGGCCAGCGCCGCTATGTGGAATCCCTGTCGGCCTATGCCCGCCAGTTCCTGGGACAGATGGAGAAGCCCGATGTGGACTACATCGAAGGCTTAAGCCCGGCTATTGCCATTGACCAGCGAGGCCCCGCCCGCAACCCCCGCTCCATCGTTGGAACCGTTACCGAGATTTATGACTATCTGCGTCTCTTTTTTGCCCGTGTGGGACATCCCCATTGCCCTCAATGTGGCCGGGAGATAGCCCAGCAGACGGTGCAACAAATAGTAGATTCTATTCAAAAGCTCCCCCAGGGCAAACGGGTTATGATTCTGGCGCCCATAATTAAAGACCGGAAGGGTGAATCTCAGGCAGTCTTCGAAGACCTGCGCAAGTCCGGCTATGTCCGGGTCCGTGTAGATGGCAAAGTCCTGGACCTATCCGAGGAATTCCAGCTTGATAAAAACAAAAAACATACTATCGAAGCTATCGTAGACCGCCTGGTAGTTGGGGAAGGGGAAGTCAGCCGCCTGGCCGATTCCGTCGAGACTGCTTTGAAGCTGGGCAGCGGAGTCATAACCGTATCCATAGTTGATGGAGAAGAGTTGCTTTTCTCAGAGCATTTTGCCTGTGTCCACTGCGGGATAAGCATCGGAGAGATTGCCCCTCGCACCTTTAGCTTCAACAGTCCCCACGGCGCTTGCTCTGAGTGCACCGGTCTTGGGGTGAAGCTGGAAATAGACCCCGACATGCTTATCCCCAATAAGAATCTATCTATAACCGAAGGGGCAATCCAATCGTGGGTGTGGCACAACTCGTGGCATGTTGGCGAGATGGAGGACCTGGCCCGGCAACACCGTTTCTCTATATCCGTGCCTGTGTCGGCCATGAAAAAGGAACACCTGAATCTCCTACTCCACGGAGAGGGTGGTGAGACTGTTAAATACAGGGGCCGTTATGGCCGTATTCGAGAATATAGTCCGGGTTTTCATGGCGTCATCCCCTATCTGGAACGCCGCTACAGGGAAACGGATTCCAAGCTGGTACAGACTGATATAGAGCGCCTTTTATCATCACGCCCCTGCCCGGTATGTCAGGGAAAACGGCTTAAACCCGAGGCCCTGGCAGTTACAATCGGCGATAAGAATATCATGAATATTACCGCTATGACCATTACCACATCTCTGGAGTGGGTTGGCCATCTCAGCGGCGATAACAACGGGCAACCAATCCTCACCCAGAGGGACATGTTGATTGCTCGACAGATTTTAAAAGAAATACGCTCCCGTATCAGCTTTTTACAGGATGTTGGTCTGGGATATATTACCCTCGACCGGCCTTCAGCTTCTTTAAGCGGTGGCGAGGCGCAGCGCATCCGCCTGGCTACTCAAATTGGCAGCGGTCTTATGGGAGTGCTGTATATATGCGATGAGCCAACAGTGGGCCTACACCCCGCTGATAGCTATCGCCTGATTCAAACACTGAAAAGGCTCAGGGACATGGGTAACACCATTATTGTTGTAGAGCATGATGAATCGGTGATGAAGGCCGCCGACCATATCATTGATATGGGGCCGGGCGCCGGGGAACACGGCGGCTGGATAGTGGCCACCGGGACCATCCAGGATATTATGAAAACGCCCGGCTCTATGACAGGACAGTATCTCAGCGGCGCTAAGGTGATTCCAGTTCCATCCCGTCGTCGTGAAGGCAATGGACAGGAACTGGTCATGATTGGGGCCAGAGAGAATAACCTGAAGAATATGGAAGTCCATATACCGTTAGGTAAACTTGTCGGCATAACCGGCATTTCCGGAAGCGGTAAGAGTACCCTTATCTACGATATCCTGTATAAGAAACTGGCCCAGCTTTTATATCAGTCCAGGGAAAGAGCCGGTGAATGCGATAACGTCCTGGGCGCTGAATATATAGACAAGGTAGTGAATATAGACCAGTCGCCTATAGGCCGTACGCCCAGAAGCAACCCGGCGACATATACCGGGACTTTCACCCCCATCCGGGAGCTATTCGCTACCGTCCCTGAGGCCCGCATGAGAGGCTATACTTCAGGGCGTTTCTCCTTTAATGTTAAAGGTGGACGCTGCGAGGCATGTCGCGGCGAAGGATTCATTCAAATCGAGATGCAGTTCCTTGCCGATGTTACTGTCCCGTGTGAAGTATGCAAGGGACAGAGGTACAACCGTGAGGCCCTGGAGATAAAGTTTAAGGGGAAAAACATCGCCGAGGTGCTGGAAATGAGAGTTGAGGAGGCATATACTTTCTTCGAGCACTTCCCTAGACTAAAAACCAAACTTGAGACCCTGAAAGATGTTGGATTGGGATACATTCACCTGGGGCAGCCGGCCACCACCCTCTCCGGCGGCGAGGCCCAGCGGGTTAAGCTGGCCACTGAGCTTTCCCGTCGCGCTACTGGCAAGACTCTGTATATATTAGATGAGCCTACCACCGGCCTGGCCTTCGACGACGTGGCCGCTTTGCTCAAAGTGCTGCAACGACTGGTGGATACCGGCAATACGGTGGTGGTGATCGAGCACCATATGGACGTCATAAAAAACTCCGACTGGATTATAGACCTGGGGCCGGGGGCGGGGGATGCAGGCGGTTATGTAGTGGCCACCGGCACCCCGGAAGAGGTTGCCGAGATGAAAGATTCCCACACCGGTCAGTATTTGAGGGGGAAGTTGGGGGGGAAGGTGTCAGCTCACATAACTTGAATGTGAAAGGAATGTGGCGCGAGCCACTCAAGGTACCTGTATGATTTGAAGTGCAGAATCTGGTAAGGAGGGGTGATAATTGATTACTGAATATATCAGCGCCGCCATGAGCAGGGCAAAATATGAGATGATTGATGATGAAGAGCCATATTACGGAGAGGTACCAGAACTTGAAGGGGTATGGGCAAGTGGCAAAACACTTGAGGAATGCCGCCGCAATTTGGCCGAGGTCATTGATGGCTGGATTGTATTAAAACTCAAAAAGGGATTACCTATTCCTCCACTGGGAAAGTATAGGATAATGGAACTCAAAAGGTTAGAAGTCGGTGGCTGAATTATCACCTGTCTCATGGGCAGACTTAGTGAGCAAGCTTCGCAAGTTTGGTTTTGATGGTCCATATCGTGGTGGTAAACATCCTTAAATGATAAAAGGCAATCTGACGTTAACAATACCTAATCCCCATCGCGGAGAAATCAGTATTGCGCTACTTTCCCGGATTTTTAAGAGGGCTGGCATTACCAGAGAGCAATGGCCGGAGAAATAGAGTGATGGTCGGAACAGTTTTGGATAAAGTGATAGCTAACGGGACACACGAAAAGGCAGAGGAAAGGGGAAATCCCCTATACCGGGCAGTATTTGAGGGGGAAGTTGGGAGGGAAAGTAGGCACTCATAAATGACAGCAGGCTATTTAAGAGGTAGCCTTTTATAGGAGTGAAAAGCTATGAAGTTTGAAAGAATAACCGTAGATCCGAATGTTTGCACCGGGAAGCCATGTATCCGGGGCCTTCGTTTCCCGGTTTCACGGTTGCTGGGGCTCCTGGCATCCGGGGAGACTAAAAAGACCATTCTAAAAAAATACCCTTATCTGCAAACTGACGACATTGATGAAGCTTTGCGATATGCAGCTTACCTTGCTGAGGAGGAAACGGTGGAACTTTCTCGATGAGATTTCTGGTTGACATGCCGTTATCTCCGCATTTAGCTAGATGGCTTGTACAACAAGGCCATGATGCTGTTCATGCCTTTGAATCTGGCCTGGAGCGTGCTTCTGACATAGCAATTTTAGATTACGCATTGAAAGAAAAACGAGTTATTATCACGGCTGATCTGGATTATCCCCGGCTTCTGGTATTATCTCAAGCTGAAGGGCCTGGTTTAATACTCTTCCGCGGTGGGAATTATAGTGATCAAGAAGCCATTGTACGCTTAAGCGTTGCGCTGGAAACAATACCAATCAGTGAATTGCCTAACTCAATTGTGGTTGTGGAGAAAGATCGGATTCGTCGCCGACGATTAGGCAACCACAATTTACCTAAAAAATAGCATAGTTAGAATATATCTTCCAAAAGAAAGAAGAAAAGTTGAAATCCGTTATCGCTTACACAGACGGTGCCTGCATCGGTAACCCCGGCCCCGGCGGTTACGGCGTAGTGGTATTATCGGCGAGTAGCCCTATAGAACTATCGGGCGGCTTCCGCAGGACGACCAATAACCGCATGGAGATAATCGCCGCCATAAAGGCACTGGAAGCTCTTGAAGAAAGATGCAAGGTTGAACTCGTTAGCGATTCTCAATATCTGGTTAACGCTATTTCTCTTGGTTGGGCTAAGAAATGGCAAGCTAAAGGCTGGATGAGAACTAAAACAGAGCGAGCCTTGAACCCCGACTTGTGGGAGATATTATTGCAACTCTGTGAATATCACCAGGTAGAATTTATCTGGGTCAGGGGTCACAGCGGCAATACATTAAATCAACAGTGCGACCGTATGGCCGTTGAAGCTGCCAAACAGAGGAATCTCCCGGTTGATGAAGGCTACGAGAAAAAAAACCTTTTTAAAACCAGCAAAGCAGGTTTATGGTAAACCGCGCTAAACCTGTTTTACCCACTCCACATACCCTTTTCTACGGATGGATAATAGTAATTGCTTCATTTGTTATTCTTTTTTCGTTTGTATTCATGTCCAACAGCACCGGCGTCTTCTTCAAGCCGATGCTTAATGAAATGGGATGGAGCCGGGGCATAACAGCCGGAGCTTTCTCTTTAGGCACCCTCGTTGCCGGATTGGCTGCTCCATTTATCGGCGTACTGGCAGACAAATATGGTCCGAGAGTGATGATGATATTGTCCGCGACCTTCCTGGGCGCTGGATACTTTTTAGCATCAATATCCAGCAATATCCTTCAATTATATCTTGGTGTAGGCCTTCTTATGGGCCTTGGCAGCGGGTTCATGTGGACCCCTGTAGCAGCTATGGCCGCTCGCTGGTTTGTAGCTCGCCGTGGAATTGCTCTTTCCTTGATACAGGCAGGGGCTGGAGCTGGGACAATTGTCGGACCCCCTATAGCGACATTTATTACATATCAGCTTGACTGGCGGAGTGCATTCCTCATCCTCGGCCTGACGATGGCTTTACTTACTCTGGTGGCAGGACAGTTTCTACGCCGCAGTCCCCAGGAAATGGGCTTACTTCCGGACGGTGTAAAACTGAAACGCATATCGGAAACAAAAACAGAAAGTAAACCAGCGGCAAAGAGCACCACCGTAGCTGATGCCATGAAGCAGGGCGCCTTCTGGAAGGTCTTTTGGGCCCATACGCTAGCTAGTTTTGCCCAGCAGGTAATAGTCGTTCACCTGATAGCGGCAGCGACGGACAGGGAGATAACCCCGGCTTTAGCAGCCACTTTTTTATCGGTACAGGGCATAACGAATATCATAGGGAAAATATCAATGGGGTTTATCTCCGACCGTATTGGACGGCGGATTTCTTTAACTATTTCTTTGAGCATGGCCTCCCTGGCATTATTCTGGCTATCGGTTGCCACGGAACCCTGGATGTTCTACGCCTTTGCTATAGTCTGGGGATTTTCTT
>Ga0082335_1005371_pt1 | contig 17810 bp, 17 predicted proteins | sample Subgrocontami58m_FD_72375 | JGI IMG/M metagenome (GOLD analysis project Ga0082335, IMG submission 72375) | Subsurface groundwater microbial communities from S. Glens Falls, New York, USA - GMW37 contaminated, 5.8 m (SPADES assembly) (version 2) ... | reverse complement strand
CTGTTCTCAATGAGGTCGAAAGCCTTTTTCTTCATTTCGCACACCACGAAGAACACTTGTCGTTTCCCGTTCTTTACGCCGTCGGACGGGAGGGAAAAGCATGGGATCATCTTCCTAAAAATATGGATGCACCCGGCTCTCTCGAGCCTTTATTTGAGGCAATTATTAAGAACGTTCCGGTTCCGGAAGCTCACCCGGATAAGCCGCTCAAGATGCTCGTTTCGACTCTTGATTTTGATCCGCATAAAGGAGTTTTTGCAATCGGAAAAGTAAGCCAGGGAACCGCGCGACCGGGTCAAGCTATTGTACTTCTTAACGAACATGAAGCGCTTGGGAATTATCGTATTGATGGAGTTTTTACGAGCGTCGGGTTGGAGCGGGTGGCTGTAGAGGCAGGAAACTCCGGTGATATTATTGCGCTTACCGGTATTTCCGAGGCGGCAATCGGAAACACCATATCGGATCCGTCTGATCCGACCGGGTATCCGGCGATGGTTTTGGAGCCGCCCACTCTTAAAATTGCGATTTCTGCCAACACGTCTCCGTTTGCCGGACGGGAGGGAAAGTATTGTACCGCACGGCAGATCGGCGAGCGACTCATGCGCGAAAAACAGACGAATATCGGGCTTCTTATAGAAGAAAATGCAGGAGGAAGTAGTTTCATCGTTTCCGGCAGAGGCGAACTTCATCTGGCAATACTTCTCGAGACACTTCGGCGTGAAGGGTATGAGATGCAGGTGGGTAAACCGGAAGTCATCCTTAAAACGATTGACGGAGTTATCTCCGAGCCATACGAGGAGATAACGATTGATATTAACTCATCCTTTGTCGGCGTTGTAACGGAAGATCTAGGGAGAAGGAAAGCCCAACTTTTGGATACCCATACGAATGATCGCTCTATGACCCGGTTGGTATATAAAGTGACGAGCCGCAACCTCTTGGGGTTTCGCGGTGATATCCTGACCAAGACGCGGGGAAACGGTATTTTTTCTACGCGGTTCATCGGTTATTTCCCCGAGATTCCAAGGGTTGCCAAACTTCGAAACGGGGTATTAGTCGCGTTTGAATCCGGTAAGTCCTCCGGCTATGCGCTCACTACTGTGCAGGAGCGGGGAAAAGCACTCATCGGCCCCGGAATTTCGGTGTATGAGGGTATGATCATCGGGATTAATAGCCGTCAGGAAGACATTGATATTAATGTATGTAAATTTAAAAAACTCACTAATATTCATTCGGCAAATGCGGATATAGCTATACAGCTTGATCCACCGATACAATTTTCTCTTGAGCAGTGTTTGGACTTTTTGGAAGAAGATGAGCTTCTGGAAATAACCCCCCAGAACTTGAGGCTTCGGAAAAAACACCTCACGAAACTCGCCCGCACCCGGGCGGAGCGGAAATAATACGCTGTCGTATTGAACTTTTTGGTATGGTATAGTAGAGTTATTATCATGAATAAAGCAGTGCTTGCTGTTATCGGGGTCATACTTCTTCTCGGTGGCTGGTTGGTGGCAAGCTACAACGGGTTTGCTACCCAGGGAAACGCGATAGACGGCCAATGGAAGCAAGTCGAGGTCCAGTACCAGCGCCGGTTTGATCTCGTCCCAAATCTCGTCGAGTCGGTCAAGGGCCTGCAGAAGCAGGAGCAAAAAGTATTTGGCGATATCGCCGAGGCGCGCACGCGCTATAGCGGTGCCGTGTCTGTTGACCAAAAAGCGGCAGCGGCAAGCCAAATGGAATCCGCATTAGGGAGACTCTTGGTCATTATGGAAAATTATCCGGAACTCAAAAGCGACGCGGCTGTTGCCCGGCTCATGGATGAACTTGCCGGTACGGAAAATAGAGTGGCTGTGGAGCGCCGGCGCTATAATGAGCTTGTCCAGAGCTATAATACGTCACTATCCGTCATCCCGGGAAATCTGCTCGCGGGCATTTTTGGTTTTTCCCGGCGGTCTTACTTTGAAGCCACCGAAGGAAGCGAGTTAGCTCCTAAGTTTCAATTCTAACCCCTATGTCACGTCTCTTCATCATTGTGGCCATGATGGCCCTGGTTACGCGCGTGTTTGCCGTGAATATCCCCGCACCCACAGGTCACGTCAATGATTTTGCAGGAGTCTTAAGCGCTACTGAAAAACAATCCCTGGAGGAGACCCTTGTGGCATATAAAGAATCCTCAAAGAATGAAATCGCCGTTGTCCTCATCCGCACTCTTGACGGAGACACGGTGGAAGACGTGGCAGTTCGTACATTTAAGGAGTGGAAGATCGGGGATAAAGAAAAAGATAATGGAGTATTATTTCTCGCTGCTATTGAGGACCGCAAGATGCGCATCGAAGTGGGCTACGGGGCCGAACCGTTTCTCACTGACGGCGAAGCCGGGCAGATTCTGCGTGATAGTGTGACGCCCGCGTTTCGCGAAGGCAAGTATGGCGTTGGAGTGAGAAGCGCGGTTGCCGCTATTGAAAAAGAGCTCTCCCAACCGGCGCAAGAACCAGGGGAATCAGTTCCTGCTTCCAAGTCGTTTCCTATTCCGCTTTCCGTCCTTGTCCTCTTTTTTATCTACCTTTGTGCATTTATAGCCAGGAGCAAGAGCGTCTGGTTGGGTGGGGTCGTCGGGGCTATCTCCGGGGCAGGATTTGGGTGGTGGCTAGGGGGAATCGCCGTAGGCACCGTACTTGCAGTATTTTTTGCATTATTGGGGGTCCTTTTGGACGCCATCCTTTCGAGAAACTTTGAGGTTACCAAATCCGGAGGTGGTAAGACCGGATTTTTTTCGAGCGGTGGTGGCTTTTGGAGTAGCGGCAGCGGTAAATCTTCGGGCTCCTTCGGCGGATTTTCCGGCGGCAGCTCCGGCGGCGGGGGAAGCAGTGGCAGATGGTAAGTATCTATGGTATACTCTGTTTTACCTCAGAAATATCTTCTGTGTCTGCTGTGACTCAAGATTTTCCGCTTAGGTACACTTGTAAGGAGTTATTATTATGGACACTATCGTGCTTTCCGCGCGGGGGTTAACGAAGACCTTCGGCGGATTTACTGCTGTTGACCACATTTCCTTTTCCCTGAAGGAAGGCGAAGTATTGGGTATTTTAGGCCCAAACGGTGCCGGAAAAACGACCACACTTTTTATGCTTCTTGATCTGATAACCCCGACGTCAGGTGATTTGACGATGTTTGGCATGCGGTATGCCCAGGACCGGGAGAAGATTTTACAACGGGTAAATTTTGCCTCCGCGTATATGGATATGGTTCCCCGGATGACCATCATGGAAAATTTGCTCATCATGGCGATGCTCTATCAGGTAAAAAATCCCCGACAGGTCATCATCGTTTGGGCTCAATCCATGGGAATAGAATCGATACTTGGGCAAGAATACCAAAAGCTCTCCGCAGGCCAAAAAACCCGTGCACAAATGTGTAAAGCATTTTTGAGCTCTCCCGAGATTTTGCTCCTTGATGAGCCCACGGCAAGTTTGGATCCGGATATATCCGTGACGGTGCGGGAGCAGATCGTAGCGGCCAAAAACCGCGGGGTCAGCGTTATCATCACGTCCCACAACATGGCAGAGGTAGAGGAAATTTGTGACCGGGTACTTTTCATCAACCACGGAAAAATCATTGCGGAAGATACGCCGGAGGGTCTGGCGCAGAAAGTCCGGAAGGCCCGGGTCCAGCTCATGATGACGGACGGCCAGAAACGCACTATCGCCTACGCCAAGCGCGCCGGATTTCCGGTTACGGCTAGCGGCAGGTTCGTGACGATAGACGTGGATGAGGATGATATCGCGTATTTGCTTGCGGGGCTTGCAGACAAAGGCGTGCAGTACGGTCAAATCACGATTGATAAGCCGACACTCGAAGATTATTTCATTGCCGAGTCCCGGAGGAACCTATGAACTTGATGCGCGTGTGGGCAATTATCGTGAAGTTTTGGTTTGATACCAAGCGGGATATGTTCCGCCTCTTTGACGTGTTTTGGTGGCCGGCATTTAATTTATTCGTCTGGGGGCTTTTGAGTACGTACCTCACACAATTATCCAACGGGTCCGTTAATTTTGTTTTGTTGTTTCTTGCAGGGACGATATTTTGGTCGTTTTTTGACCGCGCAAGCCGGGATATATCCCGATCCATGGTTGAGGAACTGTGGAATAGAAATCTTCCCAATATATTTTCTACCCCACTGACGCTTACCGAGTATGTGGCGGGGGTATTAATCGTGGCGTTTATCAAGCTTGTGATCGGAAGTATATTTTTATTCGTGCTGTCCAGAATATTTTATGGGTTTGAAGTGAGTGCGCTGGGATGGCCGGTCATCTATCTCATGGCCGGGCTCATGATGTTTGGGTGGAGCGTGAGTTTCCTCATCCAAGCGTTTGTGCTTCGCTATGGGCATACGGTGGAAGTTTTTATATGGGCAGTGACCGTCCTCCTTCAGCCATTTTCTTGTGTCTTTTATCCGCTCAGCGCCCTGCCGGTATGGGCGCAGTGGGTGGCGCGGGCGTTTCCATCCATGTATCTTTTTGAAGCGATGCGGGCGATTATTGCCGGAAATTCGTTACCGGTCGGTGACATCGCCTGGTCGTTTATCCTGAACATCGTCTATCTAACAGGATCCATTGTATTTTTTTACCGGACGTTCCGGTACGCAAAAATAAACGGGTTACTGACTAAAACTTTTTAATTCGGTGTTGGAGTTGGTGACGGAATGGGTGTGGGGAGTGGAGCACAGCGTCCTCCCATGGGTTCCGTGCCTTTGACAAAATATTCTGTTCTTCCGAAGTGGCAAGGGATGGAGGTCACACCGACGGGTTTGATGGGGACCTCATCTTCTTTATCTTTGAGAAGATACATAAATGTGTCATGCCAGATCGGTGTCGCGCCCGTAATACCGGAGGTGACGCTGTCGCGCATCGGAGAATTATCATTGTTGCCTACCCAGGCAGTAACGACGTAGGAAGGGGTAAATCCTATCGCCCAATTGTCCCGTTTGTCATTTGTGGTGCCGGTTTTAACGGCGATGGTCTTTTTGGGAATAGTCAGGAGAGAGCCTACTCCAAATGATTGTTCCCTGGCTTTATTGTCGCGAAGAATATCCCCTACGATCCAGGCGACGTCTTGATTGATCGCTTGAATACCGTCTTTTGGTGATGCTTTTTGAAGTCTTCGACCCCGGTAATCGGTGACTTCGAGAATTGGATCGAGATCTACACGTCTGCCGTTATTGGCGAGCGTGCCGTAGACGCGTGATAGATCGAGCATGGTCACGTCCGACCCCCCCAAGGTGAGCGAGAGGCCGTACTGCTCATTCTCATCCCACGACTCGATGCCCATTTGCCTGCCCTTTGAAAGCATCGCCTGAACACCGATAGTTTCGAGTGTTCGTACGGCTGGTATATTATAAGAATTGGCGAGGGCATAACGAAGTGGCACGAAGCCGTGGAAGATGCCATCATAATTGCGCGGTGCGAAGGCCTCGGTTCCGGGAATTTTATATACGACCGGTGTATCATTGAGGACCGTCGCGGCGGTAAAGTCCCCACGTTCAAGAGCCGCGACATAATTGATGACCTTGACTGTGGATCCCGGCTGTTGGAGTGTGGTGATTATGTTGACGTTTCCCTGGTTTTTCAGATCCCAATAGTTGCGGCTTCCGACCATCGCGAGGATTTCTCCTGTTGCGGGGTTTGTGACGAGAACCGCACCATTACCGACATTTGCTGAGGCCGAAGCGAGCTTTTCAAGCTGGGACCGCACGATATCTTCCGTCTTGTTCTGAAGTGAAAGATCTAGCGTTGTTTTGACCGTTAGCCCTCCTTCAGATAGGAGGCGGGATCCGAACCGCTTTTCGAGTTCATCTTTGACGTACATGACAAAATGCGGCGCACGGATGTCTGTGGCAATTGGAGCAAATGTAAGAGTGACTTTTTTAGCTGACGTAGCCGCAGAAGGTGTGATATATTTTTCTTTTACCATTGCATCGAGTACAAGGCGTTGTCTCTCGAATGCGCGGTTGGGGGAATTTCCGAACGGAGAGTATTGGCTGGGGGCAGCGGGGAGACCGGCGAGAAATGCGGATTCAGAGAGTGAGAGGCTTTTTACGGATTTACCAAAGTACATGCGGCTCGCTTCTTCTATCCCCCAGGCAGTATGGCCGTAAGGAACTTGGTTGAGATACATTTCAAGTATTTGATTTTTAGAATAGATGCGTTCGGCCCATATGGCAAGAATCGCTTCTTTAATTTTTCTCGTCATGGTGGGTTCCGGAGTCAGGAGCGCAGATTTGATGAGTTGTTGGGTAATCGTTGAACCACCCTGCATTTGTTTCTGTATATAAATTGACCGTGCAGCGCGGATGATGCTTATCATGGAAATACCTCCGTGCTGGTAAAAGTTTTTATCCTCTATGGCAATCGTTGCCTGTCTCACCTGTAGGGGGATATCCGAAAGAGGGAGCACTGATCGATTTTGATCTTTATACATCTGATAAAGGAGGACGCCGTTTCTATCGTATAATTTTGTAGATACAGAAATATCACGATTGGTCAGAAGATATGGGTTGGGTAGTGAAGCAAGGAACAGATGCCCTTGATAGGGAAGGAAGAAGAGAATAAAAACAGTAAGTGCTCCGATGATATACGCGACAACCGTGTTGCCATGATAGGATTTTTGAGCGTTCGTTTTGTGAGATAGTTGAATATGTGTGGGAGTGGCAGAATGTATCGCGTCAAATTTTCCCACAAACATGACCGAGGCAGAATCAGTCCTCATTATTCTATTAAGCGGGATAAAAATAAGTTTTACAAGGGGGAAGAGAAAAAAATATGGTACCATATCTTCTTATGACGTTATCTCGTTGGCGTGTCATGTGGGCAGATAGTCGGGGGAAGGTCATTGTCGTCCTCGTTGTTCTTTGGCTTGCTACATTGGTGCACGAGTTTCGTGTAGTGTTTGTCACTGGTGTTGTGATTGCGGTTGTAGCAAGCGTTGCGTTGGACTCTTTGATCATCCGGCTTCGGAAAAAAACAACCGTCGTGTCGCTTTCATCCGTCGTGACCGGGCTCCTGATCGGATTGGTCTTTGATCCATATGCCGGAATCGGCGGGATACTGACGGCATGCGCGATTGCTTCCCTGAGTAAAGCATATCTTGGACGCGGTGAGCACCAACATATCTTTAACCCTGCGGCGCTGGGTATCGGGGCAAGTTCATTGTTGTTTGGCCGAACCGTGGCCTGGTGGGGAGCGTCGTGGGGGATGGTGCCGGTGGGTATCATTGCCGCCGGGATGCTCGGAGCGCTTTGGAAGTTGAGACGCTCGCCGCTATCCATCATGTTTCTCTTCGTTTATTTCGCCATCAACCTTACCCAAGGAACCGTAGCAAGTGTGCTGCGGTTGACGATAGACGGCACCGTGTTTCTTTTTGCCTTCGTCATGCTTCCGGAGCCAAAAACCGCGCCCATCCGGGGCGTCTGGGTGTGGGGATGGGGTGTGTTGGTGGGACTATTTGTATTTATCCAAAGCTTTCTCGGTATCGGAGCGGGAGACCCACTCTTGCTTGCGCTTTTGGCTGCCAACCTCTGTGGGTTTCTTTTTATCCGACGGTAGAATTCGCTGTTTTTTATGGGGTGACGGGGATGGTATTACTGCCGCCCGGCGGAGCATACGTGCCTGATGACGGCTGTGTGGTGGGTTGATAACTTGGCGAACCGCCGCCCGGGGGCCGATACTCGTAGTTTTGTTGCATCATTTCCCTGCTCCCGCGTTTGGTGCTTTCTTCGCGCGCTTTCCCCTCGCGAAAGCCCGGGCATTTATCGGGGCTTGTCTCGCAGTATGATTTGCACTCCGCCTCCGTCCGGCAGCCGGAAGGGCCCATATAACTTCCTTGCGATTGCGGCTGTGTCTGCGAGGTGGACGGCGCGCCGTCTTGAGTTGCGCGGCTGTATCCCTGGAAGCCTGGGCACTCATCAGGGTGCTCCTGGCAGTATTTTTTACACGACTCCTCGCTGTCGCAGTTTCCCTTCCCAAATCTCTGCGTGCCGTAGTTGGGGGAAACATCGGATGACGCCCCCTGCTCCCGTTGTTCTTGCTCCTTGTCAAACCCATGTTTCTTGGCAAAAGCCATGCAGCGCTCGGGGTTTTGTTCACACGTAGACTTGCACGACTCCATGGAGGTGCAGCCAAGTTCAGATTGCGCCTTTTCCATGAGTTGTATTTTTTCTTTGGTGGAGTATCGACCCGAAGATTGTGGCGGTTCCTGATATACACCATGTTTTTTAGCAAACGTCTCACAGCGGGTATGGTCAGTCTCACATACCTTGCTGCACGACTCCATAGACGTGCAGCCCAGCTCTGTTTTGGCTTTTTCTATGAGTTCGTCTTTTTTTTGACGGTCTATACGATTGCCGTCATCCATGTCTCTCTGGAAGCCTTTCTTCTTGGCAAAGTCCATGCAGGTCGTTTGATTGTCCGGGTTTTCGCAGAAGTCACGGCATTCCTGTGGTCCTGTACAATTGCCCAAATCAACGATGGGAAAGGTGATGTTGTACTGCCTGGCTTTGGACTCCATCATCTTTTTTTCTTCTTCGCTCATCGTGGTGACGCCCAGGACATCATTGCCCACCTTATACTTCCCATAGCTCCAGCACGCGGCTTTGTTTTCCGGAATTTCACAATACAGGTAACACTCTTTTGCGTCGCGGCAGTAGCCCAGGTCAGGAATGGGGTACGTCAGGCGGGATTGAGCGGACACTCTCCCAACAAGTATTGAAGCAGAAAGAAGGAATAAAACGATCAGCGAATAAAAAATTTTTTTCATCGTAGCGCCTCAAACGGATTTTGGTATTCTTGAGTTCCTGATTGCGTTGATGAAAAAGGATTCTGATATCCTCCGGTCGGTTCAGCAAAGGGATTGACTGGGGTCGGGGTAGGGGCGTTGGTTTTACCAAACGATGTCGCGGGTTTCGTTTCGTCGAACGGATTTTGAAATCTCGGGAGGGGGGCAGTTGCCGAAGTCTTCGCCCCCGGTTGACGCACCGAGAGGTAGTAATTGTAACCAAAGTATCCTAACAGACCAATTACAGCAAGAGACAAGATTGCAATAATTAACTTCATAGATCTAGTATACCATTACCACTTAGGACGAAGGATATAACGTTTGGTTCGAACCCCCCCGGATTTGAGGGTGACAGTCACGGTGAGAGTTGCGTTTCTTATATTGTAGTGCGGGGTGCACACGCCCTTGCTGCAGGTTCCGAAATACAAGTCGCGGCTGTCGGTTGTCCCGCTTGGGGTGATGGCGCCGCCCACTCCTTGGACCTGGCCACTGCCGGTGTAACTGAGCATATAAGAAATTTTACTGACGTTATCGAGATTGGAAAAAGAAACAATGACACTTCGGGAAGCAGAAGAAAGTTTGGCCGTAGAGTAGGCAACACCCGCAACGACTTTTTTTGATACGGCCGGCGCACTCTTTTGTATCCGTGGTTTGGCAGCATGAACGGGTGTTGATAAGAGAGAAAGGATGAGTGTGCCGCTGATTATAAAGAGCGCTATTATCTTTAGCTTCATATTGCAATAATAGTATAACATAACGATAATAGGAGGTAATGAAAAAACTTGGTCTTCCAATTTTTATCGGACTTGTCATTGGGGGAATTTTAAGCGGCGGTTATCTCTTGTGGATACGTAATCAATCTGTCCCCGCGAAGCATTTAGCTGTTTCCACTCCTACGCCGGCCCAACTCCTCACTTGGAATGACCCCAATGGATTTACATTTCAATATCCTGAAGGATTATCCATCAATAAACACGATGAAGATAAAGAAAATTATGCGCATCTTGAGTTTACCCATCCGGATCATGCGGGGAATCTCATTGTGTGGGGGAAGGATCCCGCTCGCGGCGTGACGGATGCGGCCGGTTGGGTGAAAAATGAAAAACGATTCACGGGGGCAAGCGTGCTTGACACCCAGCTGGGCGGCCAGGTGGCAAAGAAAATAATGATAGAAGGTATTACGCGTATTGTCGTGTCCGGAGCAGTTTATGACTCTATTCTATGGTCTGTGGAGGCAAAGCTTGAGGATGCAAAGTTCTGGACCGGCGTACATACGACTATTACAGACTCATTTACCTTCGTGCCGGTCAAGGAGCCAGGATCGGCAGTTACATCAGAGCCGGCACCCGACGTTGAAACGCAGGCTGCAGATGAGGAAGAAGTGGTGGAGTAAGGGGAAATGTGCTATACTCGCCCTTGTCCTGGGAACAAAGAGAGTGACCCCCGCCTTAGGCGAGACAAGTGTCCCCTTCGAGACCTAAGGAGAAAGGAAAACCAATACTATGGCTACCAATTTATTTGTTGGGAATCTTCCCTACAGTATGGACAGCGACGGCCTTGGGCAATTGTTTGCACAAGCCGGAACCGTCACGTCTGCCAAAGTGATCTCGGATAAGTATTCCGGTCGGTCACGAGGCTTCGGGTTTGTCGAAATGGCAAGCGATGAAGAGACGAAGAAAGCTATTGAGTTGCTCAATGGCAAAGACGTCGAAGGACGAGCGCTGGTTGTGAATGAAGCACGACCACGGGAAGAGCGACCACGAAACTAAAACGTAACGACTCGCTTAGAAATTAACAAATCCCCCGCCGCGGCGGGGGATTTTGTTTGCGTGAGCGTGGGTCTTTTGGTACGATACGCGCGTATGTTTCAAAGTCCGACGTATGGGAGTCTCGAGCTCCCCCAAGTGCGCGAAAGGATCCTCACATTTCTTTCCGAAGAGCCCGAGAATAAGTATCAGTTGGTAGTCGGCACCGACTCCCAGCCGCATAACGGCGCGGGGGTTGATTTTGTGACGACCATCGTTGTACACCGCGTGGGTCATGGCGGCATCTACTTCTGGAAGCGGATTGTCAATAAAAAGCGGTATGTGCTGCGCCAACGGATGTATGAGGAAGCAACGATGTCCCTTGAGATGGCAGAGACGGTTGTCGCCCTTCTTCATAAAGACGGGGTGACCAAATATGATGTGGAAATTCACGTAGACATCGGACATTTCGGGAAGACGCGGGAGATGATCAATGAAATAGTGGGCATGGTCCGCGGCAGTGGCTATGAGGTGAAGATTAAACCGGAAAGCTACGCCGCAAGCAAAGTGGCTGATCGGTACACGTAGCAAGAATCTTCGGTGTTTTTTCCCCAAACTGGGTGAGGAGTATCATGGCAGCGATGATGAACGGCTTGTACCCCGCCTGGGTATAGGTTTGCTTTTTATACGCTTCAAATACTCCCGCATCGACCTCTCCTTCTTTGCAGCTGACCCCGCTTATATCTGCAGGTAAGCAGTGCATGTAGAGAGCTTTTCCCTGATGCGTTTGTTTTATGAGTTTTTCCGTACATGTCCAATCTTTGTGTTTGGCGTTTTGTGCAAGTGCTTCGTGTTCGAGGCCGTCAAGCCCTTTGTCGTCTTGGTTTTTGAGAAGTTTGGTGCGCTCCTTCATTACGTCATACGGCGCCCATGACTTGGGGTAGACGATGTCTGCGTCCTTAAATGCTTCTCCCATGTCATTGGTGATCCGAAAGGACCCGTCGCCTTTTTTGGCTTCCCGACCCGCGTAGGCTTCAATCTCCGGAATAAGCTTATAGCCTTTGGGGTAGGCTAGCGTAATATCCATGCCGAAGCGCGTCATGAGAGCAATGACGCCTTGCGGCACGGAGAGGGGTTTGCCGTAGGAGGGCGAGTATGCCCAACTCATAGTAAGCTTTTTGTTGTGTAATTTTTCTATGCCACCGAAATAGTTGATGAGGTGGAGCATGTCTGAAAGGGATTGGGTCGGGTGGTCTTCATCACACTGGAGATTTATGACGCTCGGACGCACGTCAAGCACACCATTTTCGTATCCCCAATCGGCGGCATTGGCAACGTCAACCATATAATTGTGCCCAACCCCTAAGAAGATGTCATCGCGGACGCCGATCGTACGCGTGAGAAAGGAGAGCATGTTGACCGTTTCCGTAATGGTTTCTCCGTGGGTAATCTGGGACTTTTTCTCATCGAGGTCTTCGATCTCAAGCCCCAACAGGTTAGCCGCCGCCGCGTAACTATACTTGGTGCGCGTGGACTTATCGCGGAATATAGAGACGGCAATGCCAGAGTTAAACACCTTGGGCGATACGCCTTGTTTGTGCCAGTCGCGCAAGGTCTGGGCGACGGCAAGCGTCGCTTTGAGATGATCTATGGATTTATCCCACGTGCGGAGAAAATCATGTCCGTAGTTGGAAAGATTAAGTTTTTCTATCTTTTTCATAGTATTACCATGAGTAAATGAGCTGCTTATACAAATCAACCGCATCGATAACTTTGTGTAATTGTACGTACTCATTGGGTTTGTGTATAGTGTCTTTTTGACCAGGACCGAACGCAACAGCGGGGATGGCGGCAGAAGTAAAAGCACAAATGTCATTAGAGCCGGGGGAAACGGCGACTTTTACGTCCGGAACAAGTTTTTGGAGTAATCTTACGATCTTTGAATCCGGCGCAGTAATACCAAAGGGAGCCGGTTCTCCCAAGTGGGTAATTTCAACATGTTTTCCTAACGTTTTCTGAATCAGAGAAACAACTTTGGAATGGACATTGGGAGTTGTTCTGATATCCCACGTAGATGAGCAACCTGAAGATACTGTATTTGGAGACGAAGTGTCACTGTGAATACCCGTCAAACAAAATGATGGTTTTCCAAGTACCGGATCGGAATACATCTCACTTAAAGATTTTCCCAACGTAGTAATTTTTTCAATCGCATTTATATTTTCCATAATCGCATGAGTTTTGATGTTTTGCGGTTGCGATCCGTGACCGGTATCACCCGACGTCGTTACTTTTATGAATATATTCCCTCTGTGGCCAATCTCAATAGTATTAAGATCTGTTGGTTCTCCCAATACTGCTGCTACGTCTTTGTACGTATGGGCATATTTTTTTTGAAAATAGTTCACAAATGACTGACTACCAGACCCATCAACTTCTTCATTGGCCACAAAAACAATAATCACATCTATCGGTGGGGGCGTTTTTTGTAATTGGATTGCTAAACAAAGAAAAGCTGCGATTGCTGCTTTATCATCACTTGCTCCCAGCCCATATAATTTTCCGTTCATTGTGACACCAGCGTCTTTGCCTGATGGAGGATAGGTCCAGAGGTTTTCATTTCCGGGCTTCACCGTGTCCATGTGCGCATTAAAAATCAATGCTTTATTGCTACTGGATATGAATTGAAGAAGCACATTGCCGTTTTGCAGTTGTGCTTTTATGTCCTGTATGCGTGCCCAATCCATGATAAAGGCGGCCACTGCATGTTCATGGCCGGAATATGACGGAATCTTCACGAGATCAGCGAGTAATGTTTGCACACTCATAGATTTCCCTCCTGAATGACTTTTTTTGCAATAGCCCATGTTTTTGATTTTGCTTTGTTGATTATTTGTTTTTGCGTTGACACCCAGTTGAGCAACGTATCAATCTCACTATTGGTATGTTTAAGGGAGATAGTCATCGATGATTTCGCGCTACCTCCGATGTGCGTCCGTTTTTCGAGTGCCCCCTGTGGGTCCATGGCGTCTTTGAGTTGTGCATTGGTCACATGAAGCGTAATGCCCATAGCAGACGCTTTTTTCACAAGATCTTGAGCAGAAATATCAGACAGAAGTTTCCCGCATTGCATTGATTCGTCTACGACCTGGCCTACGACGTTATAGATAAGCCTGTATCCCACGCCGGATGCCTGCGAGATAGCATCGGCTACATCCGTCGTCATCGAATAGTTTGTCATAACCAAATCCAACATTCTTTCTTTGTTGATTGTGATGGTCGTTAGCACAGATTTAAGCGCACCCACCATGGACAATGTTTTTGAAAATCCCAAATCTATATATTCTTTCACTTCCCGGCTATCCCGGTTATACCCCATAGGTAACCCGGAGAGGAGATTGGCAACAATTGACGTAAACCCAACAAGCTGGGGAGCAGTGGCACGAATAAGCTCCAAGACATCAGGATTTTTCTTTTGCGCCATAACGGACGAACCGGTAATGGGGTGCATCCGTTGGGCGACTTCATCACCCAGACCAATCATGCCGTATTCAAACGTGTCAAACATCAGGAGGTCCTGGGCGAGCTTGCTTGCCACCAAACAAATATCCCGCATACCAGTCAGGTATCCAAGTTGCACAAACCCCCTTGAAGATACAACGTCTTGAGGAATCTCCCAAACCTTCGGAAAGCCAAGAAGCTTTGCTGTATATGTTCTATCAAGATGCCATGACGTCCCATATGATTCACACGCCCCCAGGGGGTTGAGGTTATATGTTTCAAAATAATCCGTTATGGTTTTGATCGCCCTCAGAAACCCATTGAGATAAGCAAGCGCCCACTGGCCAAAGGTCGTGGCTTTAGCCGGCTGCATATGCGTGTAACCGGGCATGACGGTTCCCAGGTGTTCTCCTGCGAGCTTATAAAGCGCCGCAAGAACTGGTTGCATGTTCTCAAGCAGCCCGATGATTGCATCCCGTAGATACAACTGCTCGGTCACCATCACTTGATCGTTTCTACTTCTTCCGGTGTGGACGCTATATCCCGCTTCTCCAGCTTTCTCTACGATTTTGGCTTCGAGAGAAAGTTGGGCCCCTTTTTGGGGATCGATAACAAATGTTTTTGCTGCGACCTCTTTGTTTATTTCAATCAGCGCCGTTAGAATCGGTTTCATGTATTCTTTTTTGATGATGCCTTGTTTATAGAGCATGAGGACATGCGCCGTCGTACCCCAGATATCATAGGCAACCATCTGGAGATCCAGAGATAATTGCTTTCCTGACACGATAAATCCCGCTGTTACAAGCTCCGGTTTTTTCATAGTTTCCTCCCTAATAATGTTTGGAGTAGCGCCATTTGCGCCCACATTCTATTTTCTGCCTCGTCGATTATGACTGAATTATTACTATCAAGCACCTCGTCCGTCACTTCAACATTTCTTCTCACCGGTAGGCAATGCATGAAAATTGCGTTATCGGTGAGCGACATTTTTTCTTTCGTCACGATCCAGTGTTTTAATTGATCTCTCAACTTTTTTTCTTCAGACCAGTTGCCATAATACTTGAGCGCTCCCCAACTTTTAGCACACACCACCTGACTGCCATAAAAAGATTTCTCCATAGAATCATTGAAACCAAGTGAGCCACCTGCATTTTTTGCTCTATGGCTCATTTTTTTTACAATATCCGGATCTAACTCCCATCCTGGGGGGTGAGTCACAACGACCTCCATCCCTAAGTCACAGGCTGCCAGTATTTGGGAGTTGGGGGTCGCCATCGGGAGCGCCTTAGGATGGTATGCCCAGGTCAGCACATATTTTTTGCCTTTGGTATTTCCCAATTTTTCTTTGATCGTCATGGCGTCTCCCAGACCTTGGCACGGATGATAAACATTTGATTCCATATTGATGACCGGTACTTGGGTGTATTCCATGAAACTCTTAATGATTTTGTCTTTTTTCAACGTTTCCCAATCGGATACTTCGACGCTTTCCGTCGAAGAAGTGATAAGCTCACTTGCTCTAATAGCCAAAGCATCACAATATTTTGATAAAACCCCAGCAGCATCTTTGACGTGCTCTATGGTTCCTTTATCCATAACCGTTCCGTTCCCATATTCAAACGTGTAACTATCTTTGATAGGCAAGTCAATCGCAACCCCACCAAGTTTTTGCATGGCCACGACAAAAGACACTCTTGTTCTCAAGGACGGGTTAAAAAAGAGCATGGCAAGGTTTTTTCCTTCGAGTGATTTCTTGACGGTTCCCGCTTTCATCATAAGAGCCAAATCTACGAGATACTGTATTTCCGAAAGTGAATAATCAAGCGTTGTATAGTAGTGTTTTCCTTGTAAATTCATACGCTTGCTCCTTTCATTTTCTTTTTAAGAATTGAGATCGTTTTAGGAATTGAGTGTTGATTGCTCTCCGCTGGAACTCCGAAGTTTTTTTCGATAAAATCAACGCCCGTTTGGCTATTGACCACTGGTCCCGTAAACACATCAACCGACAGTCCCAACTCTTCCATTTTAAGTTTTGCCCCCCATGCAGAGACAAGGTCATTGGCGGCAACAATGGTCATGATGATGTGCTCCTTCAATGAAGGATGGGTCAGGATGGACGCAACATTGTATTCACCGATGATGCCGTCTCCAAACTCGGCAAGTATCAGATCGGGGTGCGTTTTGTTTATCTCAGTTATGACACCACAGGCGGCAGCGATAGCATCATGGGGATTTCCGCATGTTGACGGGAGTCCTGCATCGACAAAATCCATAACCGTGCCAATGCCCGCGTCTTTCATTTTGAACGGATCCTGCATGAAGGCAACACCGGTAAGTTTGGCTCCGGAGACTTTTAGGCCGTTATGGTGAAAGTGGTCGGCCAGTTTGCAGACGAGCGTTGTTTTGCCTGAATCCATGCATGTTGCCAGAACCGCAACGATTGGTGCGCTTTTTTTCACCTCTTTTTTCCACGGAATCGCGAAATCTTTTATGTTGATTGTTTTTCCGTCTTTGATAAGTACCCCGAGCACCGTGACTTTTATAGGCACCCCCCAGCGCTCGTTGACGCCTTTGATTTCACCAACTAATCCGCTTTCACATAGCCAATACAGCTCATCGCCCACAGTGAGTGTTGATGGAATGTCACCGGCATATTCCTTAAGCGCTCTTCTTTTTCCTAACACCGCAGGAACAATATCACCTGTTACAAGCTTTCCCAGTCTTCCGTCGGTAGTTTCGAGTATGTTATTTTTTGCCTCACTGTCTAACGCTTTCACGGCAATAACGAGCCCCTCTTCGGGTTTGATTGACTCCTGAAATTGGGATTTGCTAGAAAGTGGCACGTTTTTTAAAAGTGATGGAATTTTATCGAATTTAATTTTCATAAGCCCCTCCTAACAGTTTCGCTTTCGCCGCAAGCATTCCCTGCAATCCATAGATTTTGTTAAATCCGGTCGCATCAGCACCGGTCCAAAGAAGATTCTGCTCGCCGTAGGTCGCGACCTTTTTATCCATAAGAGAGTAAGGGCTTTTGACCCCTATGACGATGATGTTGCCTTTGTGTAGTTTTATTTTGACGTCACCGGTGACAACACCCTGACTATTATCGATGAGCGCCTCAATATCTTTTACCACCGGATCGAAATACAATCCTTCGTGGATAAAGTTTCCGTATGCTTCTGCCACCATGTCTTTCCAGAATGATTGCCATTTGGTGTGCACGAGTTTTTCGAGCTCTTTGTGGGTCTTGATCAAGATGAGGGCGGCCGGTGCTTCAAAGACAACCCTTCCTTTGATCCCTAATATTGTATTTCCCAAATGCATTCCTTTTCCCACCCCGTGTTTGGCTCCTAGTTTGTCTAAATAGTTCATGATCTCAATCCCACTCATTGGTTTCCCATTCACCACTGTTGGTAATCCTTTTTCAAAAGAAATAATAATTTCCTCACCGTTTTTTGGAGCACTCTCAATATCGACAACCGTCGGGTACACCCCGTCCGGTGGAAGTTCCCAGGAATCCTTTGTCTCCTTTCCGCCGATCGTAGTTCCCAACATTCCTTTGTTGATTGAGTAGTCTTTTGCGGATTTATCAACAGTAATCCCGTGTTTTTCTAAAAATGCGACTTCTTCCCCTCTTGTAATCCCTAGTTCTCTAATTGGGGTAACAATTTCCAGTTCCGGTGCGAGCGTTTGTATGGCCACATCAAATCTCACTTGATCATTTCCGGCTCCTGT
>Ga0082335_1005370_pt1 | contig 17816 bp, 18 predicted proteins | sample Subgrocontami58m_FD_72375 | JGI IMG/M metagenome (GOLD analysis project Ga0082335, IMG submission 72375) | Subsurface groundwater microbial communities from S. Glens Falls, New York, USA - GMW37 contaminated, 5.8 m (SPADES assembly) (version 2) ... | reverse complement strand
GTCGGGTCGGCGAGCGCGCCGAAAGTGTTCGCTAGATGTGTCGCGGTGAGCCCATCAATTAAATGCGATTGGGCGCGGCGCACTTTGTCTTCGTGGATATACACGATTTCACAGCGAGGAGAAATCTTTTTGACGTTGGGCATTTTTGTAGAAGCTCCGTGAATATATGAGCAACTGCTCATATATTAGCCGACAAAAAAAGAACCGTCAAGATTGAGAATTGTAGGGGCGACACACCCGAAGGGGTCGCCCCTACGAAAACGTTTTAAAATCTCATCTTACGCGCTTGGACGCTCCGTCATTGCGAGGAGCGTTGTGTGCGACGAAGCAATCCCTGCTGGGTAAGGCGTGAGATTGCTTCGCAAAGAACGCTCGCAATGACGCTACGTAAGGCGAGTTAAAACTTCACAAAATACGCCGTGAAATACATCAAGGCGATCCCCAATGCCAATCCCGAAACATTGATCCAATTCGCAACTGATTCGTTTTCACGCTGCGCGTCACGAATTAACAACCGTCCCACTTCAACGATCACTTGCCAGATCGCGCCGGCGCCGATTCCCAAAAAGATCACTGCCAGCAACGGCGAATAGGCAAAGCCACCGATCCACGCGCCGAGGATGGCCGGCGCACCGGAGAGGAGGGCGAGCAACACAAAGTTTTTCAGCGAAGGTTGATCGCGCGTGACTGGCGCGGCGATGCCGATGCCTTCGGTCACGTTGTGCAGCGTAAAGCCGATTACTAAAAACGATCCGAGCGCGGCTTCACCGAGCGCAAACGCCGCGCCAACCGCCAGGCCTTCACCAAAATTGTGTAAGCCAATGCCGAAGGCGATCAACGTCGCCAACTTCAAACGCCCACCCGCGCTGTCGCGTTCGGCTTCGCTTTGTTTGCCGCTCACCGCGCTGATGGCTAACCATGAGAGCAACGCCGCAAAAATGGCGAGCGGCAGCCCCTGAAAGACTCCGGCGACATCACCCGCTATTTCCATCGCTTCGAGTGAGGTATCAATCAACAAAAATACTAACAAACCAATCGTCAACGCCAACACAAAACTTAAACCTTTTCGTCCCATCCGTTTCATCGTAGGGAACCACATCAAGCCAATCGCCACCGGGATGATGCCAATGTATACGCCGAGCAAACCGTAAGCGATGAATTGTGTTGCATCCACTTTGGGCGTTTCGGTGGCGATGGGGACTTCTTTTGTAAACGGTGTGCCTGAAGACGTGAGCAAGGTGATCTTGTGCGGTTCGCCCTTCACCCAGCCATAGTTGATCGTGATCGTTGTTTTACCAAGACGCGGTATCTCCGCCGACGGTGCCGCTCGCCATTCCCAAAACGCATCGTCCACGGTCACTTGCGCGATCTTAATTGTGTCTGGGCTACCGTTAAATACGCTGACGATAAATTGTCCCGGACGCAGTTCGATCTGTTCAATCGTCACCGCTTCAATTGGCGGCAGCCCTTCGGCTTGAAACAGCGCAAGCGGATTCGTGAAAAAGAAAATGCTGATCAGCCCGATCAAGATGATGAGCGGGATGATCGCCCAGATCCAAATTGCCGCCGCCGATTTATTTTTGAGCTTTGATTCCATCTTCTACTCCTTCGCCTCAAAGAACCCCATCCAACCTAACTCTGCCAATTCACTTTGATGGGCGTGGAACATGTGCTTGCCCGGATATTCCAATGTAAATTCCAAAACGTGCCGCTCGCCTTGTGCCATTGTCACCATGTCGGTGTATTCGTATTGGTCGAGCCGTGTGCCGGTTCGATACAGTTTATACATCGCCGAGTGCAAGTGAAGTGAGTTGATCGGATCGAACTCGGTGATGTTGACCAGATAGACGCGAATCAATTCGCCGACTTTAACTTGAATGGGATGTTTGGCGTAATGAAAGGCGACGGTGTTCACGGCATACACTTCGTTCTCGCCGTCAAAGTTGGTGTCAAAGCCATTCATCATCATCACAAATTCTTTGGCGGGTGCGCGCGGGGCGGGCGGGTCAATGATGAACGTGCCGTATAACCCTTTGTGAATGTGCCGCTTGAGCGGAGCTGTGTGACAGTGGTAGAGATGCAAGCCGAACGGTTTGGCGTCGAACTCGTAGGTGAAACTCTCGCCTGTTTTTAAAATGGGTGTGAAGCCATCCATGCTCGGCGGGTGAATGCCGTGGAAGTGAATCGTGTGCGGGTGCGCCGATCCATTGGAGAAATTGAATCGAAGGCGATCTCCTTCAGTGCAACGGAATGTTGGACCCGGCACTTGTGGCGCGCGATCTTTTAACCCGTAAGCCCATGCCGGAAAAAAAATACCGGGCGCGATCTCGATATCTTGATCGACTGCAAACACATCCCACTCGCGCAAGGTTTGCCCATTGGGTAGTTTGCTCACTTTGCCATAATCGAACTCGGTCAGATATTTCATCGGATCGAATTTACTTGTGTCCACATCGCCCACGGTCATGTTGCCGCCATGCTCGATGTGCGAGTCTTGATTACTGTACGCATTGGGAATCGGCGTGGGCGTGGGTTGCTGCCCCACGCTGTGGGTGTTCGGGCTAGGTGATTGCATCGCGGTAGCGGCGGCAACCCCAAGCGTTCCAACAGCGCCGATCTTCATAAAGTCACGTCGTGAGAGTTTCTTTTTCATACCGTCTTTCTCCACAATTTTAATTTTTTAAGAGCGACCTTGTGAGTCGCTCTAGCATGAATCATTTTGAATTTACCACACGCCGGGCAACAAGCGATAACGCACGTGTGCCGCGTATTCTTTGTAACCGCTTAACTCATTTTGCAAAGCTTGATCTTCGAGTGCAGCGCGGGCGACGAACAGACCGATGATCAGCGCCGCGCAGATCATCGCCCACCACGAACCTAAAATGATGGGCGTCATGAGGTTAACGATGATGAATCCCACATAACCGGGGTGACGCACGTAGTGATAAGGCCCAGCCATGGCAACTTGATGCCCGCGATCTGTTTGGATGCGAACCACTGTTGAAAAGAATTTGTTCGAAGTCATTGCCCAAGTGGTTAATCCTTGCCCAAGCATCATGCCAGCCAACGCAACCATTTGCAGAAGTGGCTCGAATGCGCCTGACCAATTGAATCGCTGGTCGAATCCGGCGATGAACAACATCGCCAACGTCGGGAAGATCGTCAGGGTCGTGATCACTTTATCCCATTTCTTGACGTTCTCCTTGGGTTGGGCGCGTTCAGCGATCAATTCGCGCGGCATGATAAAAGCGTTGACGAAGATGAACGCCACGCTTGTGCCGAGATATGCCCACGCCCAAACCCAATCTACGCGACCGGCTGAGGCAAATAGAATTGTGGCTACGACCAATAAAGCTGCGCCAATTTGAATCGCGCGTTTTTGGAGTGCGCGATCCAATTCCATAGTGGGTTGTATCTTGTCAGTGTTCATAGTTGCATCCTGCAAAGCGGGGATTAACCCATGATGCTTTGCCATACCAGTAAAGCGTTGAGTCCAATAATGATCGCCGCCGCGATGAAAGCAAGTATCGTCGTGATTTTTCGATTCGTATACTCGCCCATGATCACTTTATTGTTGGTGAATAAGATCAAGGGGATCACCGCTAACGGTAGTTGAAAACTTAAACTTACTTGGCTCATCACCAAAATCTGAAGCGGATCAAATCCCAAGCCTATGACGATCAACGCCGGAATGAGCGTCACGGCGCGGCGCAGCCAGACGTTGATGCGGAAATGCAAGAAGCCTTCCATGATCACTTGACCTGCCATTGTTGCCGTTGTGGAAGAGGACAAGCCGGAAGCGAGTAAGGCAAGGGCAAACACGCCTGCTGAAAGGGGTCCTAAAAGGGGAGCCAGAGTTTTGTGCGCTTCTTGAATGGATGTAACTTCTAAACCGTTGTTATAAAACACAGCGGCAGACATGATCAAAATTGCCGAGTTCACTAACCACGCGCCGTTGAGGGCGATGAATGTATCAATGGTGGAGAGGGTTAATGCTTTGCGGTTGGCGGCGTCATCGTCGGCGCGGCGGCGCGATTGAATCAAAGCTGAATGAAGATAGATGTTGTGAGGCATGACCGTTGCCCCGATGATCCCGACGGCGATCAGCGTGCTGCCCACCGGCAGAGTCGGCGTCACCATGTGGATCGCCAGATCGCCCCAAATAGGTTGAGCAAGGAATATCTCGAACACATACCCGATACCGATGATCGCCACCATGCCGATGATGATCATTTCGAGTCGGCGCAAGTTGTATTCTTCGAGCATCAAGATCAAACCGACGATGGCTCCGGTGAGCAACGCGCCATAGAATAATGGAATGTTGAAAAGTAAATTGAAGGCGACTGCGCCGCCCAGCACTTCAGCCAGATCGGTGGCGATGGCGGCGAACTCGGCGGTGATCCACAAAAAGATCGCTACAGGTTTTGAATAATGTTCGCGGCACAGTTCGGGCAACGTTTTGCCGGTGGCGAGTCCAAGTTTTGCCGAAAGCGTTTGTAAAAGGATCGCCATCAAATTGCTAACCAGAATGACCCACAACAAACTATACCCAAAACGCGAGCCGCCTTCGATGTCTGTTCCCCAGTTGCCCGGATCCATGTAGCCGACGCTAACCAAAAACGCCGGACCCAAAAATGTGACGATGCGTTTGATGGTGAAGCCCAGCCCGTTTTGTTTAACGGACTCTTGAAAAAGTTTGAATGGCGAAAAAGATAGTGTGTTTGTCGTAATCATTTTTTGTCCTAAGCGAACTTCGGGAAGAATCGTCCGGTGCGTTTCATATAGTTGCGATAGTCATCGCCAAAGACTTCGATCAAGCGTTGTTCTTCTATTGACGTGCGGAGCATCAAAATAATCATAGGCGGGATCATGCCCACCCCAAGCCACCACAACGCGCTCAGACAAGTTATGCCGCAAGCGAAGACGAAGCCAAAGGTATAGAGCGGGTGTCGTATCCACCGATAGGGTCCGCGCGTTACTAATTTGTGATTCTGACGTGTGGCTTGCGTGGCGGTGATGTTGCTGCCAATGGAGAGGAACATCCAAGCGATCAACGGAATCATCAGGGCTGCCGTCACTGCGCCCGACCATCTCAGCCAAACGGGCAAAGGCATCTGCGCCCATGCCACCCATTGCGGGTTGATCAGGTAGCCGAATAATGGCAGTATGACGATCAACCCTAATGTGCGAAGCACAACCACTAACCCGCGACCTTCATTCGAGCGCATCTGCCCGCCTTCTTTTTCTGCTTTGCGGCGGAAGTAGCCGCCCACCAATAGAGTTGTGAAGAAGATGATGCCGGTTACCAAGCGAAAAATAGTTTCTGAATCCATTGTTAGCTCCTCTTGTAAATTTAGGCGAGACTAAATCTTGATGTATATTAGGCTAAAAATACTGAATTGTCAAGCCGAATAGGAGGGAGGTCGGGTATAATTAAGTTTATGGATGAAGAGCAACGAAAAGACTTACGCTTAATCCGCGAAGGGACGAATTGGGACGAGATTGAGGCGTTGGAGGTGAAGTTGCTGCGCGAGGAAACGCCGCAACAAGGCATAGTCGGTTTCTTGTCGCTGATGAATGAATTTGCGCCTGTTCTCGAACAGACAGCCCCAATCTTTCAACAAGAGAGGGATGAGGCGATGATTCGTTTGCAAGAACGACTCAATCAGTTTGGTGAGAGGAGTAACTACCCTATGGAAGAATTACTCAGAGTATTGGTAAGTTTGCAAGAACGTTTAGAAACCGCCAACATCCCTTCGGCGTTGATCGGTGGTTTGGCAGTTAGCGCTTGGGGGAATCCGAGATTGACTCGCGACATTGATATCAAAGTTCTCTTGCGACGTGACGAGCGAAAACGTTTATTAGATACACTGGGTGATGATTATCGCTCGCTTCAAGCGAATCCTGATAACGCCCTGCGACATAACGGTATTGTGTTCGTTTTGAGTCCTGAGGGAAAACGGATTGATATTGCTCTGACGGACACTTCATTTGATGAAGAGCTCATCGCCCGAGCTCAACTTGTGGAAGTGCTGCCAAAATTAAAAGTGCGCGTTTGTTCAGCCGAAGACTTGATAGTTTTAAAGATCATCGCTATTCGTCCTCAAGATCAGCAAGATGTAGCGACGATTATTCAACGTCAAGGCAACAACCTAGATGAAAAATATATTCTCAAATGGCTTAAGGAGTTTGAGCAGGCTATAGACGATTCAACTCTTGTCAGTACTTATCAGCGTCTAAAAAAACGCTATCACCGTGATTAAGTTTAATCGGATAGCAACTTGAAACTTAAATGAACCAAGAGGGTTAAAGCATACAGAGGATGAAACGATGACAATTTTCTTAATCATAGTATCTATTGTATTGGGCTACTTGTTTGGATCGATCCCCTTTGGCTGGATCATTGTTAAGATCACAAGTGGTCAAGATATTCGTGAAGTAGGCAGTGGACGCACCGGCGGGACGAATGTCTCGCGCGCGGCGGGGTTGTGGGCAGGAGTGCTAACGGCGTTGCTCGATATTTTCAAAGTAACGTTCGCCGTGTTAGTTGCAACGTGGTTGACGGGCGGGGATCATTTTGCCGAAGCGATGGCTGGCGCGCTCGGCGTATTCGGTCACAACAATTCTCTTTTTCTTGCCAAGCGTGTCACGACTGAAGACGGCAAAACAAAATTGCAGTTTCAAGGCGGGGCGGGGGGCGCGTCGTCGTTGGGCGGCGCGTTAGCCTTGTGGGGATGGAGTGTGGTCTACGCCTTGCCAGTCGGTCTATTCTTTTTATTTATTGTTGGTTACGCTTCAGTGGCAACCATTGGGGTTGGCATTACGCTCACCCTTGTGTTCATCGTGCGCGCCGCGTTTTACAACGGACCTTGGGAGTATGTGATCTACGGCGTCTTGGTCACACTTATGCAAGCCTGGGCATTGCGCCCTAACTTTGAGCGCTTGATGAATGGCTCCGAGCGAATCTTTGATAAAAGTTTGAGAGGGAGACTCCGCGCGCGAGCGGAAGCATCTACAGAGAAATCATGAGCAAAAAATCAAACAAGACTTCGAATAAATCTCAACGATCATCTTCCCGGATGCTGGCAATCTTGGGGTTGGCAGTTGTAATCGTAATGGTGATCGGTATGCTTGCCCCTGATGTGTCGGACGTGAGAGTCACGCCCACGCCCACATTTGTGTTGATCATTCCAACGGTGACTCCAACCGCAACGCCCACGCTTCGCGCAACGGGGACGCCGTCACTTACCCTCACACTGGGTCCGGCAATTGCTCCAACAAAATAAACCCTCACCCCCAGCCCCTCTCTCGAAAATAAAAAACAAGAGCATTTTCGAGAGAGGGGAGTCAACGCGGCGCTGCCAACGTAATAGCGATCACGACACCGATCAACCCCACCACAGCGAACTCGACGATCATTCTACGGGTGATGCCGCCGATGAGATGCTGCTGCACCAGCCCGTGCAAAATGTAAAACTGCACCAGCAGCAACAACCCCGCGCCAATCGGCGTGACTTGCCAATAATTTAAGGCCCACATCGTTTCGCCAACCACTAACCCCACCACGCTGGCATACACCGATCCGCGCAGAAAACTTAAGCCGCCCAATAATAACAAGCGCAAACTTAATAGCGTCGTGAGAAATGCGGTTGCGGTTCCCGACAATGCCGCGCGGGTGCTGGTGTATCGCAGCCAACTGAATAGTGCTAAAGCGATTATGTACGTCAGCGCGGTTAGACCGAATGCGGCAACTTGGTAGGCTCGATCATTCGGCTCCACCACCGTGTACTCGGCGACTAACACTAACACCAAAAACAATGCGCTGATGCTCAACCCGATCCACCACACCGGACCCAGCGGCGCAAGGTTGAGCAGCAGACCTAATCCAAGCGCTGAGGCGCCGGGCAAAATCCAATGTGGCACCGTGCCGCTCACAGCCGTTTCCGATTTTGGATGACTGCGGATCAAAGTGTCCGAGCCGGTGCTGATCAACGCGGCGACAATCGCCAAAATAATGATCTGCCCGTTGAGTTCAAAGCCGATGGAGGATCCAAACAGTGTCGCGCTGATCTCGCGGGTAGGGAGATCGATAAAACGTGTCAGGGTATAGGCTAAGAGGATCACTGCCGTGACCACCCCGAGCCGATCACGATTCGGAAAATAATGCACAGAGTTTGAGGGTGTCATGGAGATCATTTTACCTGATCCCGCGTTTGCCAGACCCGAAGGGTTTTATCCACTCCGCTTCGCTACGGGACGCTTTGCGAAACCCTTCGGGTCTTAACCGCGCACTGTATAATCGCGCCCATGATCGCTCTTTCCCTTATCGTGTTGGGTGTTATTGTCGGTTCGCTTATTAACATATTTGCCGATGATCTGCCTCGCCGTCTCACGCCGCGTTTTCCGCCGCGCTGCCCGGCGTGTGATTCGCCTCTTCATCCTTTGCGCCAAATAGCGATCTTGGGCGTTCTCACCAACCACATTAAATGCCTCACCTGTGAGTCATCGCTGAAGTTAAGATCGTTGATAGTTGAGATCGTTTCACCGCTCATGCTTCTGTATTTGTATCAGCGATTCGACCTGACATTGAGATTCGGTTTGTTGGCGCTATTGTTAGAGTGCTTTCTCTTAATCGCCGTGATCGATCTGGAACATCGTTTGATTCTTTACGTGACCATCATCCCTACTGCGGTGATTGCTTTTATCTATGCTCTATTTGGCGCAGGCTATGATCTGCCAAAGATTCTGATCGGCGGGGCAGTGGGCTTCGGCGCAGTCTACGTGATCTATTTCTTTGGCTGGGTGTTTGGCGTGGTGACGGCGCGGATTCGTGGTGAAGAATTGAGCGAAGTTCCATTCGGCGGTGGCGATGTCAACTTGGCAGGCGTGATCGGTTTGGCAGTCGGCTGGTCGGGAATCCTCTTGGCGTTGTTCATCGCCGTGATGAGCGGCGGCGTGAGCGCGGCGCTCTATCTAACTGTTTCATTGATCCGCCGCCGCTACAATTTATTCACACCGATCCCTTACGGTCCTTTTTTCATTCTGGGCGCGGTGATTTTGCTACTCTTTGCCGATGAAATACGCGCGCGGTCTGGTGTGAGCCGATAAAAGATCGCGTTCCTCTTGTGAGGAACGCGATCTTTGTTTAAGGTTTTTTACCCCCACCGCCGGCATTGTTATTGGGGTTGCCACCGGCATTATTATCGGGGTTGCCACCGGCATTGTTATTTGGGTTGCCACCGGCATTATTATCGGGGTTGCCGCCGGCATTGTTATTGGGGTTGCCACCGGCATTATTATCGGGGTTACCGCCGGCATTGTTATTTGGGTTGCCGCCGGCATTATTGTTGGGGTTGCCACCAGCATTACTGTTGCCGCTTTGACCTGGTGGAGTACTCGTCGCCCCAGATGACGTTGCCGTTGACTGTGCGCTTTGTTGTGTCGGCGCGATAGTTGATGTTGCAGTTGGCAGAGGGCGAGTCGTTGAAGTAGGTTGCGGCGTGGCAGTGTGTGTCTCAACTCGTGTTGGCGTAAGAGTCGGTTGTGTGGCAGTGGGTTGTACGGTGGCTGTCGCTGTTGAAGTCGCTGCTTGTTTTGTGGATGTCGCCGTTTGAGTGCTTTGCACGGTAAGCGGGACGGACAATTTTTCGGCGTGTGTAATAACATCTTGTCGCTGCGTAGCTAACTCAGACTGGGCATGGCTCAGGGCTGGCTGCGAAACATGGGTAGGGGGTAATTGAGATTTAATTTTTGCCAGAGCGGTTTCTTGTTTGGCTGTGAGATTCATAATAGCAGATAGAACATTCGCCTGTTGTTTGGCGGGTAAAGTTTTCGCGCCCGCTATTGCCGCTTGCGTTTCGGCATTCATCTCATTCAAAAGGCTCGGCAAGATAACGCCCTTGGCGGCTAGCTTTTCAATTTCTGACAACCGCTTTTCAGCGTGAGCAACATGAATCGTCGCCTGCTGATCGGCGGGCGCGAAAAATAATTCGGTCTGTTCACCGAGTCGCTTCAAGGCGTAGAGAGGTTCACCCGGCAGGCTGTTGGCTGAGGCGGCAACTGTTCCGCTGGTGGCGAGGATGAGCGCGATGACGATAGAGAGCGCGACGGCGATACGAGGGAAAGAATGGAACTGCGGGAAGCGAAAGGCGCGTTGCTTCCGAGTCCGCATTCGTTCCAGCGCTTGACGCTCGATCTTTTTGACAGCCTCTTGCGTCAGAGCTAGAGGGGGCAGTGATTTAAGAGATCGTGCCGCCTTTTGATCTTCGCGGTCTACATTGGGGTCATCAGGGGGATAGGCGTTACTCATGTTGGGCATCACTTCCCCTGAGATTTTTCTGGCTAAAATATCTTTGGAGCGATTGCAGGGCGCGATGTTGCAGTGCTTTAATGGCATTTGCCGATTTGTTCATCATGCGACCTGTGTCCTCTAGACTCCAGTTCTCCATAAATCGAAATTGAATCACTGCTTGTTGATCATCCGTCAAATGCGAGATGGCTTCATAAAGCCGATCATGGCTTTCAGCGATCTCAAGGCTTACATCCGGGCTGAGATCGTCACTCATAAAGTCATCCGTCAGTTCGACGACAGGGCGGCGACCTGTCTTGCGATAAAAATCCACCACGCGATCATGCGCGATGCGGAACAGCCACGCCCCGAAGGGAAGTCCCCGCTCGTTATAGCGGGACAATCCGTCAACGGCTTTAAGAAAAACGTCTGCGGTTAAATCTTCGGCGTGATCACCGTCCTGGACGCGAAAAAAACAGTAGCGATATATCGCCTGAACATAATTGCGATACAGCGCCGCGAACGCCTCTTGATCACCTTGTTGCGATTGCGCGACGAGTTTCTTTTCGGTTTCCAACGTCAGAGGCGATGGAGGGTCGGGATGCTGGAGTATCACCAAGCATGATTATAGATCAACCATCTCGCACCTGATATCGTAATTGAGAACGCCCCACTTGTACTGTCCATCTGTTGTACTACTCCCTCCTTGCAAAGATACCGTTTGTTTCCGCCTAAAGATACGCCATAAATTAAAAATTTAGACCCGTAACCTTTTTTGCCCTACTGCGGTTTAAGAATAGAGTCTTTACATGATTGATGGGATCTATTTAAGTATGAGAACAAAGCGCGCAGGAACTCGACCCCAAAAATTTTCTTCCGGGCAAGGCATGGTGGAATTTGCCCTGCTTCTTCCGGTGTTGATTCTCCTCACAGCAGGTATTGTTGAATTTGGTCGTTTGTTAGCGATCTACAACGGCTTATCCAATTCGGCGCGTGAAGCGGCGCGTTTGGGCGCGGCAGTTAATATCTCCGGTTCAACGCCGTACTATACGGATTGCGCCGCGATGCGCGACGCCGCCAAACGCACCTCTTTTCTTTTAACGCTGGCGGATGCCGACATTGCGATCGCTTACGATCACGGATCGGATCCGATATTTGCCAACTGTGTTCAAAACACAGAACCCTCACCGGCAGTAACGAATGGGGATCGAATCAAAGTGACGGTCATTGGTCACTACGCGCCGATCATGCCTCTCTTGCCGATGCTTCAGCCATTCGACATGACCTTTGTAGCGGCGCGCAGTATCTTTCCGAATATTGTGATCGGGACGCCGAGTGGAGGGGGCGGTGGCGGCTGTTACACCCTGACAGTGGCGGCTGGCGCAGGCGGATCGGCATCTCAACCGACTTCTAATTGCGGCAGCGGTCAATTTTCGGGAAGCAAAACAATCACCCCAACGGCAAATTCCGATTATTACTTTGTCAATTGGACGCAAGTGGTCAACGGCACTACGACCAACCTCACCAATAATCCGTTGACGATTACGCCGTCAACAAATGATGTGGTGACGGTGATGGCTAATTTTGCCTCGTGTCATCTACTGACGATCACTAAGACTTTGAGCGGCGCCTCGAATGCGGCTCTCAATAGCGCGTCAAGTGCTGTGGTCAACAACACCACGACGAACTGCTCTCGCGGCGACGGGCAGGGTGGTTATACCAACACTACGTCGGTCTCACTCGTCGCGTATACGGTCGCCGATCCATATACTGATGGAACGGTGGCTTATAAGGTTAACTCTTGGAGTGGAGTATCTACTTCTACGGTAACTTCCTCTGGCGGTACAGCCTCAGTGACAATGACGGTGAACACAACGGTGACGGTGGATTACGTTTCGGTCTCGTGCTACGTATTGGCAAAATCGGTCACCAGTGGATCGGGATCGATTACGCAAACACCTTCCACAGCCGATTGCAAATCATCTACGAATAGTTTTATCTCGGGCGGCAGTGTCACGCTTACTGGCGTGCCTGCCGCTTCTACGATTGTCAATTGGACGGGAAGCACGACAAGCTTGACCAAGGATTTAACTTTGACAATGAGCTCTGCCAAAACTGCCAACGCTAACTTCCTTGCCTGCATGGCAGAGTCAACCAGCCTGCCTTTGGCACCAGGCACACTCACCCTTACTTTCAACTTTACAAATCCTTCGGCGCAGAGTCTCAACTTAACTTCTGTGACCATGACGTTTGGAAAGAACGGCGGCGGACCCAATCCCAATCTCACCAAGATCGAGATGATCCAGGCAACCACCACAACTTTTTGGAGTGGTAGTCAGAATATAGGCACTACAACTTACAGCACCAGCGGCTCACCGGCGGCAACGGCACGGGCGACCGGCACGGGCGCATTCTCGCTCCGATTTACGTTTGATCTAACGAGTGCCGAGATCACCAATATCACAAACTCAATTTTTGCCGCTCCTTCTGATGCAACGAATACTTGCACAACTTCATAAGAGGTCACTATGATTTACTCTTTGCCCAATTCGTTCAACACAAAAGGTGGAAAGGGAAACCTTCAAGGTCCGAAGAGAACCCAAAGGTCTGGCTCGAGAGGCGAGAAGGGTCAAAGCCTTGTCGAGTTTAGTTTAATGATCATCATCTTGACCTCGTTACTGTTGGGGATTCTCGATATTGGTCGCGCTTACTTTACATTTCTGGCGTTGCAAGATGCGGCGGGTGAGGGGGCGAGCTATGCCGCACAATACCCAACCTATATCACCAGTTCGAACGCTGCCGATCCCAATAATGTCACCTATCGCGTGAAGAACGCCGCGCCGGTTGGCACGTTAGTGGATTGGAATTCGGCGACAGTAACGGTGGCGAACTCCGGTAGCACCGCACAGGGTGAGCCGATCACAGTAACGGTAACGACCAGCTATCAGTTATTGACGCCCTTTGTAGGGACGATTGTTGGAAGCCAAACACTGCCTTTGAGTGCGGAGTCGGTTGCAACCATTACGGCGCCGTAAGGACGCCGCGAATTATGAAATCAACACAACACAACAACGGTGAAAGTGGGCAAGTGATCGTCCTCATGGCATTGCTGATGATTATCTTGCTGGGCTTTGCCGGTTTGGCAATTGATGGCGGCAATGTGCTGACACAACGGCGGCGGGGGCAGAACGCAGCAGACAATGCGGCATTAGCATATGCTCTCAAACGGAATCTAGGTCAAAATGATTCGACAGGGGCGACGGCGATGAATACCATATTGTCGTCAAATGGATACGTGAACGGGCAAGCGAATACTTCCACCAGTTATTCGACGACGACATCCTCTAGCGGCGGAACTGTCACTTTAGTTTTGACCTCTACCGTGCCAACCGCCTTCATCCATATTGTTTACAACGGTCCGGTTCAATACACCGTCCAAGCGCAAGCACAATGGATTAGCAGCATCGCCCCGATGGCGGGCTTTGCGATTGTGGGCATGAGCAATTGTGCCGCCGTCGGCGGCAACACTATTGACGTGACCGGTGGCGGCAACAGCGGCGGCATCAATGTGCATAACGGAGATATGTTTGTCAATTCGACAGAGACTAACTCTTCTAATGATTGCGCGATAGATCCACCGACCTCGGCGAACAACACGGGTATCACTGTGGATAATGGTCATAGTATTGTAAGTGTGGGCGGTTATAACTATTCTGGCGTGCAGAATATGACTCAACCTATTACGACGGGTTACAACAACGGCGTGCCTATCACCGACCCTCTCGCCGGTTTGTCGGAACCTACCTGCACTAGCAACGGCACAAGTGCCAACGGAGTCTATCAACCGGGAAACTGGAACGGCAGCAACTTAGGGGCTGGCACATTCCAACCCGGGATTTATTGCATCACCGGCGATCTCACGTTATCGGGACAGAATGCAATAATTGCGAATGGCGTGGTGTTGTATTTCATCAATGGTGGCATGAGGTTTACCGGTCAAGCTGGTATCACCTTGAGCGCGCCTACTAGTTCAAATTGTCTTGGTACATTTCCAGCAACATCCGCTTCATGCACCTATCAAGGCATGGCAATTTTTGTTGCTCGCACGAACACCAGCACGGTTGAGATTCGCGGCAACGGCGGCAGTGCTGTCTCCGGCACAATCTATGGCTTGAGTGCCACAGTGCAAGCGCGCGGCGGCGGCTCTGATGGCACAAATGTCAATTGCCCCAACCTGCCTAACAATGAAGAAACGTGTATCATAGGACAAGTGATCGCCGCTCATGCCTACGGCAATGGTAATGGCAGTCTGGATATTACTTATCAAGAACCAATCGTCTATCATCCGCCGCCGACGATTCGATTAACCAAATAGAATCAAAACAGGGTGCGCCTTAGCGGCGCACCCTGTTTTTTTATTTCGTTCAACACACGATCAACGCCGCCGCTTGGAGTCGACGGCGACCCCGATCACTGCGCCGATGCACAGTATGATTAAATACCCTGTCATCGTCAGCCAGCGGTTGGCGAACAAACCGGGGCTCATCCAATTGAGAAATAGCAGCACGGAAAAATTCCCCAGAGCGATGATCACTCCGGCTGCCAGCGCCACTTCTAAACGGCGGGCTTTAATTCCGCCCACGATGCCACTAGTCAACGCTCCCACGAAAGGCAGCCATGACAAAAGCAGATAGACGCTCAGGCTCCATAACAGCGTGCGCCACAACAGACTCCAATCTGCTTTCTCAACAACTCGTATATCGGCGGAAGTTAAATCGGAAATTGTGACTTTGGTCTGCATTGATAAAAATCGCTTTGAGGATAAGATAGGGATATTGTATGTGGAACTCTCTATTTCGATTCGCATTAAAAATATCCCTCACATAATCGGCACATCCCTGAAACTTCATTGATACTGGGTCATAAGCAATGCTTAAACTGTTCCGATATTTTCTTGATTAAATAAAAAGACCTCACAGGTTTCTAAAACCTGTGAGGTCTAAAGTTTCTTACGCCGCTTCAGGCTTGCGCCCGATGAAGCGCCCCCACTCGTTGTTCTCCCACACCACTAACAACGGCGCGGCATTAAAGATCGAAGAGTAAGTGCCGCTGATCATGCCGACCAACAACGTCACGATGAAGTGTTGAATCGTCACGCCGCCAAACAACGCCAACGCTATCAGCGTGAAAACAATCGTCAACTGCGTGTTGAGTGAACGATCGAGTGTTTGGATGATCGAATGATTGATGAGCGACTCATATGTTGCGCGGCGATACAACCGTTGATTCTCGCGCACACGATCAAAGACCACAATCGTGTCATGCACCGAGAAGCCGATCACGGTCAGTAGCGCGGTGAGGAACAGCGAATCAATTTCCCAGCCTAAGAATTTTCCGAAGATGGACGCAACGCCGATGACGACTAACACGTCGTGCAGCATTGCCGCAATGGCGCACACACCATAACGGAAGGCATGGGGGATGCCCCAAAAGGCGTAGGTGATGTAGAGCAAAATGCCGATTGCCGCCAAACCAACCGCAATCGCCGCCTTCTGAGTCACTTCGGCGCCAACTGTCGGACCCACATTATCAATTCGCAAGACCGTCACTTCGCCATACTTCGCTTTCATCGCGTCTAACACTTTCGCCTGTGACGGTTCATCCAATGTTTTGGTGCGAATGATGACCGTATTATTTTCTGAAGTTTGCACGATGCTGTCGCCAAAGCCGACACTCTCTAAAACCGTTTTGACATCTGCCGGTTGGATCGTCCCTTCGGCTTTGGGGTAGCGCACCTCAAGTTTCGAGCCGCCGCTGAAGTCAATCGAAAGCGGCAACCCCCAAACACCAATACCGATCAGGCCGGGAAGCATTACCAGCAGCGACAGCGCAAAATACCAATAGCGTTTGCCAACAATATTAACCATTATGTTTCGTCCTTCTTATCGGTGAGAGAAATCGGGTTTCTCTAAGAAACCCGATTTCTGATTCTGAAATTTAAATCCCGAACCACGAATGTCGTTCGGAGAAATCAACGTTGTCCAACATAGAGTGTAACAAGGTGCGCGTCACCGTGATGGCGGTGAACAAGCTGACGAACACACCTAGCGCCAGCGTGAGAGCGAAACCCTTGACGATGCTCGCCCCAAACTGGCTGCCGAACCAGAACAAGATCACGCAAGTGATCAAAGTCGAGATATTCGAATCACGGATCGACGGCCAGGCGCGGCGGAAGCCTTCATCCACGGCAGTGATCAACTTTTTGCCGGAACGCAACTCTTCTTTCATGCGCTCGAAGATCAAAATGTTGGCGTCTACCGCGACGCCCACCGACAACACAAAACCGGCGATGCCGGGCAGTGTCAATGTAACCGGGATGATTTTGAATAGGGCAAAGGTGATCGTGACATACAACAACAAAGCGATCACGGCTAACACGCCGGGCAAGCGATAGTATAAGATCATAAATAAAGCTGTCACCGCTAGACCGATGATGCCGGCGATCTGACTCTTACGCACCGAGTCCTGACCCAACGTTGGACCAATGGTGCGGCTCTCGGCGATCTTCAATGGCACGGGCAATGAACCATAGCGCAGTTGCAGAGCAAGGCTGTTCGCTTCGTCGGTCGTGAAGCTTCCTTGAATGACGCCTTCGCCGCCGGTGATCGCGCTTTCGATGCGCGGACTGGAGATCACTTTTTTATCCAACACAATCGCCAACACCCGTCCCACATTTGCCGAGGTGTGATCGCCAAAAACTTTCTTGCCTTCATCGGTCAAGGTGAAGGCGACGACGATGCGCCCCTGACTGCTTTGCACTGTGGCTGTTTTCAACGCCGCGCCGGTCATTACCGTGTGAAAGGTTGGAGACTCGGGCGTGGGAGCCGGAGTGGGTGAGGCGGAGGGTGTTGCGGATGCGGGGGGAGTTACCCCGGCGTTGGCGGTTGCCGCGCTTGTGGCGGTAGCCCCTGCGGTTGCCGTCGCGGCAGAAGTCGGCGCGGCAGCCGGACCCGTCAACGAATTCGATCCGGTTACATAATCCGTTTTTACAGAGGAGCCTTCGGGCAAGAAATTCGATCCGGCATCCACAAATTCAAGCAAGCCCGTTTGACGGATCAACGCAATCGCTTGCTCCGGATTCTTAAGCCCGGGCAGTTCGACGACCACGCGCCTGTCACCCGATTGTTGAATGAGCGGCTCGGAAACGCCGAGGGCGTTGATGCGGCTCTCGATGATGCGGATGGTTGCTTCCATCGCGCCCGATTCAACTGTTTTGTCGGCGGGCAGATCGGCTTCGAGCAAAATTTGCAAACCGCCTTGCAAATCTAAACCGAGTCGCGCCGAGATGTCGCGCACGAAGGTGGTGAAACCGAGATCGAGATTGATGCTGTTGTTGCTGGGCCACGCCAACCACGCGGCGAGGGCGAAGAGGATTGCGATTGGAATGAGCCAAATGGTGTAACGACTTTGCATGATCTATCCAACTTTTCTGAGTCATAGAAACGCCAGCCGCTTGGCTGGCGTTTCA
>Ga0082335_1005369_pt1 | contig 17818 bp, 18 predicted proteins | sample Subgrocontami58m_FD_72375 | JGI IMG/M metagenome (GOLD analysis project Ga0082335, IMG submission 72375) | Subsurface groundwater microbial communities from S. Glens Falls, New York, USA - GMW37 contaminated, 5.8 m (SPADES assembly) (version 2) ... | reverse complement strand
AGCGCCCTGCGTTTCTAAATTAATTGCGCGCTGAAGGCGCTTGTACTGTGCCAAAGGCACAATAGTTTTTCTAATTTGCGCGAAGCGCCTATTGTTCGAGAATTCTTATGCTATCTTGACGTATCCAGATAGAGAATTCTGTACAAAATGTCATATATATCACAGAATTGTCTATAATTGTCCTCTAGTGGCTACTTTGTTTGTTGGAATTTGAGAGAGGAGGGATATGGTTTTAAAAGAGTTCACATGAATATTTTTGAAACTAATAGGGAATAGAAGAGTTTAAAGAAAGAAATTAGAAGAAAGGTTTAAAAGAGAGTCGTGTGCAGTTACAGCATGCACGAAATTTACAGAGCATATGAAGAATGGATGCTCCCAAATAAAGGATCGTTGGGAGAAAAAGCAAGCAACCTGTTAGAGAATGCAACATGCATCAAATCACAGGGGTTTTTCATTCCCCGCTCACTAGTTATTCCTTGCGAATATTATCAACAACTAGGAAGGATATTCTATCTGCTAGATGATATTCAAGAAGTCTTCGGCAAAGAAGGGAGAGCAGTTATACGCTCAAATGCACCTAGTGAAGACAGGTTCGGGCGCGAGCCAGGATTGTATATTTCAGAAGAAATCAACCTCTCTGATCGTCATGAAGCATGCTCTGGAATAGAATCCGTGCTCTATTCTTATCAAAGTGAAAGAGCTCAGAAGCTGCGAAGAGAGCAAGGAATTCCTGAGTTGGGGATGTGTCTACTCGTACAAGAAAAAATACCTGCAGTGTATGGAGGTTGTTTTAGTGATATCGGTGAATATGCCATCCTTACTTTTGTTGATACAAGTAAGAGTGTGAAAGCAATGTCTGTGCCCTTTATTGTGCAGCATCGCGTAGATAGCAACGGAGAAATTGTTGACAAACAGGAAACTACTAGTTATAGCAAACTCATTGCTAGAAAACTCAGTGATTTAAGAAACTCATTGCCTCTATTAATTCCGCATGGTTGGGAAATAGAATTTCTTGCCAATCAGGAAGACTTCTATATAGTACAAACAACACCTATCGAGAAGAAAACCCCATTTGTTGTTGAGAGAACTTCTGACAATATATTTGAGCCATTTAATGATGAATCAGTATTAGGTACAGGAAAATTTGTATGTCGTGATTTCTTGTACTTGCCTAACGCAGTTATGGATAATCATGGTGTAAAAATTGCTGCCTTTGAAAAAACGCACAAAGATTACTGTCTTGTGACAGACCATGTCAATGTGCATTACGCTAATAAATTCCGTTTAAAACCAGTGTTTGAAGACCACATTTTCCGTTATGCTTTCGGATATTCTGCTCTGATTGATATTGTGCAGCCAGAAAGAATGCAATCGCCTCTTGCAGCTCATGTGCAGCAAGCACTGCGGCAGGGCAAGGTAGCTCTGGCAGGAAATTTTAAGCCAGAGTTTATGAATCAGCTCTTAGCTCAATATGTGCTTAATAAGAGTTCATACTCTCCGACAACTCTGGAAATTCAAGCTGATGAATGCAAACAAATGGTGAATGTCAGGATGATAGGCAATTTGCAGCAGTTTACTTGTTTATAATTAGAACAATTTTGTAGTAACTACAAAGTTACTTCTATAGAAAGATTTATAAAGTAGAAAGATATCTGAATATTATGAAAGTAACTCTTGTAGCATTACTTGCTATTGTGTTTCTTACCGGCGCGGTTAGCGCCACTGATGAATATGGGGTTATTTTACAGGAAGGTTGGAATCTTGTTTATGGTCTTGCTGAAGTGTCGCAGATTACCTCTGGAAATTTAAAACAATCAGATATACTTGCAATCTATGGTCTTCTTCCTGAAAAACAACAGTATGCCGAGCTTTATCCCAATACTCGATACGATGCATTGCTTGAGATACGTGGCGCACAAGACTTGGATGAACAGAGTGCTTTTTGGGTATACGCTAAAAAGGAAGGGTCGATAAACTATAGAGTTCAGGAGCCTGCGCCACTTAGAGACATCAATCTGGAGAAAGGATGGAATCTGATAGGAATAACTGAAAACTTCAGAGGATATGCGCTTAAAGAAATTCTTGGCACGTGTGAGATTGAGAGAGGGTATGCGTTTCTCAATGGTGAATGGAAGAGCATCAATGAATTTAAGAATGATAAAAACTTTATCAATACACTGAATCCTGCCTTAAAGGGAGGCAGTTCCACAGACTATAGATTTCGAGGCATAGCGCTCAAGGTAGAAAACGATTGCTCACTCGCGCCTCCTCTGCAGCCTGCACCGGCAATACCTGCATTTCCTTTATTCCCTGAAGAAAAGAAAGAGCCTGAAAAAGTAATTATCTTACCAACAGAGGATAGTGACCCTGTTTTGGGAGACAACAACGCTAAAGTTACTATGATTGTGTTTGACGATTATCAAGGACAGTTTAACGCTCAGTTCTACAGAGAGACTTTCCCATCAATACAAAAGAACTACATTGATACAGGGAAAGTGCGTTATGTGGTACGTGATTTTCCTCTTAGTTTCCATGCGAATGCAATGCCTGCTGCCTTAACTGCAAATTGCATTGGTGTGTATGGCTCATCTGCTGATTTCTGGAAGTTCCATAATACTGTTTTCCTGAACCAAGAAAAACTTAGTGTTTCTTACCTAAAACAGCTAGCTCGAGATATTCTTTCGTATGATGAAGAGATTGACAGTTGCGTTGATTCACAGGTATACAAGGCAGAAGTTGATAAAGACATTCAAGATGCTAATACTGCAGGTATCACAGGTACTCCAACATTCTTTATTAACGGACAGAGAATTGACGGTGCACAGCCATATATTGTTTTCAAAGAAGCACTTGATGCAGCTATCGCCAAGGCATAATCATGAAAAGACATTCCTCCAACCTGAGAAAAATCTCTGGGGATACTCAAGATTACACTGGAAAGACAAAAATGATAAGCACTGGCGCGCTTTGGGGAATTATAATTGTCCTTGTAATATTACTTATCTTAACTACAATTATTGGGTTTGTGCTGATAAGCAAATCTGGAGACATAACTGCAAAAGAGTCTGAAACACAAAATGAATCGTTGCGGCAGGTTTCTGAACTGTCAAGTAGAATTAGAACACAAACCAACCTGTCTGTGCCTGCTTTTCCAGAATGAGAATAAGAAGATAATTATTTTAAAGCAGCCCGTGATTTTTTTGTAGCTATTAGAATTCTACCTTCGGTAGAGAGCGCTCTTCCTTAGTTATTTGCAGCACCTGTTTCTCCTGTTTGTTGAACATGCGCGCGAACATGACTCCTGGGAAAGATTCTACTGAATTGTTATAGATCAGGATAGAGTCGTTGTAATACTGCCTTGCGTATGCTATGCGTTCCTCGATTGCAGAAAGCTCTTGTTGAAGCTGTATAAAATTCTCATTTGCCTTGAGATTTGGATAGTTTTCAGCAATTGCAAATATTGAGCGGAAGGCGTTTTGCAGTTCTGCACCGGCTTTTGCACGCTCTGGCAGGGATTTTGCTGAAACAAGATGCTTACGCGCTTCCGTGACGTCAGCCATAATTGACTTCTCGTGCTTCATATAGCCCTTGACTGCGCTTAGCAAGTTTGGAACAAGGTCTGCTCTCTTCTTAAGCTGGACATCAATTTGTGAGAGTGAATTATCAATGCGGTTATCCAAAACAACAAATCTGTTGTAATAAAAAACCAACACAAGAATCAAGAAGGTAACTATAATTCCAAAAATCCATGCGATTATCATTTTAGAATATCGGTCTGAGTATATATAAATCTTCCTCTAGGGGAAGAACTGAGACAGGATTGAAATATCATAATCTAAATAAGTTATACCAGATACATGCATTTATATAAGCACTTTGTATTCAGAAAGGATGAAAGCAAAGAAAGCAAGATCGAGTAAAATGTATCGCAGAGGCATTCGTGAGATTCACGCAGCTAAACGGTTTGGGGTCGTAGTGCAGAAAACTTTAAAGATTTGACAATCTCAATCCATTTCTTCTTGAAAAATGAAGGAGTTATAGGAAAAGAAATTAATTTTCGTATCTTTCTTTTCCTATCCTTCGGGAACTTTCAGTTCCTAAGAGCACTCAAGAACTTCGAGACATCACGAATTAACATTCGTGACGATATGCTTATTCTCGACAGTGCTCAAGAATTAATAAATCCTTGATGTATCGAGCGAAAAAAATCCGAAAACTTATTTCCCTCGATATAATGTCGAAAGTATAAATTTCTTTCTGAGAGAATACACTCGTGAAGTATAGAGAACTGCTAAACACTGTCACCAATCCCATGCAGTTATCCATATTAAACTATGTCTTCTTCTGTCAGACAAAGATGCTTAAGTCTGACAGGGCTACGAAGCACACGCAGAGCTTTTGCCTCAATTTGCCGGATGCGTTCACGAGTGACTCCGTAAATTTGCCCTATTTCTTCCAGAGTATGAGGTGTGCCATCATAAAGCCCGTATCTTAGTTCAAGAACCCTGCGCTGGCGCTCACTAGGAAGTGAAGCAACCGCATCACGCACATATTTCGCCCTAGAATGCTCGTCGATTATGTCTGGAGCAGGTTTTTGGTTTGCATCCGGAATATTATTGTAGAGAGGCTCATGTTCCTCGTCTTTTGATAAATCAAGCGAAGCTACTTTAGCGCTAACTTGCCTAAGAATCTCGCGTGAAAGATTTTGCAGAGCATCCTCGGGCAGGTCATCAAGAGAGTACTCGCAACTATCCTCCTGTTCAAGTGCGGAAAGAGCGCGGTAAGCCTGAATAACTTTTTCATTTACATACACTGGTAAACGAATACCGCGGCGCGTAGATTCTATTTCTTTGCGAATAGCTTGCCTAATCCACCAATATGTATAAGTGTAGAATTTACATTCGCGCTTCAAATCAAATCTCTCAAGTGCAGTCAGAAGACCAAGCGCCCCAACAGTCATGAGGTCTGCAAGGTCACTGTAACAGTTTGGCAACTTTGAATAATAACTATTAGCAATGCTCCGTATATGTTTAAAATTATGTTTCAGCATATACTCCTGGATGCGACGGCATTCTGCGCGACAACGTGATGCTCGTTTCAACAGAGTCTCATATCTTTTTGGTGAAAGTGCAAGTTTGCTCTCAATAGTCTTATTAAGATTGGCGCCCTTGTCTTGGTAGGAGCAATGGAGAGCAGGAGATTTCTGTTCGATAAACTCATCCCAACATTGCTCTAGCAAGGAGAGCCGAATATCCCATGGCTTTAGAAGATTACGGCACCATTGCTCATCGACTATGCCTTGTAGATTATTGTCAGCATTGTGCTGCTTAATTTCTGTATACACTTGGTCGACTGACGAGGTGACTGCTTCAACATTCCTGAACCAACAAAGTAATCTGGAGGAAGAATTGCTTCTCGCGGCAAGCGTTTTTGCATGAAATGCAATTAAGTCAACAATACCTAAACTACCAGTCAGTATATTACGATATGAGTTAAATGCTCTTTGATAGGTTAAAATTGCATCTCGCTCTTCATTCGAATCAAGGATCGTATGATTAAAATACCTGTTTGACCATGCATGAAGTGCCCCATTCTCTGTTTGGGCTTTATCAATAGCTATGAGCTCGTGAGGTTTTGGCTCTGGCATAGCCATTATATCTGAATCGAGCAGCCGTAACGGCGCATCTTCTTCAAATGAAGGAGCATCAGAAACAATTGATTCTTCAGTATCTTTTGGCATAAAGAGATATTTTATCTCTGCTTTTTAAGTTTTTATTTACTTGTGAGATTATAGAGGACCTTAGTGTTTTAAAGTCCTCTATCGAACCGCTTTGAAACCCCTCTATGAACATCGAAATTGGAGGGTTATTCAAAGCCCTCTATAACAATTCCTCGCAGATTTTCCCATCTCTATCTCCGTCTAATCCATGAACATCATGTTCTGAACCTCCGCAGATAGCGAACAATGCTTCTGCCTGTTGCGTACTTGCGAAATCGTCGCAATCATAGACATCTTTGTCACAGATAGGTGTTTTTGCTGCCCAGATTCCAAGAGATTCCTGCTCTGCTTCAAGTCGTGCTGATTCTAACATACTGCATTTTGTTGTATCCGGCTCATATGGCTTTACGCGGGCAAATCCTGAGCGAACAATAATCTCCTGCACCCATGTGCTGTCATTTAAATATATATGTCGAAGCAAACGCCCATAATCATCTTTGTCAGAAACATCACGCACTAGAGTGACTTCCTTCCCTACAATTTGCGCGGCAATTCTTGCCTGTGCGTGTGATGTCCAAGGCTGCTCTTTCTCTGGTGCGTTGATGCACAACAAACGCACACGAAGCCCATTATCAAGTTCAAACGTGTCTAAATCTACTAAACGTGTTATTATCGCTGTTTCATTATCCTCTGTGATTATTGCAGGCGTTGTCTGCCAGATAAGCCATCCTATGATAATAATCGCCACGAATAAAAGTATGGCAGTTATGATTGTTCTGCTTTGATGCATTAAAAGATAAGAAAACTCGAGTTAAAATGGCTTTCGTTTGTTAGTCTTGTGTCTTCTAAAGATTTATAAGTGCATTTTCTTGCCAGTGGGTATGAATAAGAAAACAAAGATTATTACTGCAGGAATAAGTTCCATCATAATTACGAGCGCGGCTGTTTGGATGTATGTTAGTCAGAGGACAAGTGTTAACAACCATCCTCTTCAAACAACTCCTTCTTCTGATTCTACATTAACTATTGCTAACTGGAATCTTCAGGTGTTTGGCATGGCAAAAGCGAGAGACGAATCTCTTGTAGAGCGTGTTGTTGACATAATAAATGATTATGATATTGTTTTTGTGCAAGAAATAAGAGATGCCAGTGGAAACGCAGTCTCGTCCCTTGCAGAAAAAATGACAAATTATCAATACCGTGTTTCAAGCCGTGCAGGAAGAACATCCAGTAAAGAACAGTATTGTGTATTCTATAGGAATGGAATCACACTTAATGGATTCCGTGACTTTAATCCAGATGCAGAAGACCGTTGGGAGCGACCGCCTATTGAAAGTGATTTCTCATTTAACAATTACACGTTCAAAGTCTATAATCTTCATGCAAAGCCTAGCGATGTAACTCGCGAGCTTAAAGCCCTTGAAAATCTAGTTAAGACTAATGGCAATGTGATGATTATAGGAGACTTAAATGCGGATGGAGCATATTACAACAACTCAAAAAACACTGAATTTGATAGCTGGAACTGGTTGATTAAAGATGAAGAAGACACAACAACTAAAAGTACAAGTTATGCTTATGATAGAATTATTGTAAATTTAGATTTAAGCCGCGAGTGCATAACCAACAGCATTGATCGCCGCATCACTCCTGATTTGTCTGACCATTATCTTATCTGGGTACGCATCTTCCCAAATGAACACTAGAAAAATTCTACGCGACACGCCAGACTTCTAAGGGGACTTGCTAAACTTTTTAGAAAGAGAAGACATGACCTCAATGAATTTCTTATTTTCATTTTCTGTTCCGATTGCAACTCTAATGTATTTGCTATCAGGAACTCTGAAAACCGCCGCATCCGTAACGAGTACACCATGCTTATTTAAGAGTTCAACGACTATCTTTGAATCAGTATTAATCTTTGAAACATCAACAAGGAAATTAGTTGTTATGGATGCCGTGCAGGCAAACCCTAATGAGTGTAGACTGTTAATCAGGAAAGCACGATTTTTATCTATATGATCCTTTGATTCTCTGATATATTCTCTGTCTCTCAGAGCTTCAACACTGAGTTCTTGGGCAATGCCATTAACTTTAAATGGAGAGGATGTCTTTTTTATCTCATTGATAAGGTCTTGATTTGATATGATATATCCTATTCTGAGAGAAGCAAGACCAAATGCTTTTGAGAAAGATCTGACAAATATCAGGTTGTTGTATTTTTTTGAAAGCTCAAATCCATTTATCGCGGTGACATCTGCGAGAGCTTCGTCTACGACAACTATTCCTCTAAAATTTCGTATTATTTCTTCTAAAATATTTTTATGTATTCCCTTGCCAGTAGGATTGTTAGGATTGCATAAAAAGATAATTTTCGCGCCATTGGATGACGAGAGTATATCGGCAGAACTCATTTCAAAGTTTTTCATTGGAACAAAGAGAGGCGCCCCTCCCATGATACTCGAATGAAACTCATATCTATGGAATGTAGGAGTTGGAATAATTATTGTATCACCTTTATTTATGAAAGTATTAGCAATTAATCCTAAACAGCCATCGCATCCATCTCCTAGCATTATCTGACCGACCCCTACTCCTGTATAAGAAGAAATTTCTTCTATGAGCTCAGTATTTTCTGGATAATAATGATTAATTTTTCTGGAATCTATATGTGATAGTTTTTCCAGAACTTTTTTAGAGATGCCGCAGGGATTTATATTTAAGGATAGGTCGCACTTTTCTCTAATCTGCTCCATATTTGGGGCATATTCCCGACCTTCCAATTCTCTTACTTCTGGTCTAACTAGTTTCTTTGGCTCCATCTTATTTCCTTACGGTAATCGCTTTTAATAAGTTTCTTACTATGACGCCTCCTTCGGTTGTCAAAATTGATTCTGGATGAAATTGCACTCCTTCTATCTGGTATTCTTTATGTCTGACCGCCATGTTTATCTGTCCGACTCTGGCAGTTTCTTCGAGACAGTCAGGGATTCTTACGCCGCATAATGAGTGATACCTTCCTACATGCAACGGATTAGAGAGTCCTTCAAATATTCCAGTTGAGCTGTGAGTTATATAAGACGCTTTTCCATGCATTATTTCAGGAGCTCTATCAACTTTTCCTCCAAACGCCTCGATTATAATTTGATGACCGAGACAGACTCCAAATAATGGTATATTCTTCCCATATGTTCTCACAATCTCTATACAATTGCCTGCGTTTTCAGGAGACGACGGTCCGGGCGATATTACAATCATGTCTGGTTTTGTTGCACGTACTATTTCATCTATATGACTAATGGGAGTATTATTTCTGTAAACATCGACATTGCATTCTCTTTTTCTAAACTCATCTACAAGATTGTAGGTAAACGAGTCAAAGTTGTCTATAAATAATATAGTATTCATCTCTCTGACTCCCTTATGGCATGCAGGCATGCTTGAGCTTTCCGTTCAGTCTCTTCAAATTCTTTTTCAGGCACAGAGTCATGCACGATTCCAGCACCAACTCTTATATAAGCTACACTACCTTTTAATCGCATTGAGCGAATGATAATCGTGCTGTCGAAATCTTTGCTAGGTGTTAAGTAGAACACTGCTCCTCCATAAAAACCTCGCTTAGTATCCTCATATCTTCTTAATAACTTCATGGCTTCAATTTTTGGAGCTCCCGTTAATGTGCCCATGTTCATACAAGCTAAATAAGCGTGAAGTGCATCTAATTCTGGTCTCAAGATTCCTGAAATGCTTGAGACCATGTGCTGAACATGCGAATATTTCTCTACGGTAAATGGTTCAGATACACATCGTGAGCCAGGCAAAGATATTCTAGCAACGTCATTTCTGGCTAAATCGACAAGCATCGTGTGTTCAGCTAATTCTTTTTTGTCTAATCTTAGTTCTATCTCGAACCTGCTGTCCAAGTCTTTATCCAATACTCCATTAACTAAGCCTCGAGGTTTTGTTCCTGCAATTGGTCTGATTTCAACTGTCTTAATTCCGTTATCTCCCTTAACGCCGATGCATCTTTCTGGGCTTGAACCTAATAATATGCCCTCATTGCTCTTAATAAAAAACATGTACGGAGAGGGATTTGTCGTTCTTAGTTTTCTATAAATATCTAATGGTTCTGCCTGATATTTAAGACTGAGCGTTCGTGATAAAACTGCTTGGAAGATATCTCCTTGAGCGATGTGTTCCTTCAATCCTCTGGCTTTTTCGCAGAAAGCCTCTTGAGAAATATCTGATACAGGTTCGGAGAGGCTCTCTTTTATGGGAGAGCGTTCTGGTTTTATCAACTTTTTACACAAAGAAGATTCATAGTATTTTATTCTCTCCAGACAAGCATCGAATGTTTTCTTAGAGTCATCATTCATGATGAGTGCATTGGCAACAAAATAAATTTGCTTTGCTTTATGGTCATACATAAATAAATTATCTGCAAAGAACACTTCGTAGTTAGGATCTTTGATGGTATCCTCTCTATTTCTTGGCAGATTTTCAAATTGGTCAATGAAATCGTAGGAAAATACCCCTAACAATCCCCCATAATGATTTATGGGCTTGAGCGTCGGCGAGAATTTGAATGCTATTTTTCTTATGATATCCATATGGGTTCTTTGCTGTAACCTCTCTATCTCTGAACCTGTATCTCTTCTAAATCGCAATGCTCCTTTTATTTCACCGTCGCTCCTCTTAATGCTGTCGCAAAAATCAAGATCGTTTCTAAGATAGTGCAAGAACCTACTGCCGAGATCGTTCAACGCTTCAATCCTGAATTCTTCGTTTCTTCCCGTCAGTTTTAAGCAGGGATTTGATGTTCCTACGCTATTCTCTCCGTATTTAGAGACAATCTCAGCCGATTCTAGTAAAACGCAGTTGTTTTTCCTGCCATAATCAGAGATTATTGCAAAGTAATCAAGAGGACATACATCCGCATTTAGAATCTTATATACTGGGACGAGTGTTCCGACTCTTGCACTCTTCACAATTTCCTCAAGTTCGTTTATAGTTGCCATAGTTTTATTAGAAAATTTCTCACAAGATTGGATAAATATCTGATTAAGAAACTACACAGTATCTACTGCCACCAAATCCAGATTGCAGGGTGAAGTGCTTCATTACCATACAATGTTTTCATCATTGTCTTTTGTTCTCTTTTTAGATTTATAAATGTTTCTATTAATGGTAACTACTTAGTCGTCTGAAGTAAGTTAGTGATAAATCTGAGAGGATTATCACTTTGAAGTTTTGCTGTCTGCAAAACTGATAATAATCTCCCAGTTATTTCAGCACCATTTTCACTTCTGCTTCCACCTGATATTTTTCTTATTACTACTCCCGTCCTTATCCCTCTTTCTGCTAGATTGTTTGTTGAATCAATTTGAGAGTTATCAACAAACCTGAATAAATCTTCCCTGTGATTTCTACAGACACTTTTAACAAATTTGTAAACTTCGGTGCTTCTGTATTTGCGTGAAGCAATTAAATCAATCCAGTTCAATAATTCTTCTTTTGAAATTTTATTTTCTTTAGCTTTTCTATAGATATATTTCATCCGCTTATGAATATATTTTGCTTCAGAATAATGTTCTGCTAAATCTTTTGAGTTTCTCAAAAGATGAGTCCAGCAAACTTGCTGTTCACATCCTGATTCTTTTGCAAGTTCATTATATGCTGAATACCTATCACTAATTATTGTTTTCCCCTCCTGATTGCCTAGTATCTCAATTGGAACTTTGCTGTTTCTTCTTTTTCTTACAACATAAAGAGCTACTTCTTTATTAATAAAAATCCAAAGCCAATAATTTTTTCCATTAATTCTCCATGAAGTTTCATCAATATTTTTTACTAATGCCTCTTTAATTCTTCTTTCAAGCTCAGAATAATAATTGCCTAGTGCTTCAGATAATTGCTTGAGAATATTATAGATTTCTCCATCGCTAATTTTTATTCCGAATACCGAGGATAATAATGAAGTTACTTTATTGCTCGGTATTCGACAGTCTAGTTTTAGTATCAGCACTAGCATCATTAATCTTAATCCAAATCGTGCATTAGGGAGTGCTTCATTAATTTCAGGCTCAACAATTTTATCACAATTCTTGCAATAGCATCTATGAATTAAGTGTTTTGTATTCCTTGTTTTTGGCTGTTCAATATCTTTAATTATTCTTTCTCTTATTTCTTGTGTATCGCTAACTGGCTCTCCACAAATTGGACATTCATCCAATTTGTGCTCTTTAACTTCATCAATTCTTTCAGGAATATGTCTCGAATAGCCAACATGACCTTCTTTTTGTCCTGATTTTTTTGATTCTTCTTCGATGTCTTTTTTTATAAAGGAGGGAATTGACTTTTCTTTTACAATTCCTTCAAGTTCCTCAACTCTTTTAGTTAAGGCAAGAACAGTTTCTTTCAGGAACTTATTTTCTTCTTCCAGCTCTTTTATCCTTTTTTTTAGACCCATTTTCAAGAATTACTAAATAAGTTTCATATCCAAGATATTCTTTTGGAACATTAATTTTTGCACTTGTTCCAGAAATAACAACCTTTCTTTTCATAAATCCCTTTATGTTTTTAATGGTTATTTCAGTATCTTTATGAAATTCTACGATTTTCATGTTAATAGTTCTATTAGAACTATTAAGTATTTAAAGATTGTGGTGATAGAGAATATAAATCAAAAAAAGCTTCAGAAAGCTAAGCTCTTACTATTTGTTGAGCTATAGCAGACGACATTAGTTTCTCCCAAATTTGTCGTCTGCTATTAGGGGAAGGACTTAGGTTTTCCGCTATATTTAACAATTTGTGAAGTTAGCAAAAATTCTGTGTGATATAAAAATCGTTTTTGTTTCTTACAATTCCTATGCCCTCACGGTCATATATTGCAGTCAGAATGTTTTTCCTGTGTTCTTCACTGTTCATCCATCCTTGCACAGTACATCTCGCAATAGCATCAGCATCAAACACGCTTCCGCAACCCTGCACATCACCTAAAGGCGTAAGAGCAAGATTCTCCCCTATGCCTGAGCTCTGAGTACGAGTCGTGCCTACAACACCGTAGTCTTTCTCGCAAGAGTATCCTGCTTTTCTCCCACGAGCGATAGCATCTTCACCACGACTATTGATATGCTCAAGGTACGTATTGTTTGCCATGTCATTGCTGTGTGCCTGCGCTATGCTCTCCAGCACATTATCGTATGAAAGATTAGATAATTGTTTCTTTGTCCGCTCTTCGTTTACCAGTTTGTGGATAGCACGCGCAACATCAGCTGGTTCCATCGAACTCTTTTTAAAACCAAGATATGTGGGCAAGCTATCAAGGCTAAAGAGCGTGCTGCGGTCATCATAGATTTGTGTGATAAGATTAAATCCTATACTTGAAACAACGACACAGAGGACTAAAAGAACTAATATAACTAGTACCAATAGAGTTTTAGGCGCGCCCTCTTGCTCTTTGTACCAGCGCATCATCCACCTAAATACCAAAAATAAAGACCAGAAGAATACCAGTATTGTGAATATCAAAGCGAGCCATGCAACAAAGACATATTTTATGAGTAAGGTAAATTCACGAAAGTACAATAGAATGCTGATAAATACAATTGCAGAAAGTAAAAGTACAATGCTTGGGCGTATGAGTTTACCAGCCTTGCTAGTTGACTGTGGCATTGCAGCATTCACCTCCATCTCTTCCATGTTCTTTAAAGCGATTTAAGGCACTTAAACTTTGCTCCAGATTGAGAATGTCACAAATTGGAGTAGTTCCCACAAGAGAAGTCAATAAAACAAACGTCCTAGAGAACGTGCACCTTGCCCCAGATGTTATCTATCATCTTATAAAAGAAGGAGAAAACAGTCGTCAACCTCACGGCAGACCTTTCACCATCGAAAACGGAAAAGTCATAGCACATTAAGATAAGATATAGAGAATCAACCTAATTGTCCATATCTAAAGTTTATTACAAGAAAACTGAGTAAAAATACAAGAGAGTATATAATAAATGATAATTTCTTAAGAGCCCTTTAAAAAATTAAAATTCCGCAATCTTTCTAATCTGCGCTTCTCTAATAGTGCGATCATATCCATCGCTGACAGTTTCTAAGTACTTTCCAAGCCCGATATAATTATTTGTGCTTAAGCCACTCTGAACAAAAACACGGTCGGGGCGACTATGACTATGATATCGAATAACCGCAGGGATATCATCTCTTCCAGAAAAAACCTGAAGTTCATCGTGTTTACTTGCGATAACTGAGAGCGCCAAAGCAGTAATCGCACATGCAACCGCTCCAGAAATCACTCCACCCCAGAAGACATCAGACTTACTCAATTTATCATACCATGTCATACCTCAATATTCTTTGAGGAGTATTTAAATCTTTCTATTGTATTAATTTAAAAATAGTAACATTAAACTTTCTTCATCGCTTCATTCATAAACGCATACTTATGCTGTTTATATGCAAATAAGAGTTCGTAGGAAACAAGATACTCGGGAAATTGCTTTCGCAGTACATTCACATATTCATGAATCTCATCCTGTGTATGATGGATAAGATATATCAGATAATCCCATTGACCGAAAAGTTCTGCTGCCCAAAGAGTGTTTAAGCTATTTTTAAGATATTCTTTAAACTTCTCATCTTCAGATTTTGTCCTATTTACTTTGACCAAAACAGCTTCAATAGAATACGAAAGAGCTTCAAAGTTAATAACGGGGCGAAATTCAAGAAGATTCCTTGCGCGAATCAGTTTCTTAATACGATATGAAACGCCATCGCTGCTGAGATGGATTTTCTTTCCAAGACTGGCTAAACTCTCCTGCGCATTTTGTGAAAGCAGATACAGAAGCGCGCGATCTTTTTCATCAATCTGATAGACCTGTTCAGGCAGAGTAAACTGTTTTGAAAATGAAGGATCGTTACGAAGATACTTGATGACTGGAGGCTTTTCACTTTGCAGTTCAGGAAGCACACTTGCTTTGACTGTCTGAAGAAGGACGCAGGGCACAGCATTACTTATGGGAAGTTTTTCTATCAGTGCAAGAAAGTGCTGCTGTGCTTCATGAGGAGTACGTGCCATAATTGAAAGTTCATGAGTGTATCTTCCGCTGTAGGTAATCAGTGTATTGACCATCTCGCTTGCAAGAGCTCTCTCCCGAACCTTTTTCTCAGCATCTTCATCTTGAAGTGTGAAAAAATAATGATATGACTGATATCCTAGCTTACTGATATTCACAACCGCTCTCGATCCTTCAAGAATGTGCGCTCTTTCCATGACTTTAATTCTATACTCCACAGACTGCCGAGACAAACGCAAGAGCTGTGCAATTTTTGCTAAAGGAAGGCGCACATTCCTGCACAGTAACGCAAGAATTTTACGATCATGCGCATGAAAAACAACTCTTTTTACAGATTCTTCAGATTGTAAGACCCTCATTCTAGCTAAAAGCGTATTTTATTTATATATTTTTCGGTTATTTGCCAAAGATAGGCTCAAAGATATTATATATCTTAGAGTCCTTGAGAAGGTATGACAAGCAAAACAACAGATAAGCAGGAGGAAAAAGCATGAAACTTACTTTTTGGGGTGTCAGAGGTTCAATTCCCACACCTGGAAGAAACACGAATGTATACGGTGGCAACACAACTTGCCTCGAAGTGCGCTCACAAACAAACGATGTCTATCTCATAGATGCAGGTTCTGGAATTCGTGAAGCAGGAAATGCTCTAATGAAAGAATTTAGAGGAAATGTGAAAGCAAAAATATTCATCTCACACATTCACTGGGACCATATTCAAGGATTCCCATTTTTCACTCCTGCATATGTTCCTAGCTGTGAAGTCACAGTCCATAGTGGAGATAAAGATATTGCCCGTAGACTCGGTGAGCAATCTGGAACGTCAGACACTGCATTCCTTAGAAGACAGACACTTGAAGCCTCTGTTGCAGGAAACACCACTGTAATGAGTAAATCTCCTGCAGTAAATCATACTAAAGATGTGCTGAATCATCAGCAAGACGTAGCCAAAGGATACTTTCCAATAAGCATCGATCAAATGGGTTCAAAACTAACATTCAAAGACTTAAAAGAATATGAAATAATTGAAAATGGAGTCTGTGTAAATTATATGTTCCATGATGCTCACCCAGGTGGAATGTTCTCCTACAAAATGCAGGAAGGAAATAAGATTCTGGTTTTTACAGGAGATTACGAACACGATGGTTCGGGGAACTTCGAGTTCGGTCCAACTGATAAGAAGATGATTGAGTGGGCAAAAGATGCTGACGCATTCATAATCGACACTCAATACACTCCGAAAGAATATGAGACGAAAAGAAAATGGGGTCATTCACAAATAGAGCGCGCATGTGAACTTGCAGCTGCAGCAAATGTTAAAAGAGTGTACATGACGCATCATGATCCTCTGCATACGGATGAATTTCTTAAGACGATGGAAGTTCAGGCACAGACTTATATGCGTGATGTAGTGAAGTCAGACATTCCTGTATGCCTAGCCAAAGAAGGAATGAGTGTGGAGGTATGAAATGGTCTTCAAAAGCGTCGGTTACGGCAGTTCAGGAGATTACTCCTCGAGACCTTCATACTCTCCGCCGCAGAGGGAAGTTATAGCTGCGCCACGTCAGGACTATCAGCCACAGAAAAAGCAACAGAGCAGCGATCTTATTGTATCAGTAGGAAAAGAACGGAGACTCTCTGTTGAAAGTATTTATCGCATAGATAATGAACTGCTAGGATACAATCTTAACGGAAATAAAGTTCTTCTCCGCGTCCCTCAGAACGACAAGCAATTCGACCATTTCGTTTCTCTGCCTTTCACAAAAGGAGTCACAGAAAGAGAAACAGGACGCACCATGCTCATCTTAGGAAGCAATGCGCATCATGTAGAAGCAATGCAATACCAATTCGAAGGCGTTCTCTGGACGAAAAAAGATGAAGAAGAAATAAAGCATTTTGGCAATACGGTGAGATGGATTAATGTCGGAGACACAAAGAATGGTTTTGTAGGTATCGACTACAATCCTGCTGCATCTCTTGAGGGAGGAGTCGCTCGCACACCAGAAGACATACAGTTTCTGGCAAAAACGCTTCTTTCTTACGGATACGATGCTAAGAAACGCCTCTTTCTGCTGAAACCTCCTTATATTGAAGAGCGCCCAGAAGGAAAATCTCTGAGAAAAGAAGGTCTCGAGCATCTCACCGAAATTGCGAAGGCTGACAAAAGCAAGCTCGCAAAGCTCCTAAAAGATAAAGCGTTTGATATTGAAGTAGAAGATGTGAAGTGAAGAAGTAAAGTAGCTATTACAAAAAGAAAGAATAATCCTTTACGATGATTTTGTTTTTAATGTGCAACGAATCAAACAATTCCTTCTGCTTTTTTTCTAATTCTTTATGGTATTTTACCTCAATAAAGGTGTTCTGACAACAAAAATACTTTACGATGGAATCGTAAAGTATTGGCTATAACTATACGATACCATCGTATAGTCATGAAGAAAATAGGTGTGTAGGAGGTTCTTGACATTGAACTGGAGATGGTTCTATTCTTCCAACAGCCATTTCCATACAGGAATAAGCGTTATGATTCCTTCTTCAGCCTTTATTTCTTTTTCTTCATTTTTTGTTATGATCATGCCTCTTTTGACATGGAATTTCTTCATGAATTCCCTCACAGGCTTGACGTCTCCTGTGTCTATTTTCTCCTGATATTTAATCTCTATTGGAATATTGTCGTGAATAATATCAACTTCATTCCCATTTCTCCAGAAAGATACTGCTTTTAGCTTGTTTACCGCAGTCGTTTCAACCATTCTTCCAATAAATCCCTCTTCAATCTGCGGTTTATAGAGATAAATAATCGCATTATCCGCAGGATATGCTCTTTTCATTTTTCTTAACGTTGTAACACTGCCTTTTCGATAATTCCGTGACACCCTCCCTGCCCTAAAGGGCAATGTCATTAAGTTAAGATAATTCTAATTTTGAATATCTTAAAGGAATAGAAAGATTTATAAACTAAGAGCTCTTTAGAGCTCTATGAAAAAGATAGAAATAAAGAAGAATATTCTGA
>Ga0082335_1005366_pt1 | contig 17827 bp, 19 predicted proteins | sample Subgrocontami58m_FD_72375 | JGI IMG/M metagenome (GOLD analysis project Ga0082335, IMG submission 72375) | Subsurface groundwater microbial communities from S. Glens Falls, New York, USA - GMW37 contaminated, 5.8 m (SPADES assembly) (version 2) ... | reverse complement strand
AGCTCGTATGAGCCACTGATGCGCTGTGTTGTGACGACGCCAAGATCGTTTCAACGTAAATGCCATAACCGCGATACGTTTGCGCTAACGCTTCTTTGCTTCCCGTCAAACCCACAAACGTCGGATCAAAAGCATTCATATATTCCTTCAAACGCGACGCCGTATCCCGCTCCGGGTCCGCAGTGATCATTATGAAGCGCACCCGACTCGCCGCACTGCTCAACTCGCCGCGAATCTTTTTGAAATCGGCGAGCGTGGTCGGGCACACGTCGGGGCAATGGGTGTAACCGAAAAACATCATCACCCACTGCCCGCGATAATCGCTCAACTTCGCCGTCGCGCCATTTTGATCGATCAAGGCAAACTCCACCGCCGCGCGTGGCGGATCCAGTTGCGTGCCGTGCAATACGCGCGGTTGACAGGCTGTCGTCAACAACATCAATGCGATCAACAAACGCTTCATCGTCAAATCACTTCTTATCGTTTAAAAAAATGCGGGACGGGTTTTCGATCCGTCCCGCATTTTTTTATCTGGTAACAACAGACTTACATCATCCCCTGCATCAACTTCGCCAACGATTCTTTTGAGGGGCGAGTCACCGATGACGGCATAAGCGCCAACGGAGTCTCCGGTAAATCTTCGTAATCACGCAAATCAGGTCGATCACTATTGATGTAGATTAAGCCCGTAACAAACAACTGATTCGTTTTCGCTTGTTCCATTAACGTGATCGCCGCCATGCGATTCGTCGGGTCGTGTGAGCGATCTACCTTTTTCAAAACGATCTTCGAGCCGTCGTGCAATTCAACTTCTTTCGCTTGACCTTCGTCATAGTCCACCGTGATCTCTTCGTAGGAAGGCACAAACGTCACATCGAAGATACGCTCGTTGTGAGTCTTGCCCCACGAATAGGATTTTGTAGAGTCATCTTTATCGTTGAAGGTCACGCACGGGCTAATGATGTCTATCACCGCCGTGCCTTTGAATGAGAGCGCGGCTTTGACCAATTCGGTTACTTGTTTGGGATCGCCGGCAAACGCTCGCGCCACAAAGCCACAATCGGCAACCAAAGCTTCAAGGCAGAGATCAATCGGCGGCAGTTCGTTTAATCCGGCGTGCTTTAATTCTTGCCCCACATCTGCCGTTGCCGAGAACTGTCCTTTGGTGAGTCCATACACGCCATTATTTTCGATGATGTAAACCATTGGCACGTTGCGGCGCACGGCGTGTTTAAATTGACCAAAACCAATGCTGCCGGTGTCGCCGTCACCGCTGACGCCAATACCGGTCAACGTGTTATTGGCAACCATGGCACCTGTCGCCACCGATGGCATACGACCATGCAGCGAGTTGAAACCGTGCGAGCGACTCAAAAAATACGCCGGACTCTTGCTCGAACATCCAATGCCGCTAAACTTGGCGACGTATTCCGCTTTGATGCCAAGTTCCCAACAGGCATCAATGATGCGCGCTGAGATCGAGTCGTGCCCACAGCCGTTGCACAATGTGGAGTCGAGTCCTTTGTAAACTGATTTCTCTAAACCGAGTCTGTTAACTTTCGCGCTACCGCGCGGTTGAGTTGTGGTTGGGGTTGCCATGTTAAGCCTCCATCTTTTGCAGTGATTCAGAAATCCAGCGCGCGGTCAGCGGTAAGCCATCGTTCTTGTTCAACTGGAAAATGCGCGCCGCCAATTCGGGCGTGTCTAAGCGCAACAACTGCGTCATCTGCGCGTCGGTATTCATCTCGACCACGTAGACCCGTTCGTGCGCGCGGATGAATGAGCTGACCGACTCGGAAAGCGGCAACGCGCGCAAACGCATGTAAGAGGTTTTGATTCCCTTCTTTGCCAACAGCACCCGCGCTTCAACAATTGCCGGATCAGTGGAGCCGAATCCGATGATGCCGATCTCTGCGCCATCTACCTGATCTTCAACGGGCGCAGGAAGCACCTTGCGAGCCGATTCAAATTTTCGATTCAACCGCTCCGAATTTCCTTCCCAATCTTCGGGCTTCTCGCTATAGGTGGCGCGATCAGTGTGACCCGTGCCGCGAGTGAAGTAAGCGGCTAAGGGATGATCGGTGCCGGGCAACGTGCGCCAACCGATGCCATCGCCGTCCACGTCACGGTATCGCCCCCAATTTCCTTTGAGACGGACAAGATCTTCTGCCGTTAGCACCTTGCCGCGATCAATTTCTCGATCAGGGTAGTCAAAGGATTCGCTCATCCACTGATTCATGCCAAAGTCGAGATCGGTCAACAAGAAGATTGGAGTTTGGAATCGTTCGGCGAGGTCCAACGCGCGCCAAGAAAATTCAAAAATTTCTTTGATCGTTCCCGGAAGTAAACAGGGATGCTTGCTGTCGCCATGTCCCAAGAAGTAACAAGGAAGAATATCGCCTTGGGATGTACGAGTCGGCAGCCCCGTGCTGGGTCCCATGCGCTGTACATTCACAATCACCGCCGGAATTTCCGTGAAGTAAGCATAGCCAGCAAATTCCGCCATCAACGAAATACCGGGTCCCGAGGTGGAAGTCATCGCCCGCGCGCCGGCCCACCCTGCGCCCACCACCATGCCCAACGCGGCGAGTTCATCTTCCGCTTGAATGATGCTGTAAGTGGGTTTCTGCGTTGCGGGATCGGTTCGCAGTTGTTTAAGGTAATAGCCCAACGCTTCGGCGACGCTTGTCGCGGGCGTGATCGGATACCAGGCGGCGAAGGTGACGCCGCCATAGACAGCGCCCAGCGCGGCGGCGGTGTTACCGTCAATAGTAATCATGCCTGTCGTCTTGTCCATTCGCTCAACGCGATAGGAATCAGTTTTCGTGAGTTCGGCTTTCGCCCACTCCATCGCCGCTTTGATCGTCTTGGTGTTTGGCTCAACGGCTTTCGCCTTGCCTTTAAATTGATGACTGAGCGCAGCTTCAAGTTCGACATATTCAATGCCGAGCAAGTTCGCCAACACGCCGACGTAAGCCATGTTCTCGGCATAGCCGCGAAGTTTGCCCTCTAAACCAGAGGTTGCCGCCATTTTTGCCGCCGGTATCTTGTAAAAGATCACATCATCTCGCTGAGGCGTATAACCCAGCCCGTCCGAATAAATGCACATCGTGCCGGGTTTCATCTTCTGCACGTCTTCAATCACTGTCGCTTTGTTCATGGCGATCAGAATTTCCGATTCATCCTTGCGCGCCGTAAACCCGTCTTTGTTCACGCGGATGGTATACCAAGTGGGCAGTCCTTGAATGTTGGAGGGGAAGATATTTTTCCCGCTCACCGGAATGCCCATTTTGAACAACGCCCGCAAAATTGTGGCATTAGCGGTCTGACTCCCCGAACCGTTCTTTGTAGCAATCGTGATCGAAAAGTCATTCACAATTGGCTCCCGCGACGGCGACTGCGTGGCGGGCTTGGTTTGCACTTCAACAGCCATTTCAAATTCTCCTTATCAATAAAATAATTTCTCTAGCAGTCTGTCGGAGAAACCCGTTTTCTTGGAGAAAACGGGTTTCTTCTCTAACGCGCAACTTCCAGCGTGTCGTGTTCGGTTTCGCGGTGGCGCAGAAGGTGCGTGTGTTCGATCAATAAATCGTAACCCTCGTCATACTTCGCTTCGACAATACAATCTACAATGCGTTGATGATACGTCCACACTTCACGCAAGTATTTGTAGTCCGAAAAAAGATTCAACTCAATCGCCTCGTAGGCTTCCCAATACGCTTCAAGTATTCCTTTGACAAATGGATTCCCCAGACGCCGGAAGATCGCTAAATGCAGCTCGCGATGTTCGGCGTGCGGGATTTGAATTTGCGGCGCATTAAGTTTCGCCCAGGCGGCGCGCATCAACTCCTGCAAGTAGCGTTTATCCTCTTTGGTCAATAGCCTGACTGCTTCCATCCAAAAGCTTGCTTCAACATTTTTCCGCAGCGCGCCAAACGTTTGAAAATAATCCGGATCCATCGCCAGCGCAAACAATAAACTGAATCGAACAGCAGGCAAGAAATCAAATTCTTCTAATTTGATTCCGGTGCGCGGGCGGACGCCGACGATTCCTAAGCTTCGAGCAACTTCCATCTGCTCGCGAAGCTTATTCACGCTGATCCCCATCGCCTCGCTTAGCTCGCCTAACGCCGGGATGCGGTCACCGGGTTTATACCCGTTGGCAACGATGTGGCGCAAAAAATCAGATTCAAGTTCGTTGAGGTTCATAGAATCCTATTCATCAAATTCATCCTATAAATTGAATGGTGATATTTTAGGCTTGTTTTGCATGTCAGTCAATGGCGATGTCATTGACAAGTATCAGGCAATGCAGATAATGGGTGTCAAATTAGGTTTGCTCGTCTAATAGGAGAATCTCAAATGTTGTCGGCATATTCTATCTTTCTGTTTCTACATTCCATCACGCGCTGGCTTGTTGTAATCGCCGGAATCTTAGCTGCTGGCAAGGCACTCTGGGGATGGCAGGGCAAAAAAGAATGGACGAAGATGGATGATCGATTAGGGTTGATCTTCATCATTGGCATGGATGTGCAAGTAGCGGTAGGAATCCTCCTCTATCTTTTTCTCAGCCCACTTACTTTCGCCACCTTCCAAAATTTTGGCGCAGCGCTGCGAAACACCGAACTGCGTTTTTGGGGGATCGAACATATTTTGATGATGATCGTCGCCCTCGTCTTGGCTCACACAGGACGAGCTCTATCGAAGAAAGTGAATGACTCCACACTCAAACACAAACGAACCGCGATTTTCTTCATGACGGCGATGCTCTTGGTGTTCATCTACACTCCGTGGCTGCGCCCGCTCTTACGCTTACCGTGATTCAACCTGTGCAAAACTGCTCATAATCTTCTTAGAAATTTTGTATTGACAGTTAGCAATAAAAGGCGATAATCTTTGGACACTATGATTTCAACAATTGCGTGTATGGCGGCTTGTATGTGTTGTATGGAGCGCGGGCGTTAGTCCCCTATTGCTCTAAGCCTTCTCGCACGACTGACGAAAGCCAACTAGCAAAGAGTGGACGCGCCGAAACGAAAGTTTCGCTGGATGCGTCCACTCTTTTTTTGCGCTAGTTGGCTTTTTTATTTTTCTATGCTAACTCAAACAAAAATTAAATTCCTTTACACCGAACCCGACTCGCTCGAATCACGAGTCGGCAACACGCCACTGATTCGCTTAAAGCGGATCACGAATGATTTACCGTCGAGCGTGCAAGTATTTGCCAAAGCCGAATGGTGCAACCCGAGCGGCTCGGTTAAAGATCGCCCTGCCCTCAACATCATTCACGACGCGCTTAATAGCGGCAGACTCGATCCGTCACGTCAACGTCTTTTGGATTCAACATCAGGCAACATGGGCATCGCCTACGCCACCTTCGGCGCGGCACGCGGCATCGGCATCACGCTTGCAGTCCCGGCAAATGCCAGCCCGGAACGACTCTCGATTCTAAAAACACTTGGCGCAGAATTAATTCTGACCGATCCGCTTGAAGGTTCCGATGGCGCAATCCTCGAAGCGCGGCGACTGGCGCAAGAAAACCCGCAGCGTTATTACTACGCCAATCAATACAACAATCCGGCGAACTGGCAAGCGCACTACAACGGCACCGCACCGGAGATCATTGAGCAGACAGACGGACAAGTGACTCACTTCGTAGCAGGTCTCGGCACAAGCGGAACGTTCACCGGCAATGGACGCCGTCTCAAAGAATTCGATCCCAACATCCAACTGATCTCCGCCCAACCCGATGATTCTTTTCATGGTCTCGAAGGACTCAAACATATACCAACAGCGATCAAGCCCGCCATTTACGATGAAACACTCGCCGACGACAACTTAGACATAAACACCGAAGAAGCGCAAGCGATGACTCTGCGACTCGCGCGCGACGAAGGATTGTTTGTGGGAATCTCATCGGGTGCGGCGGCGGTCGCCGCGCTCACGGTGGCGCGGACTCTGGATTCGGGCGTCGTCGTCACCGTCTTCCCCGACGCTGGATTTAAATATCTCTCAGAAAGATTCTGGACTCACTCACAAGGAGAAAAATAATGACCCCCGCCACACTGCAAGCCGAAAAAGTTGTTGATAGTTCGGGAGACATCTGCCCAACTCCCATCCTCAAATTGTCGAAAGGAATTAAAGAGATTCAAATCGGGCAAGTGCTGAAAATGATCGCCACCGACCCCGGCTCGCAAGCCGACATGCCCGCCTGGGCAAGACAAACCGGCAACGAACTTTTAGACTCGCACACAGACGACGAGAAGTTCATCTTTTACTTCAAACGAGCCAAGTAACAGTAAATGTATTCCGTGTTGCGTATCTCGTCCCATTACGCAATACGGAATACGCAATACCAGATGTCTCTTATAATCCCAACCGATCTTTATTCTTCGATCATTGATCATCTCGAATCCGCTTACCCCAACGAAGGCGCGGGGTTGTTGTTGGGAATCGCCAACGAGAACGACAAAACGGTGAAAAGTGTTTTAAAGTTTGAAAACAAATTCGAGGCAGGCGAACAATATCATCGCTATCTGATCGGCGCGGAAGATATGTTTAAAGGAGAGACGGAAGCAGAGAAACTTGGCATGGATGTGATCGGTGTGTTTCACTCGCACCCCGACCACCCTTCGCAAGCCTCGGAGTATGATCGAGAATATGCCTTGCCGTGGTATTCGTATCTAATCGTCTCGGTGCAAAAAGGAAAAGCCTCAACGGCGCAATCATGGCTGTTGAGTGATGATAGAAAAAAATTTAAAGAAGAAAGTGTTGAGTTATAGATTTTGAGTTTTGAACGACCTGTTCATAATTCATCCTTCATAATTCATAATTTAGAACATGCCCACAATCCGCATCCCCACCCCCCTCCGCCAATTCACCGGCGGAAATTCTGAAGTGCCGGTTGCCGGTGACACCGTCAACGCCGCCTTAAGCGACCTTGCTACCCGTCACCCCGATCTGCGAAAACATTTGTATAGCGAAAGCGGCGAACTGCGCGCCTTCGTCAACGTGTTTTTAGGTCAAGATGATGTGCGCCATTTGCAAGGCGTGAACACAGTGTTGAAAGAGAACGATCAGCTGCGTATCGTGCCGTCTGTGGCGGGTGGTCGGTAGGGGCAGGGCTTGCCCCTGCCCAAACTGGGCAACCGCAAGGGTTGCCTCTACAAATCAAAATGCCCAAAGAAAAATTCTCCGTCGGCGAAAAAGTAGAAATGAAATGCGATCACATCGTGAACGGTAAAACCGTCAACGACTGGATCGAAGGCGTGGTCGTGCAAGCCGATTACCGCATGACGGCGATTAAATTTGAAACAGATGTGTATTCAAGCAACGGCTGGAAAATTCCGGATCGCATCTTGTGGTGCGCGCATGGATCGTCTAACATACGACGAAAAGGAAAAGTTTTATGAGCATCGCTCTCGAACACATTGACCCAAACTCGGTTGATCTCTCGCATGAAGAGATCAAACGTTACTCGCGTCATCTGATCATGCCCGAAGTAGGAATGAAAGGGCAAAAAAAATTAAAGGCAGCATCCGTCTTGTTGATCGGCACGGGCGGGTTGGGTTCGCCGCTTGCGATGTATCTCGCCGCCGCCGGAGTCGGGCGCATCGGCTTAGTAGATTACGACACGGTAGACGCCAGCAACTTGCAACGACAAGTGGTGCATGGCACATCCACCATCGGCAAATTAAAAGTTGAGTCGGCGAAGGAACGCATCCTCGACATCAACCCCGATATTCGAGTAGACACCTACAACGATCTGTTCACTTCGGCAAATGCGTTCGACATCGCCCGCCCCTACGACATCATCATTGATGGCACAGATAATTTTCCGACTCGCTATTTGGTGAACGATGTCTGCGTGCTGTTGAAGAAGCCCAACGTGTATGGTTCAATTTTTAGATTCGAGGGACAGGCTTCGGTCTTTTGGGCAGAACACGGACCCTGTTACCGTTGTCTGTTTCCCGAACCGCCACCACCGGGATTGGTACCGTCGTGCGCCGAAGGCGGCGTGTTCGGCGTATTGCCCGGAACGATTGGCACGATTCAGGCGACAGAGGCAATTAAGTTAATAATCGGAGTCGGCGACAGCTTGATCGGGCGGTTGATGTTATACGATGCGCTGGAGATGACGTTCGATACAGTGAAGCTGAAGAAGAATCCGAATTGCTTGGTATGCTCACCGAATCCGAAGATCACCGAATTAATTGACTACGAACAATTTTGCGGGATGCCCATGAACGATCATCAAGACGAGATCGGTTCGGGCGAGGGTTGGGACATGAGCGTGCAAGAGTTAGATCAGAAGATAAAGGCAAATAGCGGCGTGAAGAATTTCCGCTTGATTGACGTGCGCGAGGAACACGAATGGGAGATCGCGCACATCGAAGGCGCGCAGTTGATCCCGCTCGGCACACTGGCGGCGCGGATGAATGAACTCGACTCGGCACAAGAGATCGTGTTGCAATGCAAGAGCGGTGCGCGGTCGGGTCGGGCATTAGATTTGTTACGCGGTGCTGGCTTCCGTAAAATTAAGAATCTCAAAGGCGGGATTGTGGCGTGGGCGAATCAGGTTGATCCGAGCTTGCCTGTTTATTAGGCGGATAGCAGATAGAAACGAGACACCGAGTGTTTTGGAAACACTCGGTGTCTTTTTATTACCTCAACCCCTCAAACAAATCCGTCTCAACTTTGCGCCCATTGTTAACCAAACCAAAACTGGACTGGTATAATCTTAATTAATGATGGTGCCAGCAACGCCGCGCACAGTTGAGTGTTCTAAATTTCAGTAGGCGGCTCGGAAACGACCCGCCTACTATTCTGTCTCACGAGGTTACTTCTTAAAATGGACAAAGCGGAATATGTTGAACTCTACAAGCAGATGGTGATCATCCGCTTGATAGAGGAGAAATGCGAAGAGCTGTATCAAAAAAGCAAGATCGGCGGCTTCATGCATTTATATATCGGGCAAGAGGCAAGCGGCGTTGGGGCGATCTCGGCACGCCTGCCACAAGATAATGTGATCACTGCTTACCGCGATCACGGCATCGCCATCGCCTGCGGCATGGATCCTAAAGTGCTTATGGCAGAAATGTTGGGCAAGGTGACGGGCTGCTGCAAAGGCAAAGGCGGCTCGATGCACCTCGCCGACATCAACTTAAGATTCTGGGGTGGTCACGCCATTGTCGGCGCGCACTTGGCACTCGCCACAGGTTTGGCGTGGGCTGATAAACAAAAAGGATCGGATGGGGTGACGTTATGTTTTTTTGGCGACGGCGCGAGCAACATCGGATATTTTCACGAATCGCTAAATCTCGCCGCCGTGTGGAAGCTGCCCGTGCTGTTCATCTGCGAGAACAATCACTATGGGATGTGGACTCCGGTTGAAGATGCCTCAGCCGTGACGGACATCCGCAAGAAAGCGTTGGGCTACGATATTCCAAGCGATGTATGCGATGGCATGGATTTGCTCGCTGTTCGTAAGGCAAGCGAGAAAGCAATTGCTCACATCCGAAGCGGCAAAGGTCCCTTCTTCCTTGAAGTGATGACCTACCGTTATCGCGGTCATTCGATGGGCGATCAACGACCCTACCGCACCGCCGACGAAATTAAAGATTGGCAGACCAAGGACCCTATCGGCAAGTTTGAACCGGTGATGATGAAAAGCGGGATCACGAAAGAACAGATCGAATCGATCCACGCCGAGTCGTCGAAGATCGTCGAAGAGGCTGTTCGCTTCGCCGAAGAGTCGCCCTTCCCGCCGATGGAAGAATTGTATACGGATATTTATGTGGAGAACTAGATGTCAGTCTTAACAATGAGCAAAGCCCTTGCTCAAGCAATGTATGAAGAGATGGAACGCGATCCAAATGTCGTGGTGTTAGGTGAAGAGGTCGGCGCGCAAGGCGGCACCTACGGCGTAACCGCCGGACTGTTTGAAAAGTTTGGAAAAGATCGCGTACGCGACACGCCGATCTCCGAAGGCGTGATCGTCGGCGCGGCAGTCGGCGCGGCGATGAACGGCTTGCGCCCCGTCGCCGAGATCATGGGAATCAATTTTGCGTTTTTGGCGATGGATCAAATTGTGAATCACGCCGCCAAGATTCATTCGATGTTCGGCGGACAATTTAGATGCCCGCTGGTGGTGCGGACAACATCGGGCGGCGGCAAACAACTTGCGGCGACTCATTCGCAAACGCCGGACGTGATCTTCGCCCACTTCCCCGGACTCAAAGTGGTGGCGCCGTCAACGCCTGCCGAAGCCAAAGCCTTACTCAAAGCCTCTATCCGCACCGATGATCCCGTGTTCTTCATCGAACACTCCACCATGTATTCCGAGCGCGGCGAAGTCTCGGACGATCCGAATTTCCTTTTGCCAATCGGCAAGAGCGACATTAAACGCAAAGGCAAAGATGTCACCATCGTCACTTACTCCAAGATGGTAAGCATCTCGCTCAAAGCGGCGGCGGAACTTGAGAAAGAAGGAATTGATGTCGAGATCATTGACCTGCGTTCACTGCGCCCACTCGATCTCGATCCTGTTTTTGAATCGTTCAAGAAAACGAATCGCGCCGTCATCGTCGAAGAGGGCTGGAAAACCTTCGGCATCGGCGCAGAAGTATCGGCGCGCATCTACGAAGAATGTTTTGATTACCTCGACGCGCCGATTGAACGTGTAGCGCAAAAAGAAGTGCCACTGCCTTACAGCGCAGAATTAGAACGCGCCGCAATACCGCAAGTGAAAGATGTGATTGCGGCAGTGAAGAAAGTGATGTAGCCATGCCCGAATTCGTCCCCATGCCCAAGCTCGGCTTTGATATGGCAGAAGGTCGCCTGGTTCGCAAAGTCGTGCAAGAGGGTCAATCCATTAAAAAAGGCGAGATACTCGCCGAAGTAGAAACCGATAAAGCCACGGTTGAAGTGGAAGCCTATACCACCGGCACCGTCGTCGCTTGGCTCGTGGATGAAAATCAATTCGTCCCCATCGGCACGCACATGGTGGTCATTGCCGCGCCGGGTGAAACGGTTGATGTGGCGACAATTAAATCCCAAATCCCAAAACTTGTGGTGAGCGAAGTCGAACCATCCCAAAATCCGAAATCCGAACTTCAAACTTCAAACTTCAAACTTCAAACATCCAACGTCCAACTTCCAACTTCCGATTTCTTACGCATCTCACCTATCGCGCGACGCATGTCCGATGAATTAAAAATTGACGCGCGATCCATCACAGGCACGGGACCGGAAGGACGCATCACCAAGAAAGATGTTGAAGCCTTCGCCAAAAGCGGCGGCGCGGCGCTGGCGGCATCCGCGCCCTCACCTGCTGCGGCGGCGGTTGCCGTCACCGCCGAAGATCGAATTGTTCCGCTCACCAAATTACGTCAAGCCATCGCGCGACGTATGGTCGAGAGCAAAACATCCATCCCACATTTTTATGTGACGACGGAAGTGGACATGGGCGCGGTGATCGAGTTGCGAAAACAATTAAATGGATTGGTGAGTGAGGCTGAAAAAATTTCGGTCAACGATTTTGTTTTGAAAGCGGCGGCGCTGACTTTGCGCGACTACCCGTATCTTAACGCTTCCTTCTACGGTAATAGTGTCATTCAACACGGTCATGTCAACATGGGCATCGCCGTTGCGGTCAATGGCGGATTACTGACCATTGTTGTCAAAGATTGCGATGTGAAATCAGTTAAAATGATCGCTGCCGAAGCCAAAGCAATGGCGGCGCGCGCCCGCGATGGCAAGGTGAAGCCCAACGATATTGAAGGTTCGACGTTCACCGTTTCCAATTTAGGAATGTTTGAGGTAGACTCTTTCACGGCGATCATCAATCCACCCGAAGCGGCGATCCTTGCGGTGGGAGCGGCGAAAGAAGTTGCGGTGGTGAAGAATGGATCGCTGACGACAGGTTGGCGCATGAAAGCAACCCTCTCCGCCGATCATCGCGTGACCGACGGCGCGGAAGCGGCGCAATTCATGCAAGCCTTCAAGAAAAAACTCGAAGAGCCTCTTCGATTACTTATTTGAAATTGGGGATTAGAGACTGGAGATTAGAATCCAACTTCTAACTTCCAACTTCCAACATCAAACAACTATGACAACAACAGCGAAAACTTGGTTTTACAACACGCCCGAAAACAATGCTTATCTTATCGGCGAGCGCATTCGCACTTCCTTGTGGGATGCGCGCTTTGGAGATATTTGGTTAGAGACCGCGCGAAGTGAAGCGCCTTATCTCATGCGCGGCACACTGCAACACACAGACGTTGAACTCGAATGGATGCCCAAACAATGGTGCATCCTGCGAACTAAGCCCGCCCACTCGTTGCTCTACGGCGGCGTCAAAAACATTTTGGGTTTCAGTGCAGTGTTCAAATACGAAACGCCCAACGGCTTCACCGCATGGGAATGGCGTGTCGGTGAAGCCAAAGAACGTTGGCAAGCGATTCAAGGCAAGCCGGAGTTTGGCAAGCTGGAGCAATTATGACTGTCATCTTGGTAGTAGAAGACGAACTGGCGACTCTCGATCTGCTTCGGCGGAGTTTGTCGAAAGCCGGTTACGAGATCGCCACCGCACCCGACGGCAAGACCGCGCTCACTATACTTGCCAACTCTCGACCCGACCTGCTTTTGCTCGATCTCATGCTGCCCGATATACCGGGTATGGATATTCTCAAACACGTCATGACCCTGCCCGACCCGCCGCCCGTCGTGATCTTCTCGGCGCGCGGCGACGCGAGTGATATTGAAGCCGGGATCAGCGCCGGAGCTTATAAATATCTGGTCAAGCCCATCTCGCGCGACAAACTGCTCGAAACAATTAAATCAGCATTGAGTCCGCGCCCTAAATCGCAGACCTAGCTGTGTCCATCGAAAACGACCTTGCCACTCTTGAGACATTCCTCTCCGAGTTTGACCCCTATCTTAAATCGGATGTTGTATTCTGGAACGTCGGCAAGTCGAACACCCCTGCGCTGACTCTGGGCGGCATTTTATTTTTGCGCCGCACACTGTCTGCGCGCCGCACTCAACTCGACCCCGGGCAATCCAAAGAATTTGCTCGACTCGATCTACTGGCGAATGATTTGTTGAATCGGTGGATGGCGAATGTGGAGAGGAAAACGTTAAGCGAGATTGGTTCACGCCTCAACGTATGGGACTCCGCCTTTGACGAGTTAGCCGACCACTACCCCCAAGCCGTCTACTCTCGCCTCTACCTTGCTCTGCTCATGCCTATCGTCGCCCACCTTGACGAAGCCGAACGCTTTCGTCAACGCTTAAGTGGACTCGATTCGCGTTTGCGCGGAATGTTCACCGTGGGCAACTTCGTTTGGGACGCCGCCATTGCGCCCGCTTTCCCGCGCGAACTGTTTTGGTATCTTTACGGAAAACCTGCCCCAAAAAAATAATGGCGGGATTACTTCGGCAACACTTCGTGCGCTTGCACAGCTTGAGAACGTCCTTTAACTTCTAAACCACCCAAGCGTTGAATGATGAAGCGATCGGCAACACTCGCCGCAGTCATCGGTCCAATCACTAAACGATTCGGGCGCGCCAACGTCTCCAAGCGGTGCGCCACATTCACCGCGTCGCCCAAGACCGTGAACTCCACCCGCTCGGCAGTGCCAACATAACCGGCAACGACCAGTCCCGTATTGATGCCCACACCGATCTCAATGCTTGTGCCATTCTCGCGCAAATTAGTCTTGAGACGTTCCAACATCTTCAACCCGGCAGATACCGCCTGTATCTCCGGCTCGGTCTGAGATGGATTCATCCCGAAGACCGCCATCAACCCATCGCCCATATATTTATCAAGCATCCCGCCAAATTCAAAAATGATCGCCGTCATCTCTTGATAATAGCGGCTCAACAATTCACCGAAGCCTTCCGCTCCCAACCGCTCGGCTAAACCCGTCGAGTCCACGATGTCGGAGAACAACACCGTCAGCTTGCGCGCCGTCAGCGGCGGCAGTGAACCGCTTTGCAAATAATCCTTCAAAAGAAATTCGGCTTCACGCGGTGAGAGAAAACGAAGCAACAAGTTACGTGCTTGTTGTTCTCGTTGAACACTCTGCACCAAGATCGCGCGCTGGATGGTCAACGCCGCTTGATTGCTGATGGCGACCGCCACACTCAAATCGGTATCGTTGAACGGTCTGGCTTCCCTATCGGTCTTATACATATAGATCAACCCCAACAGATCATCGCCGCTGATAACAGGCACGCACAACGCTGAACGCACGCGGAGTAATAACGCGCTTTTAGTAAAGTTGGGATCATCTTTTTTAATTGCCGGGATGATCACCGTCGTGCGTTTTTGAATCGCCTCTTGGGCAATCGTTGCCGGAAAACCATACTCGTTGAGCCTGCCAAACTGTTCTGCCAAAATCACTTCACACTTGTCGGCGCCCATCGCCGCCCTCATTAACTCCGACACTTCTCGCAATGCCTCATCCACATCCAAGACCGTGTTGAGTTGTTGAGCGATCTTGTACATCAACACCGCGTGATGGTCGAGCGATTCCAGCATCATGTCGCGCGTCAAAGGGCGGCTGCTCGGGGGGGAAGCCACTGTTTCAGAAACCGCGCCGCGATACTCATTGGCGGTGATGACATGCTCACCAATACGAATCGAATCACCCGTATGCAAACTCATAGGTTGAAAGATACGGTTGTGATTAACGTAAGTGCCGTTGGTGCTGTTGAGGTCGCGGATCGTCAGTGTCTTTGCATCGGGGACGTATTCGATTTCGGCATGAAGACGTGAGGCCGAAAGGTCTGGCACGGGGATATCGTTATCCACATTACGACCCAACTTGGCTACGCCAGCTTTGAGTGCAAATTCAACGGGTTCACCTGAGGGCGAGCGTAAAGTAAGAATCCACATAGCGGCGTCTAGATCAATTGGGCAAACTAGTTGAAAACCTCATCCGCATTTATTCTAACCCATTTTTGTTTAAATAAGGCACAAATTTTAACTACTCACGAGGCGTGGTGGGCTACGTCTCTAATCCTCATTTTGGCATTGTTCTGAAGTTAAACTTTCTTCTGCCAACAGGCGGAAAAATGTTTGGGGCGAGAAAAAAGTTGACTGCGGATTAGAGTGCCGCTAACGGCGGCATCACCGTAGAATCAAAAGCGGCGATCTCGTAGAAGAGATCGCCACTCAATCAATTCTGTAAGGGTAGGGCTTGCCCCTGCCCATCTGAGCAACCGTGAAGCTTGACCCTGCCCATTTGGGCAACCGTGAAGGTTGCCCCTACTTCGCAAACTCCGTCGCACGCGTTTCTCGAATCACCGTCACCTTAATTTGACCCGGATACTGCATGGTCTCTTCGATCTTTTTGGCGATGCTCTTCGACATTTCAATCGCCGCCAGATCGTCCACATCTTCCGGCTCGACAATGATTCGCACTTCGCGCCCGGCTTGAAGCGCATACGATTGCTGAACGCCCTTGAATGAGGCTGCGATCTCTTCTAACGTGCGAATGCGTTTAACGTAGAGTTCGAGACTCTCGCGCCGCGCACCCGGACGCGAACCGCTGATAGCATCTGCCACTTCGACGATCACCGCCTCCACACTTTCTTGTGCGGCTTCGTGGTGATGTGAAGCAATCGCGTTCACAACTTTGGGATGCACGCTGTAACGCCGCGCGAACTCCGCCCCGATGGCGGCGTGTGTGCCTTCCACTTCGTGATCAATCGCCTTGCCCAGATCGTGCAACAAGCCACCGGCTTTCGCCAACACCACATCCGCGCCCATCTCGGCGGCGATCACACCGGCGAGGAGCGAAGTCTCAATGGAGTGATGCCATTGATTCTGTCCGTACGATGTGCGGAACTTAAGCCGACCCAACAAACGCAGCACTTCGGGATGCAGCCCCGGCACGCCTGCTTCATATGCCGCCTGCTCACCGGCTTCTTTGATAGACGCTTCCACTTCGCGTCGAGTCTCTTCTACCAATTTTTCAATGTGCGCCGGATGGATACGACCATCTTCGATCAAACGATGCAAAGCGCGACCGGCAACTTCACGCCGCACAGGATCAAATGAAGAGATCGTCACCGCTTCAGGCGTATCATCCACAATCACGTCTACGCCCGCCGCCATTTCAAAGGCGCGAATGTTGCGCCCGTTGCGCCCGATGATGCGCCCCTTCATCTCATCAGATGAGATCGGCACCACCGAGACCGAAAGCGATTGCACTTGATCGGTAGCAACACGCTGAATGGCAACGGCGATCAATTCGCGCGCGCGCCGCTCGCCTTCGGCCTTCGCCTCATCTTCGATCTGACGAATGGTGCGCGCCATATCATTACGCGCCGTCGTCTCAACGTGGGCAAGTAACTGCGCCTTCGCCTCGTCACGACTCAACTGGGCGATGCGCTCCAACTCGGCGATCTGCGTCGATTCACGTTTATCCAGATCAGAACTGCGTTTATCGATCTGGCTCTGACGTTTGTTCAACGCCTGCTGATCGCGATCCAGCTTATCAATGCGGCGATCCATTTCTTCGCGGCGTTTCTGTACCCGCTCTTCGCCTTTGTCTAACTCGTTGCGCTTGCGAGCGATCTCCGCTTCCAACTCGTCGCGACGTTTGATCAATTCATCGCGCCCTTTCAATTCCAATTCACGTTCGTGAGCTTCGGTCGTTGCCTTGATGCGTTCGGTCTCGGCGCGATGTTCTTTCTCTTCAGCTCGCGCCACTTGATGCCGCACAAAATATCCTACTGCGGCGCCAACGGCTGTCGCAACAAGACCGACCACAATTGCCAAAAGCATATTATCGGACATAGTCTTGGTCAGTCCTCATTTTCTAAAGTGTCATTCCCTTCGCCGAACTCCTGCCAAGCATGTTCGACGACCTCAGAGATAATTTCGTAATTGATTCCACGCCGCGCCAGATAACTGCCCAACTTGCGACGGAACTCGATCTTCGGCAATTTCTTTAATCGCGGCGCGCGCGATGCCGCTAACCGCCGCGCTACCTCTTCGTCATTTGTCCCCGCCACTGCCGCGTCTACCGCCTCGCGCGACAACCCCTTCTGCCTCAACTCGATCTTCAGCACGCGCCTCCCTTTTGGTTTCGAATGAGATCGGCTCTCCACCCACATCTGCGCGAACTGTTCATCGTTCAACAACCCCACCCGCTTTAACCGTTCAACGGCTTCGTCAATCAACCCCGCCTCGATCTCTTTCTTCTTCAAATTCTGGCGCACTTCTTTCTCAGAGCGCGGACGATACGAAATAAACTTTACCGCTTTTTCAAACGCCGACTCACCCTCGTCCGTTTTTTTTATGCGATCTATATCGCCGTCGCTCAACATCTGCCCCAAGCGCAACTTTGCCGCCTCGATCATCACCAGCCCAAAAGCAAACTCACCATCGAGATACACGTTCACTCGATTCTTGTTCTTGACTTGAACCTTGAGCGCGGTGATTTTTGGCATTTACCCAATTACCAATTACTATTTACTTAAACAAAAAAGCCGCGACATCCTCTTGCGATGCCACGGCTATCGTCTTCACCCAGTGACCAACATCCGTTGGATAAAATTTGCTAGCGCGAGTCATCTCACGCGCCCAGAGTAACTTAAAGCAGAGGTCTAATTCGATCCAAACAACTCAAACGCAACGCATGAACAGGGTACAACAACCTCGAGCTTCGGCAACTCTTTTGAAAAACAAATCGTGTAGAGACAGCGCAACCGCGCCTCTCCACCACTGGCATTCGATAATCGTGGCGCCGGCAATTTACGCTTCGTCCTCCGCCGACTCGTCATCGTCGTCGGGTTTGCCGGTAGGCGT
>Ga0082335_1005365_pt1 | contig 17827 bp, 16 predicted proteins | sample Subgrocontami58m_FD_72375 | JGI IMG/M metagenome (GOLD analysis project Ga0082335, IMG submission 72375) | Subsurface groundwater microbial communities from S. Glens Falls, New York, USA - GMW37 contaminated, 5.8 m (SPADES assembly) (version 2) ... | reverse complement strand
TTATAAAGCCTTCATGAACTCTACCAGATCATCCATCTCTGCAGGAGTTAAATGCGACGTCCTGCCGTGCATGTCCTTATCCGTCACCGAGTTGTTGATCGTGTCATGCAACGTCCTGGCGCTGCCATCATGGAAATACGTCCCTGATGCATAGATGTCCCTTAAGGTCGGCGTGTCAAACTCCTTCACCAGATCCAGTCCAATGATCGGCGTGTCGCTCTCTTCACCATAAGGATCCTCACCAGCCTCCAATGCCTTCAGGTTATACACCTTACCCGGCGTTGACCTGAACCCCTTTACGCCTACACGGCCAGTTCCCACATCATGGGTCTGTGCATCGCTGTAAAGAGCCTTCGGATCACTCGATTCCCCAGGATGACACTCTACACAGCCAACCTTCGGATCGTTGAATATCTTCTCGCCCCTCTTCTGCGCATCCGTCAATGAACCATCTGCGTTCCTGAACGGACTTCCCGTAAACTCAAGCGCCCTAATGTAGCAAATCAATGCCTCTAACCTCAGCGGCGAAAAGTTCTCGCTCCTAAACACAAACCCAGGGTCTCTTCCACATACCCTGTCCAGCGAACTCGTTGCGCCTACGATCTCATCAGGATGTCCCGTGAATCCCTCATGTCTGAACGGCGGCAGATACCTTCCACCCCTGATGTACTTCGTGTTCTTCCAGCTACCCCAGCCTTCGTCTCCGAGATCCCAGATCAAACCGGTCGTCTGACCTCTCTCGTAATGACAACTGGCGCATGCGTACTCACCCTGCAAACCCCAGGATGCATCGTTAAACTGGAACTGACCATATCTCACCAACTCGCTCTTGTACGGCGAGTGCTTTACCCTGTAATGTACTTCCGGCACCGTTAGCGGCTCTGCCCTTGGAAGCGGCTCCCACTCCGGCCCCGTCTGTATCGTTGACACCACCTGCGGTGTTCCTGCCATCAACTGACCAGTCGTCACCACCCCGGTTATACCCAAGGCGGCTATGATACCGATCTTTATCATTCCACTCTTCATCGTATTTTTCTCCTCCTTAATTATCTCTATACCTGAATACCTAATTACTATCCCTTTTAGCCATTAATCCACTGGCGTCCTGATTACCGTCACGTTGTTGGAAAAATAATTGGCTGCATAGCAAATCTTTCCATCCGGCGACAAACATACCGAGCTTGGCCCAAGTCCTGTTGTTACCCTGGCTACCAGGTAATCCCTTACCAGACCCAGATCGTCCCTCATATAATCCAGCTCAGCCTGGGAATTGCCCCTTACCAGGTTCAACACCTTGCCCATATCCAGTATCGTCACACGATGCATACCCCTTACGCCAATATACAAATACCTGCCCTTGGGGTCCATCGCCAACCCATACGGATTTCCATCGTAGTTGTTGAGCTCGTCCAATGGCAACCTTGCAACCTTGCCACCCAGCTTCGTCTCCACTATCGCTACGTTGTTCGTAAATACCTGACCATTCTCTGCCTCGCAAACCGGTAACCAGTTCTTCGGCGTCTCATACGTCACCGCCACATACTGACCATCTGGCGTATAGACAACATCCCTCAAGTTCGAACTCTCCCTGATTACCCTCTTCTCCGTCACCCTGCTGCTGGCGATATCAATAAAATTAACACTCCTGTTGATCGAACCAACCGTGTCACAAATTACTGCCATCGTCTTGCCGTCCGGAGATATGTCCAACGTCCTTGGACCATAATCACTCGAAAATATCGAACGTACCTTCTCCATCTTGCCGGTGTCAATCACGTCTATCGTGTTCCACATACACCCTGAACACGCAACATAAGCCGTCTTGCCATCCTTCGTGATCTTTATTCCACTCGGCCAGTCGCCTACCTTGATCTCCTTTACTACCTGCTTCCTCGCAATATCAATTACCGATACGCTGTCACTCTCCGCATTGCATACATACAAAAACGCATTGTCAGGCGTCGGAGCTGCGGCCTCAGGCTGTACTCCCACCGCCACCTCACCTGTCACCTTCTGCGTCCGGGCATCCACAAACGTCACACTGTGTCCCGACTGATTGCATATATACAACGTCCCACCATCCGGCGACGTCGTTATAAAAAACGGCCCCGGCATATCCGTCTTCACATGGGTACCCTGGATAAACCCAGCGCTCGCCACTCCACCTACCAATAACGACGCGCCTACCACCAACGCACCTATCAATCCCTTCCCTTTCATCGCTTCTCCTTTACCTCCTAAAATCATAGGAATATAGACTTCAATCTTTAGTTAAAACACTTCTTTAACTACTGCGTAAACACACCTATTAAATAACCTTGTTACAACTTCTGCATCTAAATTTGCCAGCCACCTCCTTTCGCGAACTCAAATTATCATTTCGAAATACAGCCTGCATAAAAAAATAGACCTTTAAGCAGAGCTCAGTGAAAGAGCAATAACTGTACCATTTTGTTTTCCTTACGGAATAAAGGGCAAAACTACCCATATTTGCTCATATTATTTAAAATTAGCGTTTGTGTCATTAGAGAAGAGAAAAGACTACAAATGGTCATCAGGAAAGATATTTTGGTCAAGCAGTGGTTCTATCTACCCAGAAACAAAAGTGATAAGAGGTATGACTATTTGTGGTCACGAAGTGTCCTATTGCAGTCATGGCGCTACGACAATACTTTTTCGAATAACTGCAACTTAATCAGTCTATTTCTTAATGTCGTTCTGGGAATACCTAATATCTCAGCCATCTTAACCTGATTACCGCTCGTTTTTTGATGCGCCCACTGGATGAGTTTCTTTTCGACCTCTGTAAGCGCATCCTGCAAGTTTATTTCCTGCTTATGAGATAAATCCATTGATAATAAATCCGTGCGTATGTCCACCCTTCTTAAATACTCCGGAAGCGTTTCCATTGAAATGCCCTTCGATTTTGAAAATGCGACCGCGTGTTCAACAACGTTCTCAAGTTCTCTTACATTCCCAGGCCAGTTGTAAGACGATAAAACATTGAGCACCTCCTGCGATACTTCCGGCAGGGCGTCTTCATATTGCGACACAAACTTCTTCAAAAAATAATTGACCAGGAGCGGGATGTCTTCCTTGCGTTCCCGTAATGGAGGAATATTCATGGGCACCACATTCAACCGATAGTACAAATCCTCCCTGAAATATCCATCTCTCACCTGATCCAAAAGGTCTTTCTTTGTCGCGCAGATAATCCGCACGTCCACATTCAGGGTTTCCTCACCCCCGACCCTTTCGAACGACCGCTCCTGAATTACCCGCAAAAGTTTTACCTGCATATCCATTGGGATATCATCCACGTCGTCCAAAAAAATCGAGCCGCCATCCGCCAACTCGAATCTTCCGCGCCGGGTCTTGACCGCCCCTGTAAAAGCGCCCTTTTCATGCCCGAAGAGTTCGCTCTCCAGTATCTCCCTGTTTAACGCGGCGCAGCTTACCCTGATAAACGGCCCGTTTTTGCGCGTACTGTGGTAGTGAATAGCGCCTGCTATTTTTTCCTTGCCCGTTCCGCTTTCTCCCCGTACGAGAACGGTCGTGTCTCTTTCAGAAACGCCCTTTACGGTCTCAAGCACCTTTTTCATCGCCTCGCTTTTCCCGATGATGTTACTGAATTCAAATTCGGACTGTATCTCGCTTCTCAGGCGATTCACTTCCGCGGCAGTATTCTTGTAATACAGCGCCCTCTGGAGTTTTATAATTAATTCGTCGGTAGAAAATGGTTTTGCAATGTAGTCATAAGCGCCTTCTTTAATGGCGGAAACGGCGCTTTCAAGCGTCCCATACGCCGTCATGATGACAACGATAATCTCCGGGTTGTGCTTTTTGATTTCCTTGAGAAAATCCATCCCGCTCATTCCCGACAATCTCAGATCGGTCACTACGACGTCGTACTCATCGGATTTCACCATTTTCAATCCATCTGCGGCGTTATCCACGGACTTAACATTGTAGCCTTCTTTCTTCAGTTGACTCTCCAATGATATCCTCATGAGTTTTTCATCATCAACTATTAGCACTTTACCGCTCATAAATCACCCCTGCTTTTTTATAATGTCACCGCACGGTGTAAGGACAGTTTTGAACCCTGCCCCTACGGTAAATGTATTGCCGCTTTTACGCCGAAACCGCCACTTTCCTTACCGGCAGGCAAACAAAAAAAGTCGTCCCTTCCCCCACCATGCTTTTCACCAGGATATTCCCGTTATGATCATCCATAATCCTTTTACTGATTGCAAGCCCTAATCCGCTTCCCATCTCCTTCGTGGTAAAAAACGGATTAAATATTTTGCTGAGAATCTCCTCTTTGATCCCGCATCCGGAATCCTTAATCGTTACCTGTATATTCGATGGCTGATGGTCGCAATAACCGGTCATTATTGCCAGACTGCCGTTGGTGGGCATGCTGTCCAGCGCATTTACAATGATATTGATGATTACCTGTGAAATATTGTCCGCGTCCCCGTAAATTTCCGGCAAGTCAGGCGACAAAACCTTCTCCAGCCGGACGCTTTGTTCCTTTATCCTGTGATCCACAAACCGCAGGGAACTTTCGACAATATCATTCAAGCGGTGATGTGACATGTGCGTGGAATACGGTCTTGAAAATGCCATCAACTGCTTGATAATCACCTCTATCCGCTTCAATCCCTCGGACATCAGATCAAGAAACTCCTGATTTTGCGCCACGTTCCCCGGCTCCTTTTTCATCATTTTTACAAAATTCTGTAATCCGCCCAGCGGATTGTTCACCTCATGGGCGACGCCCGCCGCCAATTCCCCAACAGCGGCCAGGCGCTCCGCCTGGATCAGTTGCAGTTCCATCCTCTTCCTCTCGGTAATATCCCTGCAGATCCACTGCACCGTCTTCTTATTTCCGTATTCAATCACGTTTGCGCTGATACTGGTCGGGGTAAGCCTTCCGTCAATATGCTGGCAATCAATATTATCAAGCATCCCGGCGCCTGCTTCGTTTATCGTCTTCCACAAGCGCCTCGTCCTGTCGCGGTCATATTCCGGAACAATTTCCCATATCTTCTTTTTCCGTAACGCATGCCGCGGATACCCGGTTATTTCCTCCGCTTTTTTATTCGAATCCATAATCAGCGCCGAATCGGCGTCAAGCGTAAAAATAGCGTCATTGGCAAGGTTGACCGATTCCCGGTACTTCTCTTCCGATTCTTTCAATTGCGCCGTTCTCTGGCGAATCTTATGTTCAAGCCCTGCATAAGACTCTTCCAGCTTCTCCGCCATCCTGTTAAACTCGGACGCCAGCACGCCCACCTCGTCCCTGGATTTAATCGAAATACGGTGTCCAAGGATACCTTTCCCAACGGCGTTTGCCCCCTGCACCAGCTTCAGGATGGGGTGCGTGATTCCATGCGCAAGGACAAAAACGATGATCACGATAATCACCACGCTCACGATTGCAATGGTAATCACCTGATTCTTTAATTCCACGATGGGCATAAATGCCTCTGCGGCGTCCTGCTTTACAATCAAACCCCACTTCAACTGCGGGATATACCGAAAGGCAAGCAGCACGTTAACGCCCCGGTAATCAACGGCCTCCAAAACGCCCTCCTCCATCGCATCCAGCATAAAAGATTCGGGCACCAGCGACTTCGCGGAAACGCTCATTTTTAAGGCCGTGCCGGAAAGATGCCGTGTCGTGTTCAGGAACGACAGGCTGTCTCCCTCCCGCCTCACCAGCAGCGTTTCGCCCGTTTCTCCCCGGTTCGGCCAGTCCTGAATCAATTGTTCAACGGAATCTTTTGTATTCACACGGATAAGCACAATGCCGTTAATAACCTCCGTTTCCTCCATCGTAATCGGGTCAGTCCTTTTCATCGTTGCAAAGATGGTCATCCCGATTTTCTTGGTGTAATCCGAATAATGAATATCCTTGAATGGCATCCCCCGGTTTTCCAGGGCGTTCAGGTAATACCGGTAGTCAAAATCTATCAGCCCTATGTTTGTTGCGTTGGTGGATATTACAATCTCGCCGTTTTCTATGTCCAGAATAGATATCTCATCGCAATAGATAAATTTCCCCCTCAACTCGCCCAAATACTCCGAAAGCCTTTTGTAATAAACCTTGCCGATCTCAGACTCTTTCATCCTGCCGATCGTGTGAAACGCCTTCCGCAGGTAGAGCAGGTTTGAAAACGACACCTCTAAAGATTTATTGGTTGAAAGGACGCCGATGTCAACAATCCGCTCCTGCAGCCATGTATTAAGCTGGGTCTTCTTTAAATCAGCGATGGAAGTTAGCTTTTCAATCACCCTTTCATTCAACGCCTTCTTCCCGCGGTTATACGCCGTACTGCTTACAATCAGGATTGGAAGCGTCGTCATGAGTATGAGGTAGCAAATAAGCTTAACCTTAATACTTCTAAAAAAGTTCATGAACCCCTTTATTTTACCGCCTTCTGTAACCATACACCTGAGATTATATTTCCGCATCCACACGAAATAAAGCATATTTTCCCCGCGGCCTTTGGCTGGCCTGAACCTTTAAGAGATTCTTTTAATTGACATCCACAATTGTTTCCATTATCATAGCGGCGAATTCTGCCGGTAATGCTTTACCTCATTGAAATTATTCTTTTAACTTACAAACGAACATGAAAAACAATACCTATAAAACCAACGGTTTAACACCCTTTCTCTTTGCTACAATCTTAGCACTTCTCCCATTCAAATCAGCCCAGGCAGAAAGCCATAAAATCCCGTGGCAGATGTTCCGGGGAGACGTCCAGCATACCGGCCGGAGCGCATTTAAAGGACCTCAAACAAACAATCTAAAATGGTCTTTTAAGATTGATACCCGCATCACCTCTTCTCCCGCTGTAGGAGCGGATGGTGTTATTTACGTCGGCTCCATTGACGGCAGGCTGTATGCCATCAACCCGGACGGCTCAACAAAATGGGCTTTCCAGGCGGGCAATGAGATAACGGCGTCTCCCGCGCTGGGCGAAGACGGGACAATTTACATTGGCTCAAGAGACAAGAAGATGTATGCGATTACCCCGGACGGAAAGCAGAAATGGACGTTCGCAGCCGCCGGCATCATCCTCTCTTCGGCGGCTGTTACGCAGGACGCCCTGTACTTTGGGTCCGACGATAACAACCTCTACGTCCTCACCCTCGACGGCAAGTTAAAATGGACATTTACCGCCAAAAGCGATATAACCGCATCGCCCGCGCTGTGTCCCGACGGCGCCGTCTACCTCTTCGAAAAAAGCGGCGCCCTTCATGCGCTGAGCCCGGACGGGATTGAAAAATGGTCAAAGCGGGTGGGCACCGGCGTGTATGATTCGTACTCGTCTCCTTCAATAGGCGCTGACGGAACGGCATACGTCGGCACAGACAACGGCAGGGTCGTTGGCGTCAAACCGGACGGCACTGCCAAATGGTACGTTAACACGGGAAAGGCAGTCCATTGCTCGCCGGCCATCGCAAAGGACGGCACGGTTATCTTCGGCTCATATAATGGTTTTGTATACGCCGTCCTGCCTGACTGCAAACTCAAATGGAGTTTTAAGACAAACAACTGGGTGGAATCCTCTCCGGCCATTGACTCGGAAGGAACCGTTTATATTGGTTCCAGCGACGGGAAATTCTATGCCATAAACGCGGACGGCAGTTTGAAGTGGTCATTCCAGACGAAAGGGGAAATCGAATCATCGCCTGCCATCGGGCCGGATGGCACTATTTACATCGGCTCAAACGACACCCACTTGTACGCCATCGGCGACGCGCCCCAAACCACATCAGCCCCTCTTTTTGAAAAGTAAAGGAACGAATTCTATGACGCGACCAATGTTTTATGAATGCAGACCACCGTTGCCCATCAAGCCGCCAAAGGGTACGACCCTTACCTGTAAAAACTGGGACAGTGAAGCGGCCATGCGGATGTTAATGAACAACCTTGATCCCGACGTCGCCACCCAGCCGGAAGAGCTCATCGTGTACGGCGGAACCGGGCGTGCAGCCAGAAACTGGAAGGAATACCAAAGAATCATTGATACCCTCAAAACACTCAGGAACGATGAAACCCTGTGCGTTCAGTCCGGCAAACCGGTATACATTGCCAGAACGCATGAATGGGCGCCGCGCGTCGTCATTGCCAATGCGAATCTGGCGCCTGCATGGGCAAAGCAGGAGGTGTTTGACCGATACGACGAAATGGGGCTTACCATGTACGGCCAGATGACTGCGGGGAGCTGGATTTACATCGGCGCGCAGGGCATCTTGCAGGGAACGTACGAAACCTTTTCGGCGCTTGCCAAAAAGGTATTTAATGCCGATTCCCTTAAGGGTAAATTCGTGCTCACCGCAGGTATGGGAGGCATGAGCGGGGCGCAACCGTTGGCAGTAACGATGAACGGCGGCGTGGTTCTGTGTGTGGAGGCGCGTCGTGAACGCATCGAAAAAAAGGTTAAAGCGGGTTATTGCGACAGGATGACGGACAGCCTCGATGAAGCGCTTCAGTGGATTACGGACGCCAAGGCCAAACAAATACCATTATCGGTGGGTTTGGTGGGCAATGCGGCCGTAGTACATCCGGAACTGGTAAAGAGAAATGTTACGCCAGACGTGGTCACAGACCAGACGCCGGCGCATGACCTGATGTCGTACGTGCCGGTGGGCGATGTGAAGGAACTCGATACGGTGAGGGAGAAGAATAAACGGGTTTACCGGGAAAAGGCTATGGACGCTATGGTTGACCATGTTAAGGCCATTCTGGACATGCAGAGAAATGGGGCAATATGCTTTGACTATGGTAATAATCTGCGGGCGCAGGCGGAGACCCTGGGTGTGTCCATGAGAGACTCAGATGGACGCTATTGGTATCCGGGATTTGTCCCTGCATTCATACGGCCTTTATTCTGCCAGGGGAAAGGGCCTTTCCGGTGGGCTGCGCTGTCTGGCGAAATGTCTGACATTGAAAAAATTGATGAAGCGGTCATAAGCAACTTCCCCGAAGATACGTCGCTGGTGCGATGGATAAAACTCGCCAGGGAAAAAGCGCCGCAGACGGGGCTACCCGCCAGGATATGCTGGTTGGGGTACGGCGATCGCGCAAAGATGGGTTTGATAATTAACGACATGGTGAGAAAAGGCGTTGTCAAAGCGCCCGTGGTTATTGGCAGGGACCACCTGGATTGCGGGTCAGTTACGTCTCCGCACCGGGAAACGGAGGATATGCGGGACGGCAGCGACGCGATTGCCGACTGGCCTCTGATAAATTTTGCCCTGAACGCTGTAAATGGCGCCAGTTGGGTAAGCTTTCATCACGGCGGCGGCGTGGGCATTGGCAATTCCCTCCACGCCGGTATGGTTATTGTGGCTGACGGCACAAAGGAAAAGGACGAAAGACTCGAAAGGGTTTTGACGGCAGATCCCGGGATCGGGATCGCACGGCACGTGGATGCGGGCTATGAAGAGGCAATAAAGGTAGCGAAGGAGAAAGAGGTAAAAATACCGGAGTGAACGTTAGTTTAAAATGGAAACCGCAAAGTTTCACCGTATAAAAAACAAATCTCTTTAAAATTTAATTTCCACTCATGGAGGCGATAACCATGTCCGATCTGGCTGTAAAACGTTGCGTTCCTTGTAAGGGTGGAGTACCGCCCCTGAAGGGCGAGGCGCTTCAAACATTACAAAGACAGGTAGAAGGTTGGGACGTGGTGGAAGAACACCATCTGTTCAAAGGCTTTAAATTTCCTGACTTTCGCAAGGCATTGGATTTTGCGAATAAAGTGGGGGAGATTGCCGAAGAGCAGGGTCATCATCCCGTAATTACATTCACCTGGGGAAAGGCAGAAATCACCATCTATACCCACAAGATCAACGGCCTGACGGAGAGCGATTTTATCCTGGCAGCCAGGATTGACGCAATAAAAACACCTTAGATAATGAGACAATAGAAACCGCAGATTTCGCTGATTGCATAATTTAACGTTCAGGAATTCCAATGTTTTTGGTAGGAGCCAACTCCTGTTGACGAATGGGCGCTTATGCGCTGCCGTACACCGTCAATCGCCATCGGGATACGAATCGGGCGGGTTCAGGTTTGCAAACTGAACCCATAAGTTTGTGCAGAACAGTACAGTGGGTAATCGCTGGTGAAATTGAAAACATAAAAGGTATGGTTCCAGTTGCAAACTTGAACCCGCAAAGGGTTGTGTTGTAGAACGAAGCGATTGCTTCGTTCGAGCGAAACGGCGCTTCGCTCTACGCCAACGAAAAAGTTGCCGAAGGCCCCATTTAAAAATCATCCCTTTAAAGACCCATTCTTAATTTTAAACGGTACAGACCTTCTTAAAATAGAGTGTCTATGGAACTATGGCAATTCCCTGTTATCTTTACCGTTGGCGTCGTAGCCGGGGTTATTAATACGCTTGCGGGCGGAGGATCGCTGATCACCCTGCCGGTGCTTATTTTCCTGGGGTTGCCGGCAACGGTCGCAAATGGAACTAATCGGTTGGCGATTACCGTACAGAGCGTGTTAGCCGTCGCCGGTTTTAGAAGAAAGGGTGTTTCGAATTTCAAGCTGAGCCTTCTTATGTCATTACCCGCGCTTACAGGCGCTGTTCTGGGCGCCCAGCTTGCCGTTGATGTTTCAGACGCTTTTTTTAAAAAGATACTTGCCGTAGTCATGTTGCTCGTGCTTGTGCTTGTCCTGTGGAATCCGGTTCAAAGGGGATATGGCATGTCCCGGCGGGATACAGGCGCTTCAGGTTTAAGCATGAAACGCCGCATTATAGGAGCGGTGATTTTCTTCTTTATTGGCGTCTATGGTGGATTTATTCAGGCCGGTATAGGCTTTCTGATTATTGGCATTCTGACGACGATTCATGGATTTAATCTTGTGGAGACGAATAGCCACAAGGTGTTCATTATTGGCGTCAATGCGTTGTTTGCATTAATTGTGTTTGTCTTTAACAGCAAGGTATGTTGGCCGATAGGTCTTTCTTTGGCGGCAGGCAACGGTCTTGGCGGCTGGATCGGAAGTCATCTGGCAGTTACCGGCGGCGAGCGGTTTATTAAATTGGCGCTTGCCGTCTGTGTTATTGGTATGGTCGTAAAGCTTTTTGTTTAGATTATTTTTCCGAAGGGGCTTTTGTCTTCTCCTTCGCGATCTCGATGTTAAATTTTGCCTCAAGATTTTCCGGGTCAATAACCAGCACTTCGTTCCACCTGGCAATGGCTTCCGGATAATTTCCGTCTCTGTACAGCGTCAGCGCTTCGTCCAGCAACTTTTGCAATGCCTCCTTACCCTGTTCCTGTACTGTTTCCTCCGCCTTCTTCTCTTCTTCCGGCTTTATCTCACCCTTTGCTTCCTCAAGCATCTCGCGCCCATCTTCGACCATTTCCCTGGACTCTTCTTTTATGGCCTCTTTTTGCCGTCCTATGTCTGACTCCGCAACATGAGACCTCTGTGTCTGAAGCGCGCTGAGTTGGTTTTGCAGGTCGGTCTTCATCCGTTCAATTTCATTTATTTTTTGCGTGAGGTCGCTTACGCTCTTTTGAGTTTCTGAGAGGGTGGTTTCGATGGAGTTGTCTTTCGTTTCAACCTGAGAACTAAGCTCGTCCAGGGTGGTATTGAGCTTTGAATAATGGCCGTCAATGCTGGCGGTTTTTTGCGCAACTTCTTCTACGCGCCTTCCGAGGTTTTGGGCTGAGAGGTTCAGATTTGAGATTACCTGATCGAGTTCCAGTATCTTCCGGTCAATCAATGCCAGGTGTTCTTCCTGTGTTCTGGCCGACTTTGTGCCGAGTCCCACGCATCCCGTAGAAAATAAAGATACGCTTAACGCTGTAGCAGTTAGGATAAAAAATTTTTTCATACAGTACCCCTTTCTGATTTTAGTGAAGGCGCGGTAATGCGGTTCATTTCTGTCCCTGAAGGCCGCGAAGACAGATTGCATTTCTTTATGATGGATTTATCGGGCGATTTATTTCATCTTTGGCAAGTCGAAATCAAACAGGATTTCTTCGCCGCCCGGAATTACAATCACCAGTGTGATGGGGGTGTTCAAATCAATGTCTTTGGCCGGGAATTTAAAAACCAGACGCGCCGTGTGGCTCGGCTCATTAGGCCAGTATTCACTCGCGTCCGCTATCTCCTGAGCGAACTCAAACTCGGGTTGTACCACTTCTTCTTTTTGGTAAATTTTCGCCGTGTAACGCTTCGCAAAATCATACTCTTCGCCATAGACGGTCACGGAAAAGGAAAGAGTACCGCCTATATCCAACGCATCCATGACGTTTTGACTGCTAAACTCCCTGCGTTCAATTGCGGCTTTTCTGGCCTTGTACGCAATGTTGTGATACGGAGTAAAGAGCGATGCGCTGCCGTGACCTTTGGTCAGCGAAACGATCCAGGGTCTTGAGAATGCCGCCATGCCCAGCGTTCTATTTTTCTGTCCGTATTCAATCGCTTCCTGTACCTGTTCCGCGGTTAATGTGTAAAAAACCGCTTGAGCAGGTTCTGACACGAACAGGCACACGGCCAAACTAAAAAGACTCGTTAATAAAAACAGCTTCCTGGCCATTAAATTAGCCCCTTTGAAATGGTGAAATGATTTTTCAGGTTTAACAAAACCATTGTTGCGGTTTATTCGGTCTTTGTTTCCTCTGCGGCTGCTGGTGCTGGTTCGGCTGATTCCGCCGCCGGAGCTTCTTCGGCTGGCTCTTCATGGGATGCCTCAGCCTTTTTTTCCGCGGAAGGTTTTACCACGTAATTTTTGCCGGTTTTCATCAGGCTTGCGCCGCCCACGATAAACATAATCCCAAACACGACCGCGCCGATAAAACAGAGCATGCCGCCCATATTGTTCACTAATTTCTCGACTTTTTCATTGGTCATAACCTTATCTGACTTTTCTATGACCGTTTTTTCTATTTTGTCCAGCATTGTGCTATCCCTCCTCATTAATCATAATTTTACGAACTAATCGGAACCCGCGCGACACCGCCTGGTATCCAGCGGATTCGTATATTAATGCTTCACTAAACTATTGTAAATAGATAATTCCCTGTCAGCGTCCTCTTTCATTCCCTTTTCGCGGTAGACGGACTCAAGGTTTTTGTATGCCTTTACATACTTGGGGTTGATGGCAATGGCCTTTTTGTATTCGCTTACCTGTTTCTCAAACAACCTCTTTTCGCCATACGCAATCCCCAAATTAAAATGCGCCTCGGCGCTGTTAGGATTCAGATCGAGCACTTTTTCGTACTGCAGGATTTCATTATCTAACATACCCTTTTTGCCATACGAAACGCCCAGGTTGAAATACGCATCGGTATAAGCAGGGTCAGTTTTAATCACCTTGTCAAACGCGGCGATGGACTCGTCGTACATCTCCTTGTTCCGATAGGCATGCCCCAGATTATACAGGGCTTCGGTGTTATCCGGATCAAATTCGATAATCTTCTTATAAGCGGAAATTTCCTTGTCTATCAGCCCCTTTGCACCGCAGGCAATACCCAGGTTAAAATACGCGTCTATGTAGGCAGGATCCAGTTCAATTGCCTTTTTGTACGCGGATATTTCATCGTCGAATAATTTCTTTTTACCGTAAGCCACCCCCAGATTGTTATACAGTTTTGGGGATATGTCGTTTATCTCGGCGGCCTTTTTGTATTCCCGGATTGCATCATCAACCATGCCGCGTTTATTATATTCATTTCCCAGTTGGTAATGGACATCGAAGTCTCCAAAATTGTCTGCGCCGTAACTGCGAGCGGCGCAAAGGGTATTTGCAGAAACGATAAAAAGTACCAGGAAAATATTTTTCATAATGCTATTAAAAGAGGCAAGGTCATGGCTTTTTACGCCATAATAAATTCGGGTAAAGGATACCATTCCCTGGGAAAAATGTCAAGTTAATATGCCTAACCCGAGCGGGACTGAGAGGAAAGCAAAACGATTTGGTGCGGTGAGCATTCAGGCCGAAATGCACAATTTGACAATGTATGTGTAACGAAGGCATTGGCGGCACAGGGCACGGTTATTTGTCAAGGCTTGACGGTGCTCAGTATCCTGTGGGCAATCTCAAAATAAATAACCAGACCTGTTGCGTCCAGCAGTGTAGCGATGAGCGGCGCGGAGACAAAGGCAGGGTCTAGCTTTACAAATCTGAAAAAGAGTGGAATGGCTATACCGACAATATTTCCCACACAAACTACGGTACACAAGGATATGCCAACGGTTGCTGCGACAGAAATATTTCCCAGGGAAATAGCGGCGATGGTGAAGGCAATCGCGCCCATGATGAATCCCAGCGTGGCGCCGACCTTAAACTCCCTTGATATAATTTGCCACCATTCTCTGGATTTCACTTCCCCCGTTGCCAGCGCCCGAATGATAAGGGTAGAGGATTGCGACCCGGTATTGCCGCCGGAGCCGGTGAGCATGGGGATAAAGTAGGTAAGGGCGATCATTGAGCTTAAGACGCCGGAATACCTTTTCAATATAGCCTGTGATATGGTTGCAGCAATTACGAGAATGACCAGCCACGTGACGCGATTCATGATACGCTTGGTGAATCCCACACGGAAATACTCTTCCTCAATTGTCTGAATACCAGCCATCCTCTGGAAATCCTCGGTCACTTCTTCCTGCACCACGTCTAGGACGTCATCTACCGTAACGATGCCCACCAGCCGGTTCTCATTATCTACAACGGGAACGGCCAGGATATCATACTTCTGGACAACCTGGGCGGCCTTTTCCTGGTCATCCGTGGTGTGGACGTAAAAGACGTTTTCGTTCATGATGTCCCTGATGAGTTGTTCCGGATTAGCGAGGATGATATTCTTCAGAGAGGCGACGCCGCGTAATTTTTTGGTCTCGTCAACAATATAGCAGATATAAATAGTTTCCCGGTTGAGACCGGTTTTGCGGATGTGTTCGAGCGATTTTGCAACCGTCATGTCCATCTGGAGGTCTACATATTCAGGGGTCATAATGCGGCCCGCGGAGTTATGCGGGTAGTTCAGGAGCTCGTTCGCCTCCTTGCGTTCCAGGGGTGGGAGCAGCTTCAGGAGTTTTTCAACAACGTGCGCAGGCAGTTCGTCAAAGAGTTGTGTTCGGTCATCCGGCTGCATTTCCGTTAAAATTTCTTTTGCGTGCTGTTCGGTGAACTGTTTGAGCAGCTCTTCCTGTTCCGCAGGCTCAAACAGGGCGAACACCTCTGAGATTTTATTTTTGTCCAGCAATCGAAAACCCATTACCCGCTCAGTCGGGTCAAGCACCCTGAGGATATCCACGATATCGGCAGGGTGGCGTTCACGAAGAAAGTCTCGTAAACCTTTAAAATCTTTGGTTTCGATGAGTTCCTTAATTTCCGGGAGGAATATTTTAGTCCACTGCATTTCCATAATCTATTCCACTTTTTCCACCCCCAGCGCCTTTGCCATACCCAGGAGCGTCCTTCCCAGTAAAGACCGCTTCATTTCGATTGCTTCAAAATCGCATACCTCGTCGCAGCAGAAGCAGCCAATACATTTTTTCTTGTCTACAATGACCTTGCCGCTTTCTTTTGACATGGCGCCTGCGGGACAATTTCTCACGCATTCGTAACATCGGGTACAGTTCGAATGGTTTACCGTAGAAAATGTCGAGCACGTGCTGTCAAACATCAGCGCCAGCAGAAAATTTGGCAAGTATTCTCCGGCAAAGGCCTGTGCGCCGCTGGAGGGCTTTTCGAAATCAGGAACGGAGACGTTTTCGATGGTTTCTCCAACCACATTAATAGTGTTCAACTCGGCGTTCCCCAGCCCACGTTGATGCGCAAACCGGATGGTGGGGATTGCCATGGGTTCAAATCCAATGAGAGTGCTTGCTACGGCATCCATAGCCACGCTGTCTTTGCTGGCAAGGATTAATCCCACCTTTTTGGGTTGACCGGCATTCGGCCCGTTTCCTTCCATGCCGACAACGGCGTCCATGATGATGAGGTGTGGCGGCACCATCTGGTAGATATCTACCAGCGCCTTGGCAAATACGGTGGGTTTGGGGGCAACCAGGTGAACGTTTTTCTTGCCGTTGCCAGGGATGCTCCCCAGCATGTTCTTTATGGCGCCCGTGTATTGCGTCAGACCGTGCGTCTTCAGTTTGGGCACAGACACTATAAAATCAACCGTTCGCAGCGTCCTTGCAATGCGGAATTTATCCAGGACTTCAGAGTCTCTGTTCTGGACATCAATGTATTCGTCCTTATCAAAATTAACAATCTTTGCCCCGGTATCCTCTGCAATCTCATTGATGCGGGTAACCCGGAAGGCATTGAAGGTAGATGCATTTTTCACGCTGCCCGAAGAGTCGCCGATAAAGACCTCGCAACCAAAGTCCTTCTGAAAGATATTGACGAGCGCCCGCGCCACTACCGGATGGGTATTGACCGCCCTTTCCGGAGGCTGTGAAGACGAAAGGAGGTTCAGCTTCAGGAGCACCTTCATTCCCGGCCTGACCAGTTTGTCTACCCCATTTAGCAGACTCAGCGACTTGTGGATGGCGTGGTAAACCTTCTCTAATGCATAATCATCACATTTGACAATTGATACGGTGGGCATATAATAACCTCTTTAAAATTAGGACTTCGGCGACTTTTATCTGTTTAATACGTAGGGCAAGGCTTTAGCCTTGCAACTGTCCGAACACGCACTAGAGATGGCAACCTTAAAGGGTCGCCCTACTGTTGCGTTGAAATTCTTATGCCTTTACTTAGTGATATGGTAGATTCGCTTCGCTTCGCTTAATCCACCCTTAAACTGTAAAAACTTGCTTGTATAGGAATTTTCATTTTATTTAAGCGGGTTTGCGGTAGGGTGGATTAAGCGATAGCGAATCCACCTTTCCCGGAAACATTATTGGTGGATTCGGCGTAAAAACCAACGCCTTAATCCACCCTACACAGAACTTGAAAAGACGGGAAGCCAGGAAAATCCAAGCCTCGCACCCCCTCAAACTCCCAATCTCTTTTCTTTGCGTCTTTGCGGCGACCCCCTTTACGGAAGTAAATATAGCAAAGTAATGGAAGATTACAACAAAATAGTTAAAAGAATTTGTTCGTCGCCACCGCCCATGCCATGTCTTTCCGGTACAATTCCCTTTCACTGGGTTTGTTTCCGGATACCACGTTTTTAAGCCTGAGAAACGGCCTCCTGAAGTACTGCCGGTAATAATACGCAAGGGGGTACTTTTTAATAAAGGCGGGGGTGGTGCAAATGTAATTGGCGTGTTTTTTGTTATATTTCCACCGGAGGAAGTCAATTTGCGATTCCACAAAGAACTCGTAGTTCCGGGCGATATCCTCTTCCCTGTCATTCGGGTTTCCAATGATCATGCCGCCCACGATCATGATATGCTGCTCATGAAGTCGTTTTACGGCGAGTTTGGTTTTTTCAATGATATTTCCCTTTTTCATGAGCTTCAAATTTTCTTCCGAGACGTTCTCAATACCAAGGAATTGGATTAAAGTGTGGGGCGCAGTCCGGCATGGACATCAGGAGCACGTTCATTTTGCAGGGATTTCCATTTTATCTGTGAGGGCATTAAGGCATTTCCCATGTTTATTAATTTCGTTTGATTTTATCAGCATTTCCCGTTCAACCACTTCGGCGGGCGCCGGTTTACAAAATAAATATCCCTGAACCTCATCACATTGTAGTTGTTTGAGTAAGGAGAATTGGGCGTCCGTCTCAACCCCTTCGGCAATAACCCTGAATTTCAGGCTCCGCGCCATAGAGGTAACAAACTCCACAATCATCTTATCCTCCTGATTTCTTACGA
>Ga0082335_1005362_pt1 | contig 17831 bp, 20 predicted proteins | sample Subgrocontami58m_FD_72375 | JGI IMG/M metagenome (GOLD analysis project Ga0082335, IMG submission 72375) | Subsurface groundwater microbial communities from S. Glens Falls, New York, USA - GMW37 contaminated, 5.8 m (SPADES assembly) (version 2) ... | reverse complement strand
TCAACACACATACGAGGAATTGGGATACCATGTGTTCGCAAAAACTGAAGCTCTTGTTGAATAATCCGGTACGCCTTGCCGCACGAATTGCATTCAATGATGTCTTGTAAAATAGAATCGGGAACATCGCGAATACTATCAGGAATATCTGCCGCCTTGAGAGTTGCCTCGAATACTCGGGGCTCGATGTCGCGCCAATTGTATCCTTTTTCCCTCACCTCCTCCTTGGTCTGTGGAAAATAATCCTGCGCAATTGTTTCCTGATAAGAAAACGGTGAAAATTCCGGCGGGAAAAATTCGCCATACCGATATATCCTCCCTTTTGAATCTGTATACGGCATGGTATTCATATGCTCGATTATTTTATCACGAAGCGCGAAATACTCTTCCGGTGAATACTGCTTATTGAAAATGCAGTACGATTTTTTCTTTAGCCCGACACAAGCAAAGAGATTCGATGACGAATGACATTCAATGGAGTATTCAACGTCTGAAATCGCAGGCCAGCAGTGAACGGTAAACTTTACGTTTTGGCATCCCTCCCCGGATCCATATACTTCATACATACGCTCCACTTTATCTCCCCAATTCGTAAAATCATAAGAATCCTTCACTCCCAAAGAAACGTCGTGACAAAACTTTGAATCCTCAATATCTTCCACATCATAGCTCAAAAACACGTTTTTTGCGTTATGAATGCACTCCCCGGAAACATTCATATTCTGCATACCGTGGAAAAACTTATACGGATAAAGTTGCCAAAATGTAGCCGCGCGTTTCCGTGCATTTTCCAATCCAGAAAACGTATCGAGCCGCATTTTCTTTAATTCTTCGAAATATTCCTCCTTTGAGTACGGCGTATTAAAAATATAATACTGCTTGCTTCGGAGGTTTACGCACCCAAAACAATTCGTACAACCCGTTAAATCACGGGAAAACCAAATTCCGTTTGAATCATCACAGTAGATCGAGAAAAATGTTTTATAACAATTTTCAATCTCCACACTCTCATACGAAAGTTCAACCCGATCGGTCACGAAGACATCAAACGAATTTTTCGTTTTGTATGCATTTACAATATATGCAGAGTCCTCGTCCTCTCCGGAATTAAAACAAAGATAGCAATTTTTAAGATCTCCCGCGTTATTCGAATAGTCAGAGTTAACGAGGCGTTGAATATTTCTTGAGGGCCACGGTGTCTGATGCATCAGCTCTTTCAGCTGTTCAAAAAACGATCGGGAAAAATCATAGTCGCGCCCGTAGTCCATCGGATCCCATTTGTCGGACCACCAATAATCATGCTCGTAAATTGTAAGGCCGGAGTCAGACGGAATGCCTGAAAAAACTTCCTGACCGTTCGCCGCGTCCTTCACGCGATATAAATTTCGTTCGTTCCTCCACACAAACTTTCGTATCATCCGGCACTCCGGACACCACGTCGGCGGCGGGACTTTCATCTTTTCGTAGAACGCAAAATCTTCGGGTTCGATCCGGAAATCATGTTTGCAACTTTGACACTGTTTAGTTTCCTGATTCATAAAAGTTTACAACTCCGACGCTCCGGCGCCGACGCTACGGTCGGCGCTGAAACGTCGGGGTTTTGACAGATTTTGATTTCAAAGGTCATAAAATATGATTCTGTATAAAATCTCCGGGTGTCAAAGTGACAAAAGGCAGATGCAACACTTTAAGCTTGGAGTTACCGAGCAGGTGCTTACGATCAAGTGTAATTAAAAACTCGGCGCCGCTATAAAGAGCGCCGAGGACAATCGGAACATCTTTTTTAGCGACAACTTGTTCTAATTCTAAAACTATCCGTGCCTCTACGTCACCGATGGGCTGCACGAGTAAATCCGTTGCGACAAGAAGTTGATAATATTCCAGGAGATACTCTTTACCAAATTTATCTTCAATGTTCCTCTCCGCTTCACGTAAGGCGTGTCGCACCGTAAAAATCCTAACTTTTCTCTGCTCAGCTAAATTTAAAATAAGCCGCGACCCGCCTTGTGGCGATTTCACGGCTGCAATCAATACATTCGCATCTAAAAACAAACAAGGAGTTTTCACCGTGTTCTGAGAAGCTTTTGGACCTTCCTCCTCATTGCAGTACTGACTTTATCTTCTCTCAAAAACTCTCTTATTCTATCGGCGGAATAAAGTTCAATGGGAAAATTCTCCTCCTCTTTTTCCAAAAGCCGAGAATAGAGCTCAGCTCGTTTTTCGAGAATTTGGTATTTAGTTTTGGGGATAGTGACAGTGTTCATACCTCAATAATAACAAAGTGGCTTCCGAGAGTCAAACAACCTCACTCTGATAACATTGCTCGCAATACACAATCTCGGGACGATCGGGAGCATAGGAAGTTTGAAATACATTGGGGCAGGGAGTATCGCCATGAAAGTGCGAAGTTTGATTTTCGTATACGCGATTTTCTGACTGTTTACCTATGCAATGACATTTTCGATGCCATAATTTTTGGGGATTTCGAAGTTTGAATCGATCAGAATTGCGACAATGAAAGCATTTGCGAGGGATTGGGATATTCATCGACTTATAAAAAGAAAATTCCTGTGGGAGGATACGGTAATTTCTTCTGCACGACTCGCACGCAAGTGTTTCTTTTGTGATCGTCTCCGGGACATTTCGGATACTATCGGGAATCTCACGGATAGTTTCCTTTCCAGTCGTTAGTTGTATGTGATCTTGCCACAAAAAGTCCTGTTTCAGTGCCTCTTCTTTTTTAAGTGGAAAGTGAGAATCCGCTACAGAGATGTTATAGCCGAAGGGAGACATTTTAGCAGGAAAAAATTCTCCCCATTCCACAGTTTTTTTCATATGCTCAACAATCTTTGTTTTTAAATCATTGAAAGACTCTTTTGAATACTGTTTATTAAAAATTTGATACTCACCACTTTTTATCCCTACACATCCCAATAAATATTTTGACGAATGACATCCATCGGAGTAGGCAATATCGGTATTTTTCCATGAAAAAAGCGTAAAAAGACCCCGGTATGATTGATCAGGTGTAACACTCTCATAGCACTCACTATATTCCCCTCCCACAAACACGTCGTAGCTATCTTTTGGACTATCGCAGTGTTGCACAAATTTACAGTCTTCTCCATTACCAACATTAAAACTATATTGAACATTCTTGCACTGATCCAAATCGTCACCAGTACTATTTATTGACTGAATAACTTGCGCAAATCGTCGGGGATAGCTTTTTATAATTTCCGTAAATTCTTTTTGTGCTCGTTCGGAGCCCGAATGAGTATCGAGTTTGTATTCGGCAAGAATTTTTTCATATTGTTCTTTTGAGTAGGGTAAATTTTTTATGTGATACTGTTTGTGCTGAAGACCTATTGAGAGAAAACAATTTGTCGAATTGTGACAGTCATAACAATACGCGCTTTCGCGCATGTTGGCGGAATAGTAGATACTCCGACATCGATGAGAAGCATCAATATTCATTGAATCATAGATGTATTCTGAAGACTCAAAAATATTTATAGAATCTATAATTTCTTTCCCTTCCCCGATGTATACGCTGTACAAACAATTCTCTACTTTCCACGAAACAAAACAGAGATAGCAGTTTTTCCCAAAAGCAAAATCCTGCGTATATTCACAATTTACACTTGCAATATCGTTGTCATTAATAAGCGCGAGTGTGGGGACACTCTCCTGAAGATTCTGAAACTGTTGGAAAAACGGACGAGAAAAATCAAAGTCCCGGGCATAATCTTTCGAACTCCATTTATCCGACCACCAACATTTACTGCAATACACAATTCGCTTTGCTGTTGGTGGATAAATAGAAACAATGGATTTTTTGCAAAGATCACAGGTACGAGAATAAAAATAAAAATCATTCCGCCATGCAAGGCGCCGTTGTCTCCGGCACTCCGGGCACCACGTAGGCGGAGGGACTTTGATTTTTTCGTAAAAGATAAAATCCTCGGGTTCGATGGCGAACTCGTTTTTACAGTTTTGACAAGTTTTTGTTTCCGCTTGGTGCATTATCGCTTTCGTAGTAATCGCCTATAAATATTACCGCGCGTATCGGCGATGAGTAGTTTAACGGTATGGGAGGCAGTGAATTCAAAACCAACCCGATAGTCTCGAGTTATGCGGAAAGAAAAAGCACCTTGGAGCGGGGGCCCCAAGTGCTTGGTATGAAGACGAGAATCAAAAGGATTCTGACGGAGAATTTTAACAAGAAGTCCGAGTTTGTCCTGAACTTTTCCCGGCAAGTCGTGAACATCTTTTCGGAAATCCTCCTCGTAAATTATTTCATTTAGTGGAGCGGACATGGCGCAGAAAAGCTTCCTTGGTAGTGAAGCGATATACTGGACCCTTGGCAACCATGCGCTTGAGCATCTTTTTAACGAAGGAGGGTTTATACTCACCTTCCGAATCGCGATAGGTCGCAAGAAGCACATTTTTAACGACCTCCATATCTTTCCGGAGGGTCAACACTTCTTTATTCAGTTTTCTTACAAGAGTTTGAGTAGTCACGAATGAAGTATACCAAAATGACAAAAATTATACAACGAGATAAATCCAGCACCTTCCAGAATACCCTGTGGTCTTACCGCAGGGATGAATGGAGAATATAAATCTTTCCCGCGGGGTTTAATACCCGTGGTGAAGGTGCTGGATAAAATAAGCGGCTATTTCTTTTTTATCGGAAGGCCGATATCTTCGCCTTCATCCCCATATATAGGAAGCCCTACTGGGGGACCCGCCTTCTTTGCTTCGGAGCGCTTCAACAAATGCCCGGTCATCACTTGTCCCGTCGGGATATGAAAAATCGTCGCAAGCTCTTCGGTATTTAACGACACATTGGTCTTTCGTTTTTGCTTGAACCCGAAATGAAATAATTTCATATTCATAAAATCGCCGACAAACGTCTCTGCATACATCGCGCGCTTGCGGTAATTCTCATAGATCCGAATTGACTTTGCCCGGGCGCGCCGCTTCGGAAAAATATACGGCCAATACCAGAGCTTTGCAAGTGTCCAGGCAGCGGTGTTGTGCCCGAACCTATTGAACGTCTCCGACGCATACTGATTCATCGCCATCAAAATCGATCTGCGGCCGAATGATGACACAAACATTTCCTTCGGCGAAGTATAGAGATAACGAATGATGACATTAAATCCGGGCTTTGAGATATTACGGTCAATCGCTTTCATCATCTCGACATCCCCGGGCGAACGATCAATCATGATAAACTCCCCGAGCGCGGGACTGAAAACTTTTCTCTTTCCCGTGGTTTCTTTGATGCGCTCAATTTCCTTTTCTCCTTCTCTATGCCAATCGCCGGCCTGATCTTCGTTCCGGAATCCGATCGACTGCTCTACTTTCGGCCGCACAAGAATCTGCATCCACAGATGCTCCTGGGGTTTTATCCGAAGAAGGGTTTCGAGAAGTGCTGCGACCGGATCAACCTCTTTCTCCTTTACCGCCACTTCGAAATCCTCGTAGGTCATAATAGGGTATACGTCTTTATTCTTGAGAATGAGCTCATTTCCAAACATCCTATAACCCGCTTCGATAAGGGCATCAAATGTCGAGGGAAGGCGGTCAATGTAATCTTTGACTTCAGCAATTTCAATATCGGGATAACTGGCATAGAGCGACGCTTCAATGTGATTCCTGCGGACCTCCGGCGTGCGGATATATAAATGGACCTCTCCGCCAAAACTTACCGCTTCACACGAAAACCACATTGGTACCTCGCCGTCCCACCAATTCTCTCGAAGATCTGATGCAGAATTTCTGATGGCGTGCATGGTCATAAAGACCTGCTCCATGGCGCGAGGGGGCTTTATGTGCTCGCGCGGGATGCGAATTTCAAGAAGCGCCCATTTAGTTGAACGCTTGTAACACTCCTGAACGTACGTAAGCCACATATTCGGCAGAAGAAGCACGAGCCCGACAAAAATATAAAGCCACCAGACCGAGATAAGCCAGGGAATGAGAAATTCGAAAAACTGAGCCCCTACGTCAATAAAATCCATGGAAATGAAAAAACTCCACTCATATCGAACCTATCAACAGTATACGGCGAAATCGATTTTTGAAAAAGATTCGCGCAAGTCCGAAATAAGCGGAGCGTGTCAGCGTCAGCTCTATACAAGCGTATACGTCCCATCGTCAAGGCGTTTGAATATGTTCCTGTTCTGGAGGTTCAAGAATATGGTCGGCGGCTTTACCATACGCTTTTTCAAAACGAGTTCGACGATCCGGTCTTTTGAAAGGGGTATATTCGACTCGCGAAGAGCGCTCACGATGACGTCCCGGACAACTCCCGGCTCATACCCCCATTCGCGAAGCGCATAGTACCCGCGCCCCACGAGGACAAAACGGGAGTCCTTAATAAGTTCGTTATGGACCGTCTGCGGATGGGCCTTGCGCGCTGACCACCCCGCATCTGTAATCGCCTGCGCGACCTCCGTAAAATGAAGGGGATTTCCCGCACGCACAAGCGCGACGTACGCTTTGTCCCGCACTCCGCGAGGATTGATCGCGGCCCATGAGGAAAGACCATACTCGCCGTACGGATTTTTCTTTATTACCTTGGATGCCGCAAGGAATGTTTCGATCACCCGATCCCCTATATCGCCTCCGAATTCCTTTTTTCCGATCCTTGAAACAATCTCGTAAAGCGCACTCTGGGAAACCGGCGCTCCTTTCTTTTCAAGCTCCTGACGCACCCCGGTCATGACTTTTGCCGCGCCCTGGGCGCGATTTTCGTCAACCGCCCAAGCGCGATGGCTCTCCTCGGATTCCGGAATCGGACGGAAGCGACTGCCGACTTCAAGCAAAAACAAAAGATGGGGACGCTCTTTATCGTCCTTCATGGTCTCGAAAAGATGGCGTTCGGCCATGACTCCGCCGTGCAATGTGACGTGAGCCGCAATCGCATCTGCGACAGGAGAAACCTCCTGAAGCGTTTCTTCACGGGTGAGATGGCGAAACGCGTCTGCCTCAATTTGCCGGACGCGTTCCCGAGTGATTTTATATTCCTTTCCTATTGTTTCGAGCGTCTTTGATCTCCCCCCTTTAAGGCCATAGCGCTTTTCAATAACATCCTTCATCCGCTTCGACGGAAGTTTCTGGAGGAGTATTTTTACCGCATCTCGCGGCGGCATGGGAAGCGTGAGTTGACTCATATTTTAGAAAATCCTCTCGTCTCTCCGGAATCCGAAGGCGTTCGAGGCGGGGTTCGTTGGAAATTATTATGAAAACTGAACGAAATTACGATAGCACACTACTTTTTCTTTGTCAAATCATTCCATATAACAAGCAAGGGGCTTGCGATAAAGATGGATGAGTACGTCCCAAAGACAATCCCAATAATGAGAGCGAGCGCGAAATATCGCACTGATTCGCCCCCGAAAACGGCGATTGCGACGAGCGCAAGAAGAATGGTGACAGACGTATTTATTGACCTCGTAAAGGTCTCATTCACGCTCCGATTGACCGTTACCGAAAATTCCTCCCTGCCCTTCAATTTACGCAAGTTTTCCCGCGTCCTGTCAAATACCACTATCGTATCATGTACGGAAAAACCCATAATGGTCAAGAGCGCGGTAATAAAAAGCGCGTCGATCGGCACACCCAAGAATTTTCCGAGGACCGCAAACACCGCCGTGGGAATCGTAACATCGTGGATAAGCGCAATGACCGCGGCAACGCCGTACTTCCAGGACGATACGGGCTCTGACACGTGCCGGAATGCCCAGGCAATATACAGAACAATCGCAATAATCGCGACGACAAGGGCAATGACCGCGTTACGCTTGAGCTCCCTCCCGATCGTGGGACCAATTGAATCAAATCGTTTTTCGACAACGACTCCTCCGCCGTCCTTCCGAAGCTCCTCGACGATCGTCTGATGCATTGCTTCGTCAACCGCGCCGAAACGGATGAGCATTCCCCTTTCTCCGGTCGGTTGCGTTGTCACACTCCCCACGTTAAGGGACCCAACGACCTGGGTCACCCGTGCTGGCTGCGGAATGTCTTTCGGAAATTCGACCTCGAGAATCGATCCGCCGGTAAAATCAATGCCGAAGTGAAGGCCAAAAATAAGAATGACGAGAACGCTCGCGAGGACGAGCGCGCCCGAAAAACCAAGAAAATAATATTTTTTTCCGATGACATCGATCATGAGTGTTTATCGTTCGCGTTGCTCACTCGTTAAAAGCGTTCGATCGCTCGCTCGTTGAAACCGTTTAACGACCCTATCGTAACCTACTCAATCCGCTCAAAAAGAAAAATTTCTTATTATCGAGGCGCGTTCCCGCAATCGCACGAAGAAAAATCCTCGTCACCCAGACCGCAGAAAGCATTGACGCAAGAATTCCGATTGCAAGCGTAAGTGCGAACCCCTGAATGATCGACGATCCAAACCAATAGAGAATCGCGCATGTGATAAGCGAAGTGATGTTCGAATCGCGAATTGAAGACCACGCACGGCGAAATCCTTCCTCGAGCCCTTCGCGCAGGGTCTTTCCGCTTCTCAACTCTTCCTTGAGACGCTCGAAAATAAGAACGTTCGCGTCAACCGCCATGCCGATCGATAAAATAAAGCCCGCGATTCCCGCGACGGTAAGCGTCACCGGAATCATGCGAAACGCCAAAAGTACGAGTGAAACATAAAAAAGAAGTGCCAAAACCGCAATCACTCCGGGAATCCGATACCACAAAATCATAAAAATCATGACCGCGAGAAATCCATAGAGCCCCGCGATAATACTTCGATCAAGCGATTCTTTGCCCAAAGAGGGACCAACCGTCTGCTGGGAAATGAGAGTTATCGGAACCGGCAGGGCGCCCGCATTAAACCGGCCGACAAGCGCTTTTGCTCCTTCGGGAGTGAAGTTCCCGGTAATCTGGGCTTTCCCGCCCGTAATTTCTTCCTGGACAACGGGCGCGGAAATAGGCGCGCCGTCAAGATACACCGCAAGGCGTTTTCCGACGTTTTCTTTTGTAATTTCTGCAAAAAGTTTTGATCCCTCGTCGGTAAGCTCAAGGGCTATTGAAGGATTAAGCGCGACACCTCCCGAACCTTGAAAATCAACTCGCGCGGATGCCAGGTGCTTGCCGGTAAGTCCGGTTGGAACAAAACATGGATCCTCACCAAACTGCATCATAAAGAAAAGAAGTGTCTCGAAATCAAGCGCCCCGCAGAGCGAATCCGCGCTCAAGTCCGGCTGTTCCCCCACCATACTGGCCGCAATAATTGCGTCTGCCTCGTCTTTCGGACGTTCACTTTTAAATTCAAGAAATGGGGTCTCGCCGATCATGCGAATCGCCTGGTTTACATCCGAGATTCCCGCAAGCTCGACAATGAGCCGCCGATCCTCGCCCGCGCGCTCAATCTGAACAACCGGCTCCGCAACGCCAAAAAGGTTTACCCGCCGCTCAATAACATCACGCAATGCTTCCATGGAAACGCTTTTGTCTCCTGCAGGAACATTTACGAGATCCGCTTGATACACAAGATGCGTCCCGCCCCGGATGTCCAGCCCGAGCCGGAACGGAAAAAACGACGCCGGTATCTGAATAAATGGCGCGATTTTTCCGAGATACGCGTTTGTATACTGAGGTATGTGGAATGCCCCGAGAACTGCCCCAAAAAGAAAAATCGCGACTGCGAAAAGCCGCACGATAAGAGGACTAAACAGTGTTCCGCCTTTTTGGGTTGCCATAGAAATTAAAATACCAGATGCTTACGCATCTGGCAAGCGGAAAAAACGACTACGGAATTAATATGCCTGCAGCCTTCCACCCGAGATTCAAAAATATACTGAATGTCGCATCGGTCCCCTTCCCAAAACCGTGATTTACCCCGAGAATGCACGCGCGCGACGCATCAAACGCAAGCCCGCCGGAATCGCCGTAAAAAATCCCGACTTGAGAAACCGCATACGGATGAAATTCCGATTCGTCGCCTGTGAATGAAAAATCGGGCGCGCGGTATGACGCGCCGCCGTCAGCAGACACCTGAGTGCTGGTTCCTCGTATATCGGCGTTCGAGACAATGACTCCATCCATACGCGAAAGATAATTCAAGCCCTTGAAGTTCGACGGATATCCGTAATGGTAGACGGTATCGCCGATAATCGAAGGGTTGTCGCACACGGGGTACGGAAGTGCGGGGTAGAAGTTCCCGAAAATTGTCCGTGCGTCGTCATATTCCGCGAGCGGGGGAATTCTTAAAAATCCGATATCAATCCCGTCTTCCTCAAAGCGCTTCCGAATAATTGAGAAATCTTCTGTTATTTCTCCCTTCAGATAATAAATCGGAAAACGATCCTTCGGGAAAATCACGTCGCACGTTTTTGCTCCTGAATCCATGAGAAGATGAGCAACGGTAACCACAAGTCCGTCCTTTAGGACAAACCCCGAACCAATGGATTTTCCAATTCCGTCCGCAGCCGGACACTGAATTTTGACGACCGCGCGGAAAATCGCATTTTCATCGATTTCTGGAATTCTCGGTTTTTCCTGCTGGTACGCCGGAGGTATCGCTTTCTCGGTTGTCGTTGCGGGAAGTAAAACCGGAATCTGCGGAATTACGACGACCATCGGACTTGGACTAGAAATTTTTGGCGGATTTGACTCGGCTGGAATTTCGTTTTTTTTGGGCTCCGCTTTTTTCTCCGCTTTTGTTCCAATGTCGGAAACATCGTTTTTTCCCTCCGATACAATTTCTTCTGAAGGAACCTCGGTGTCGTCCGAAATCATCACGGTATCAATCATGCTATCCGGCTTCTCTTTGAGAAACTGCCCAAACGGAAAAAAGAAAACCGCCGCCACAACAAGAAAAATGGCAGTTCCGATTGCAATCGATGTGACGCTCGTGGGCATGCGATTACCGGAGGTTACAAGATGAATGTTACTCCTCGGCGCTGAAACGAACGATCCTTCCTTTCCGTACAGCAGAACGGTAAATGCCGATGAAAAACGCATAGGCGAGAATGAGGTAGAAAACTGAGAGTCCGATGCCGACCCAGAGCGAAAAAACTGAGACCGTGCCGGAAAATAGGAAACTCCGCATCCCCTCGAACACATATGAGGGTGGCACGAACTTCGAGATAATCTGAAGTGCTCCCGGAAGTATTGCGATGGGATAGAACACGCCGGCGAACGGCTGGAGGAAAAACGGAAGCGGCCAAGCGATCCACTCAGCGGCAGGCCCAAGGTAGAGAACGAAGGCCGCGGTAAATACGCCGAGTGCGAGCCCGAAGATAAAAAGAATCGCGATGAATGGCACGAGAAGAATACCGAATTGAAAAAGAATGAAACCAAATGCGGCACTCGCAAGGATTAGCATCGCAAAAAGGCCGAGCAAACTCGTCACAATGCAAGTCAAAATAAGGCCACCGATGTACTCGCCGATTGTCAGCGGCGAAGCGAAGAGATTGATAAAATTCCGCGACCACACATCCTCGAAGAATCCGAGCATAATCCCCTGCTGTACGCGGATGAGAAAATTCCAGAGAATCAAAGCACCAAGAAATACCGATACAAAATTGAACTCGGTGTTACCGACGATATTCAGATATTTTGTGATGAATCCCCACATCACGACGTCAAGAATGATCCAGACAAAAATGTTCGAAAACCGCGTCCAGTTGTGGCGCAGAAGAAACATCTGCCGAAGGAAAATTGCATAGATACGTTTAAAATCCATAAGGAGTTACTCAAGCTCAAGTGAAAGCGGTTCGCGAGCAACCGTAATAAATAATTCTTCAAGACTCTGCTTGCCGTACATCTTTGGCAGCGACTTCGGATCGCCTTCGAGGAGCACCGTGCCACGCGATAGAAAAAGCACTCGATCACACACCGCCTCCACCTCATGCATGTTATGCGACGTCCAGAGAACACCCATCATGCCGTTGGCTGCAAACGATCGGATTTTCTCGCGGATGATGTGTGCGGCGCTCGGATCGAGCGATGCAGTCGGCTCATCAAGAAGGAGCAGACGCGGCTCATTGATAATTGCCTTTGCCAAGTGGACCCGCGTCTGCTCTCCGGAAGAAAGGAGTCCGCACTTCGTGTAACGGAACTTCTCAAGATCGAACTCTTTTAAAAGCCCTAAAACTCGCGCACGAAGATTCTTCACTCCATAGAGAAGACCGAAAATATAAAGATTCTGGTAGACCGTAAGGTTACCCGGCACCTGAGCATAGATCGCCGCGAAGTTCGTATAGGTGAGTGCTTTTGTCCGCTCATGTCGGATATCAAAACCATTGATGCGAATAGATCCCGCGGTCGACTCAAGAATCCCAAGTACCATCGAAATCGTCGAGGTTTTTCCTGCGCCGTTGGGGCCCAAGAGCCCGAGAATTTCTCCGGGCGCTATCGAAAACGAAATATCGCGGACTGCTTCGAGCCCGTCATACGTCTTCGAAAGATTTTTTACTTCGAGAATTTTCTCTTGCATTGCGCTATATTCCCCGATACATATATTTTTTCATCTTGACTCCTCCGCCGCCTTTTTTCCACGGCGGGCAAGACAAAAATGGATAATACAAATCCTCTTTTTCCGGTATTTTCAAAAGCGAACGCGACTTTTGCGAGCGGCGTACGCGCGCCGTGAACCGAACGCCGGAAATTTCTGTTATGAGCGCAAGCGGCGTTTGCTCCCTGCCTTCGCCCATGACAACGACTGCCGCGGCCGCAAGCCCGTCCGCAATATTTGTCTGTGTCATGGTGAATTTCCGGCCAAAGATGTCTTTGGTCCCCCGATAATCTTTCAGCGGATTAAACCCACAGTGGGCAAGCGAAATGCCGATCGTGCCGCGCCGCAAAGGAATCGTATGCGAATCCGTAATGATAACTCCGCAATTTTTTACTCTATACGTTTTCCGAATCCAGCGATGAAGAATCTCTGCGGTCCGCTCCGGATGTGTAGGCCATAATAAATAAAACCCGTTTGCATTCGACTCATCAACTCCCGCAGAAGGAATGAATAAATCATGCTTCATCGTATGCATAATCCATTTCCCGGGAACAAAGCGCTTGGGTAAATATTTGTCGGCTTCTTTTTTGATAAGCTCGTCTTTGTCCGGGAAACGATCCTTCGGAATCGAGCGCCCCTCCCATATACTCACAACTTTTGATGTTACAACAAGAATGCTTCGCTCGGGAATCCGCTTGAGGGAATTTTTAATAACCCCGAGGAGATCATCGCGAGGCGGCAGGAGAACTCGGGTTTTTATAACCTTGATCCGCATACTTACGATCCCCGATACACGCAATATTCGCAATTCCCATGCGCCGATGGAGCGGGACCAGTCACGATCGTGTGAACTTCTTCAAGCACGGAAAGCCCGCGCGAGGGAGACACTTCCATTCGTATGAGATTTGATTTGAAATTCGCATTCCCTATTCCGTACGATTGGGGCCAGAAAAAAAGAAGATACCCAAAAGGCGCAACCTTGTATCCATTTTTCTCAAACAAAAGCGCGTAGAGATCGAGCTGGGTTCGGTAGTGCTCGTGCGTGTCTTCTTTCGTCGGATAACCCCTGGTCTTAAAGTCAAACGGAATGAATTTCCCGTCAGGCGCCACCAATAGCTCATCAATCGCGCCCGCAACTTCAATGTCGAATTCGGGGAATGACGCCCGGATTCCGCCCCGGCCAAAATTGAATTCGCGCCATGCGTTCAACTTTTTCATGTCGTCAAAAAGCCGCGCCTCCACTTTCCCTTCAATTTCCGGGGGAAGCGAATCCCCTCCCCGATACTCGTCGAAGTATTTTTTGAACACGTCATCCATGCCGTTCGGCAAAGACGGATAGATGCCGCGGGGGCGCTTTACATTTTCGTTCATCTGGAGCCAGAGGCACCTCGGACACTCCAGAAGCGAGCTTATTCCTGATGGAGAAACTTTGATTATACTTTTTTTCGCTTCCATGATATTTTTGGTATTTATCGCCTATCCCATCCAAACTCGCAATATTTTACTCCGTCGAGATAGCAATTAATTGCGGCTCGAATATACGGAATAGTATTATCAGGTAATTGATTCAACGAAAACCATGATAAATCATCACACCTATTCGGCTCCATGTTTTTAATCTCGCCATTACACTTTTTTACTATAAAAAATAAATCAATTCTCTCGTGGTCTCCGCACCATTGGTGCATGGTCACAACGATTTCAAAGTCATTAATATCGATCCTCACACCCGCTTCCTCAAGTGCCTCCCGTGCCATTGCCTCTCTCATGGTCTCCCTTCCATCGGCATGCCCCGACACAAGACCATAATTTCCATCTTCAAATCCCGTCTGGAATCTTCGCGAAAGTAATATCTTCTCATCCTGAATGAACAGCGCATAGACCGATGGAATAAGTTTAAATCGTTCTTTGTTTACCATGGCACCTCTTGATGCACAATACGAATGAGAAATTATACCTTCACTCCACCTAATTTTAAAATTTCTCTAGCGTCTTTACGCACTAAATTCGCAGCACTTAGGCGCGGGTGACGTTTCGTAACGTTCTCTACAAGATATCTTCCTATCTTATATCCCAACTTCCTTGGCTTGCCTTGTCCGCCCAAAAGCCAGGGGTCATCGAAAATTTCTTTCTGCCATTTTATCTTCCGTAATCTCGGGAGCCACTTTTTGACTTGTTGCAGATTATACTTTGTCACTTTTAAAACGTATTTCGAAGGATATTGTTCTCGTGCAAAAATGTCGGCGAGTCCCTCAGAAAAAATGGAGTTCATCAATATGTGATGCTTCTTTCTTGGAAGAAAACCCGCATAGCCTCGAGCGGCGTGATGCATCTCGTGATACACAATATATATCAATCGTTCAATCATATCGGCTCGTTTCCTTCTAAAAGCTAACTGCCGGGGATTGATAGTAACCCTTACCCAATCTTTTGCTTGTGTAAATGCTTGAACTCCGTCACGTTCCCACGGATAAACAGTAAACGTAAATTCACCCTCGCGGAATCGAAGGATCGCGGCAGCTTTCTTCGCGTGGTTGAGAATAATCTTGCGGATTTTATTCTTATCCGCATTTGGAAAATCTATACTCGATGGCAAAAATATAACTTTTATTCGCATGGTTTTCTCATGATTTATTTCTCTCCCCACATGATAAAATACGGAGGGAAATTCCGAACCTCGATAGAAAATTTTGCTTTCCGGAAATACCGGCGAATCAAAGGAAAAACCAAGAGCGAAAACTGGCACGTGATAAAACGCCCGCCGGGGCGAAGCATGTGCGCGGTCCGCTCAATCAGCATGCGTCGCTCGCGCGCGCTCAAAAAAGAAAACGGTATCGTAGAAACCACGGCATCCACGAGATGTGTTTCCCGATCGAGAGAATCCTTTGTCCAATCTAAGACGTTGCCCTGTACCAAATCAAATCGAACATCCCGAATATTCCCGAGCGCGCCAAAAAGCTCCTTATTGAGCTCAATTGCAACAAGCTTCCCGTCATCCGGAAGAACGCGAAGAATACGGCGCGTTATCACGCCTGTTCCTGGACCGTATTCCACTGCAAACCGAGTGTCTTTCGGCAAAAGCTCTTCCACGCGGTCAACCGCCCATGAAGAGCTTTCGGAGATTGCCGCGACTTTAGGATCCTTCAATGCGATTTTTAAAAAATTGAGTGTATTCATATATATTATTTTTGGCTTCCATGACATTTATTGTATCTTCCAACGGCTCAACGCGTTGAGCCGTTACCCTCACCGCCCGTGTCACTTTTTGAGTTTATTTCTCTATCCGCAAGAGTATATCATTCCACTTCCTTGTGTTGATCAGGATGCCAAGCTGGAGTACACGAGGTAAATATAATTAAATTGCCGTCCCAAAAATACTTTTCCCCTGGCTCGATTAAAATCAAATCGCCTTCCTTAAGGTTAATTTCTTCATTCTCGACAACAATCCTGCCAGAACCCTTAATCACGTAAGCTAATTCTTTACATTTCAAATTTACAACTCTTCCTGTATTTGGATACCTGCCAGTCAATTCCACAATAGCGCCATTTATATCTTTATCTCCCAAAGGGTATTCAGTCGCAATGCAATTCTCGCCATTTTTGAATTTTTCTGTCTGATCTTTGTGAATGATTTTCATAAATTTTTATTCCTACCTCCCATAACATTTTTTATACTTCTTACCCCGTCCGTACGTCTTTGCAAACCTCATTTTTTTGTGATACTATGTGACCAGATCGCGGAAATGAGGTGAGTATATGCCGACTTGGCAGAAGATTACATTCGCGCTGGGACTTGCGGTGATAATATCAATCATCTTCGGCTTCGTTGTAACTTACACCCTTTACGGCATCACTAAACTCGTTCTTTGGTATCAAGCGCGTAGACGTTCGACCTCATCCTGATTCCTCCCCCGGAGGAATCTTTCTTTATTCCCCATGACATTTCTTATATTTCTTTCCCGAACAGTACGAACTCCATTATAAAATGCTTTGTATTTCTTTCAAAATCTCCTGCGGCACTGGATCGCGTGCCGGGCTTTTGCCCGGATAGCGCCAGGCGGTGATTATTTTTATCCTTCCCGCGCCTTCCCCACCATTGCGAGCGGCAATGCGTTTTCGCGACAATGAAAAGCGAGATTTGCTTGGTCCGCCCTCGGCGGAAATCTCGCTTTTCCTTAGCGAGCCCGGCACTGGACCGGGTGAGTCGTGTCGCGAAATCGCATTGCCGCGAGCCAACACATACATAACCCAAATCTCCGAATAATTCTTTCCCTCGGCCGGTTGCATACACGCAACCGCATTTTCGAGAATTCCTTCCTCAATCCGCGCGGGGTGCCGAATTACACGCTTTACACGCGACTCGGTAAGACGGTAATGGCGCATTTTCATCCGCGAGTGAGTCGTCCAAAGATATTTATCGCCTACCAAGCTATTTCTTCCGAAAGACATAAGAACATCCTACCCGATGGTACTTCGAAAATCAAACTTTTTCAAGATAGAATATTCCGCTTGTAAAAAATTTCCAAAATGAATGACTTCGTTCATCAATGATTCTCAAACCTAGAGCATGAAAAACCGTCTCCCATTCTTTTTTTGTCTTATTCGAATGGGGATGACAAAAAAACTCTGTATTTAAAATGCTGTCCATCGCAAAAGTAAGATATTTTTGGAACCAACCATCGTATAAATCCTCAATAATGACAATACGACGGGAGACCCTCTTTGCTTCGCCAAGTATCATAATCGGATCCCGAATATGATGGAGTACTGTCAAGAGAAGGGCGACATCAAAAGAATTATCTTCAAAAGGAATCTTTTTGCCGTCATATATAATCGGCACAATTTCCTTAAAAGAGCTTTCGTTTTTGATATCAAGGGGAACTATGGTATATCCTTTTTCTTTCAGTTGCTTCGCAATGTGGCAACCTCCACACCCGATATCGAGTATCCGGTCACCTTTTTTCAGATAGCTTTCGATTTCTGGAATCATCCCCCCAGCTCTCCTCGTAAGAAACCGAGAATCTTGAACTAACTTAGATTCTTTCAAAAATTGTGAAAACATATTGCCATTCTGTCAAACGACACGCACCATTGCAACCCGGAAATCTCCATTATCCGCACTTACGTACGATCGTACGTAAGTGCGGATTTGGGAATGCATCGGCGAATTAAAATACCTTCTTTGCTTCTTCCCACATCCGGGAATCGTTTTGTTTTACTTTGAGCCAATACCACCACTCCGCGCCCCAAAGAATATTTTCTTCAAATCCCGCGAGGCGCGCGCGGCGTATCACCTCGCGAAAACGCTTCTCATTCATGAGCCGGAGCTGAAGTTCAAAATCAA
>Ga0082335_1005360_pt1 | contig 17835 bp, 7 predicted proteins | sample Subgrocontami58m_FD_72375 | JGI IMG/M metagenome (GOLD analysis project Ga0082335, IMG submission 72375) | Subsurface groundwater microbial communities from S. Glens Falls, New York, USA - GMW37 contaminated, 5.8 m (SPADES assembly) (version 2) ... | reverse complement strand
CTGTGCCTCCACGCTTTGAGGGGCGACACCCTTCTTGTAGCGGGCCAGCTTGCGGCGGCTGTTCTTGCTCCCTTCCGGCTTGATGTGTCCCAGGTCAACCCAGAGCACGGTCTTGAACAGGCCGGGCACGACTATCTGCGCCGTCCTCTTGTGACTGAGGCCGCTCACGCCCACGCCGACCACCTCGAACAATGGCCGGTTCCCGAGGAATATCTCCCTGCGTATGGAGTCGAACTGTCCGCGCCTGATTATCCTGGGCAGGGCGTGCCATAGCCTGTTTTCAAGCTCGCGTAGCTGTGAACGTTCTTCCCGGTCGTCCTCTTTCCACCATTCGACGAGCCTGTCCATCAGGGCCTCATAGCAGTCGTGGGCCAGGTCTGGACAAGGGTCATGGTGGTAGACGCAGAAGCCGCGAGAGTCCTCGAACAGCTCCACAAGCAAAGCCCGCCGTTGGGGGGTCGCCCACTTCGGGAATACCATCTTTCCCCCCTTTGCTCTGAACGGGCGAAGCAGAGGGCCATGCGCCAGTCGCCTTTAGGCGGCGACCAGCTCCCTGTCCTCTTTGCGTTGAGTTGCAGGTTGGGTTTCGGGGTGTTCGGCCTGCTCGGCCTTCTCCCCGAGTTGCTCCAAGTACTTCGTCAGGGTGTCCCCATCGCCCTTGATGATAGGCGCGCCGGCGGTTTCCGCAGCTTCGACCTGCGCCTTGTATTCGGCGGGCATGGTCTTGCGGACGTTTTCCGCGTAGGCCATCAGGCCGAAGGTGAAGTTGTCGCGCACCAGGCGAATCTGGTCGGATAGCTCTTTGACGGTGCGGAGTACGGGCTTGCCGTTCTTGGAGAACTTCGGCGTTCCATCCTGATTCTTTTGCAATCGGATGGGCGCACCCAGGACATCGGACGCGATGTCCGTCTCTCCGGCGGCGTTGGTGGCCGTGAAGAACGGAACCCACACTCCGAGCAATGGAACCGACCATACGCGCTTGTCGGACTTGGATTCGGCGTGCGGCATCAGAAGAGCTGAGACGTAGTTTGGGGTATTGGCTGTCTTGGTGTTGTTCTTTTCCATGCGCTTTTCTCTCTTTCAATAGATTGGCGCATGGCCCCCCGCTTCGCCCGTTCAGTTGTCGGACTTCGCCGCTAGACTTTAGCGTTCAGACTGTGTGCGGCCTAGCTTCGCCCACGGCGCGAAAGTCTACCTTCCGCCCCTTTTCCGTAGCTTCGGTTAGCCTTCGGCCAACCGAACACACAGCCCATATATTGACGGTATGACATACGACTTCGGCATTCGCCAGCGTTTCCGTCACGACTGGCGTACTCTATCCTTGCGCCTAACCCCCGTTTCGTTTCGGTCATGGCTTTGACCTATTCCGATGGTAGGAACGCCCGTTCAACCGCTATCCATAGCGGGGCGTTAGCTTCGCACCATATGTCAGCGCAGAGGATTCGTTCGCGGCCATTCTAGTAGACCGCTAGTCACCTACGGCCCCCAACGTGCCACCGTTGGCCCCGTCCTCTGGATTGGGCGGGTAGGGCCGATTAGCGGCCCCTGAGCCTTGCCGTATGCGGTTGTTAAGGTTCCTGCGAAGCTGTTTGTCAACTTGCATACCTATCATCCAACAAAAGGACAACTTGAGATACATCAAGAAATAGCTATAACCTCAGCCCCTCCCGGGGGGAGGAGCCGACTTCAAAGATTTTAGTGACTGTTTGCAGTAGAGAAGCGAGGGGCGCCTTGAATGGTGTCTCGGCAGCCCGCAAGAAGTGTAATCCGGGTTCCCTGAGAGATCTGTCCGGGCGATACTCTGTAGGTGCTCTGTTATAATGGCCCAAGCTTGGGAAGGCATTACTTGAACTGTCGACGGAGGTACCTGCTGTTGTTGCGTACTGGGAGTTTCGGTTCGGCGACCCGCCTGAAGTTGATGGCGGTGGTGTCAGAGGCTAAGTCCAACGACCCGTTCGGCCCCGTGACCGTCGTGGTCCCTACTCCGTACGCAGGGCTGTCACTGCGCCGGTATCTGAGCGGCGGCACGGGGCTGGTCAACGTGCGCTTCATGGTGCTGCCCAGATTGGCCGAATACCTGGGCTCGCCGGCAATGGCAAAACAGGGGAAGGCCCCTCTTTCAGGTCTTTTGCAGATGGCCGCCATCAGGCTGGTGTCCATTAGGATGAACGGTCATGGCCCCTTGGGCGGCATCGCCGAACATACCAAGCTCCACGAATGTTTGCGGCGCACCTTCGCGGACATGGCGCGGCTGTCGGAAACAGGGCTGAAACAGCTGGCGGGCACCGACGCGCTGCGGGGTCAGTTGGTCGAGTGGTACATGGGATACCGCGAGGTGCTCCATGATTACTACGACAGGGAGGAACTTGCCCGGGCGGCATCGGTTGCCGTGGAATCAGGCGAGGCCGCCAGCGCGCTGCGTGACCTGGGTTACATCGTGTTCTACCTGGCGCATAACCCTTCGCCGTCGGAGAAAGCCCTGGCGTCCGCGCTGCACAGGAGAGGTCTGTGTTCTACGATCCCCTGCCTGACCGGAGAAGCCGAGATCGATGATTGGGCGTGGTGCCCGGACGACGGGCCGAAAAGTAAGCACGCGGTTGAAGACCCCGAGGCGGGCTTGCCGCCTGAGCGCCCGAAGGCAAGTCACCTTCTGATTGCCTCGAACGCGCACGAAGAGGTGCGCTGGGTAGTGCGCCACATCATGCGCCATGCCGAGCGGGGCGTACCCTTCCACCGCATGGCGGTGCTCTACCGCCAGGACGATCCGTACGGATCCTTGCTGCGGAGTCACCTCGCCTTCGGCCGAGTGCCGGTTGCCGGGCCGGACCCTGTGCCCCTGGGCGAGACGCCTGCCGGAAAGCTGATCCTGTATTTGCTGGAGGTGATGGAAGAGCATGGCCGTGACGCCGTCATGCGCTGGTTGTGCGAGGCGCCGGTGCGCATCGGGGCGGGCGTCGAAGCAGCTTCATCCGAGTTGGCACGGTGGGATTCGGTCAGCCGCGAGGCAGGGATAGTCGGCGGCGCAGCGCAATGGCAAGAACGCCTGGACGGCTACATTGCCTTGCTGGCAGAGCGCATCAACGACCTGGAAGACTCGGGCGAAGCCTCTCCCGGCCGCACGTCCTGGCTTCAAGCGGACCATGTGTCGGCAGAACGGCTGAAGTCCTTCATGGCGGAGCTGGCCGCAATCAGGATGCTGGCGGATGGCAGCACATGGCGCGCTTTCTCACGATGGGCGGCGGATCTCCTGAAACGCTATGCCATTGAACCGTCGGAGTGGCCAGAGGAACACCGGTCAAGCTACGAACGGGTCATGTCCGCTATTGAAGGACTGTCTTCGCTGGACCAGTTCGAAACCCGTGGCGTTGGTATGCTGGAGTTCGTCCGGGCCCTGTCCGGCGCCCTGGAGACGCCTTCGGGCAGAGCTGGTCAGACCGGCAAGGGCGTCTTCGTGGGCCCACTGGTGGCCTGTCAGGGCATGGAGTTCGATGTCGTCTACATCGTGGGCATGGCGGAGGGCGCCTTTCCGCCCGGCGTTGCCGATGACCCGGTGTTACCTGATGCGGTGCGCCGATCGCTGGGGGATACGGAAGTACTGCCGTCCGTGGACATGAGGCGTCTTGAGGAGAGGCGACTGTTCCTGGCAGCCATGTCTGCCGGGTCGGAAATAGTCCTCTCTTATCCGGTCGGCGACGCCTCGGCGCGGCGCGGCCAGTACCCTTCGCCCTGGTTCATTGAGGAGGCCTCGCGCTTGAACGGAGCACGCCTGAGCACGGCTGATTTGGAAAAGCTTCACGGCGCCCCCTGGCTTTCCCGCATTCACTCTCTGCAGCACGGGCTGGGTTATGCGGAAGCCCTCTCGCCGGCGGATGACCATGACTACGACATGCACAGCATCTCTGCCTGGTACAGCCGCGGCAATGCACTGGAACGCCACTACCTGTTGAGAGAGTCGCAGGTACCAGGCAAGGCTGTGATGATGGAGCAGTTACGAAATGGGGCCTCGCTGACGGAGTGGGATGGAAAGGTGCCGGCAATGCCGGCAATGGGGCTGCCCGGGGGTGACGGCAAGCCTGTTTCACCCACCTCGCTGGAGACATGGGCGACCTGTCCTTTCAAGTATTTCCTGGGCCACATGCTACGTGTCTCGGTGCCGGAGTCCCCGGAGGAAGTGCTCACCTTGTCGCCCTTGGAAAGGGGCGCACTGATGCACCGCGTGCTGGAGCACTTCATCAAAGAGTGCGCCTCCCGAGGTACGATTCCCGGTTTTGGGTCTCCCTGGACCGTTGAGCACGAGACGGTGCTGCTGGGAATCGCTGCCAAAGAATTTGACCGCGCCGATGCCCGTGGCATCACCGGCAAGCACGTCTTCTGGGAGGCGTTGAAGGAGGAGATGCGTCGTGACCTAGTCGCCTTACTGGAGGATGACAGCCAGTGGAGGGCCGGGGAGAAGGCGCGGCCGCTGTGGAATGAGAAGGCGTTTGGCATGGGTGGGGACGACGGGCTACCACCGGTGGAAATCGTGTTGCCAGGAGGGGTGCGCGTCGCCTTTCGCGGCAGGATCGACCGGGTCGATGAATGCCAGCCTGGCCTCGAGGGTGCAGCCAGGTTGAACGTGGTGGACTACAAATTCGGCAGCGCGATGCCCTTCAAGGAAATGGGCGGAGACCCCCTGTCGGCAGGGCGCCACCTGCAACTCCCGGTGTACGCCCTGGCCGTCCGACAGGCCACAAAGGGACCGGCAGAAGTACGGTCAATGTACTGGTTCGCCACGGCGAAGGGTGAATTCCAGAGGAAAAGCGTGGACCTGGACAAGGTTGAAGCCAAGTTCGGCGAAGTCGTGTCCGGGATCACCGGCATGATCAGGCAGGGGCTGTTCCCGGCTAACCCCGGGCAGAACGAATACCGGGACAATTGCACATATTGCGACTTCCGCAGGGTCTGTCCGCCGGATAGAGACCTAGCCTGGGAGCGAAAGTCACGGGCACCGGAACTCGCGCCATATCTTGGCCTTGCTTCCATTATGGATGTGGAAGGTGAGGAATCGTGACAAACGCATTTGCCCCCACCGACCAGCAGTACCGGGACCGTATCCGGTCAGAACTGGGCGAGACCATATTCGTGGAAGCTGGCGCCGGCACCGGCAAGACGACGTCGCTGGTGTCCCGGATTGCCAATCTCATAACGAGCGGCAAGGCGACCATAGAAAGCATCGCGGCCATAACTTTTACCGAAGCTGCCGCGGCCGAACTGCGCGACCGGGTACGGCACAGACTGGAACAGATCGCGGGGGACAACAGCGCGGACGAAGGGTGCCGCCAGCGCTGCATTGCTGCTACGCGGCGCCTTGACAGCGCCTGCATACAGACCCTGCACAGCTTCGCCGGTTCGCTGCTCAGGGAACGCCCACTTGAGGCCGGGTTGCCACCCGGGTTCGAGGTCGTCGATGAGGTGGGGTCGGACATCAACTTCGAGGAATGCTGGCAGACGTGGCTGGATGAAGCCCTTGAATCAGAAGACACGGGATCGCTGATGCTGAGGGCTTTGAAATTCGGCCTGAAGCTGGACAGCCTGAAAGACGTGGCACGATCCTTTCACTTGAACTACGACTTGCTGCCGTCCTCCTTCGCTTTGGAAAAGGAGCCGGAACGAAAGGCAGTCCAGTCGACCGTCGCGGCTGCGGGTGGCATAAAGGTGTTGCTTGCCTGTAACCTCGCAGAAGACGCTCTCTATAGCCATGCCGGCCGCGTCTGCAAGCTCGGCGATCGCCTGGCATCGCTGGAAGGCGACCCGGATGCGGCACTGTGCCATCTGGTCCAATTCGGGAAGCTTTCCTGCCGCAGTGGGAAGAAGACCGACTGGGACAATGTGCCGGATACGAAGACGAACGCTTGTACCGCGCTCAAAGACATACTCAAAGACATGGAAGAAGCCAAGGCCGAAGAACTGGAGGCCGTGCGCCGTGCTGTGCTCATGCCGTTGCTGGAGCGTGTGCGCGTCATGGTGACCGGATATGAGGAGGAACGTAAGGAAGCTGGCAAGGCCGAGTTCCATGACCTCTTGGTGTGGGCCAGGGACCTGCTGCGACACTCTGCCGTGGCGCGGAGACACTTCCAGCGCCGCTTCACCCATATTCTCATAGACGAGTTCCAGGATACCGACCCCATCCAGGCAGAGATTGCGTTCTACCTGGCAGCGAGCGAGATACATGAAGGGAAAGATGGTGAACCCCTCGACTGGACGCAACTAAAGCTGGTGCCCGGGAAGCTCTTCGTGGTGGGAGATCCCAAGCAGTCCATATACCGTTTCCGCCGTGCTGATATAGCTGCAGTCGAAGCGGTCTGCCGACTGATGGGGGGGAATGTCACTCCGTTACAGCAGAACTTCCGCTCACAGGAACCAATCATCGCCTGGGTAAACAGCGTATTTAGCAAGTGGATGGGGGCTGGGGAAGCCGGTATCCAGGCGGCTTACAAGGAACTCACTCATCGGTGGAAACCCGAGGATTCCGTCCCGCACCTTGGGGTGCACCGGCTGGGACAGCAGGTGGACGGCCGTGCCATTGACGTGCGCCGTGAGGAAGCACAAGGCGTGGCCGGGTTGTTACAGCAGGTCCGTTCCGGATGGAAGATCCGCGCCGAAGCTGAAGGCCCGCTGCGCACTGCGGAATACCGCGACGTATGTGTCCTGATGCCGGCAAGAACGTGTTTGCCGCAGTTGGAACGGGCGTTGGACCAGGCCAATGTGCCTTTCCGCGTGGAAAGCCAGTCGCTGGTACTCAGCACACACGATGTCCAGGAACTGCTGTCCTGTCTGCGGGCTATCGACAGCCCGGTGGACCAAGTGGCGCTTATCGCCGCGCTCCGCTCTTCAGCGTTCGCCTGCAGCGACGCGGAGTTGCTGAAATTCGTCCAGGATGGCGGCCGGTTTGACTACACGCAGCCCGGCAAAGCGGGCGGCCCGGTCCAGGAAGCGCTGCTGGCGCTGCATGAGTACCATCGCAAGCGTCTGTGGACGCCACCCGATGAACTGATAGAAGCCTTTGTCCGTGACAGGAAAATGATGGAGGTAAGCTTCGGGCGTCTGCGGCCCCGGGAGCGATTGCGCCGGCTGCGGTTGGTGGTAGACCAGGCCGGGGCCTTCCGCCGGACAGTTGGCGGGTCTTTGCGGGCCTTTCTTGACTGGATCGAGCGGCTGGCTGACGAACGGGTGCGCCTGGCTGAGAACGTGACCGCCGAGGCGGACGAGGACGCTGTTCGCATCATGACCATTCACTCCGCCAAGGGGCTGGAGTTCCCTGTCGTTGTGTTGATCGGCCTGGGGAATAGTCGTCCATCGCGCGGCAGTACCACGATCTACGACCTCAATAGCCGCAATGTTGAGGTCAGCATCGGAACGAACAGGGGCGGGGCTTTTTGCACCGCTGGCTATACTGCAGCCATGGATTCTGAGAAGCTGGCAGACGAGGCTGAGGACGCAAGGCTGATGTATGTCGCAGCCACGAGGGCCAGGGACCACCTTGTGGTGAGCCTGTACCGCAAGGCAACCAAAGAAGACAAATCGCTGGCCGGGACCATATGCCGGCTTGCCGGTGAAGAGGCGGATCTGTGGGATGAGCTAGGGCAGAATCCGTACGACGCCGGTGCCCCGGTCAAAGTAGTATCCGGCGATAAGGCGGAAGAGGACAGCAGCGCCAGGCGCGATGAGTGGGTAAAGAACAGGCGCAGGGTATTGGAACTGGCTTCGCGGCCTACTTCATTGGCCGTGACCTCATTGGCGAGGATTGACAAGGAAGAGGCAGAACAGGGAGAAGTCTTCTACCAAAAAGGCCGTGGCGGGACAAACCTGGGCCGGGCCGTGCACAGCGTCCTGCAGTCCATAGACCTGGCTACCGGAGCAAACCTCGACAACTTCAGCAGGGCTCAGGCAGCAGCCGAAGGCATGCCCGACAGGTGGGGGGAGGTCAGGGACCTGTCCTTGAAGGCACTCGAGTCTTCTGCTGTAAAGAGGGCCGTTGCTTCTGGATCATATCATCGCGAGGTGTTTGTCGGCCTGCCTGTTTCCGACACAGTATTGGAGGGCTTTATTGACCTGCTGTTCGAAGAGCAGGACGGCGTTGTCATTGTGGACTACAAGACGGATGCGATCGGGGAACAGGAAACGGAAGAGACAGCCAGGCGCTACAGGCTTCAGGCCGGGGCGTACATCCTGGCCGTGCAGAAGATAACGGGCAGGAAAGTCAAAGAGGTGACCTTTGTGTTCCTCAGGCCACAGCGCGAGGAGACATTGACGGATGTGGCAGAACTGGCGATGAGTGCCCAGGAGGCAGCGGTTTCGGCTATAGCGTCATCCGGCAATGGCCTCTAATCTCGGTGACCGCATATGAAAAAGAGAGTGGAACAAGTGAGGATAGTGGCGACCCTGTTTTATTGTCCTGCTCCTTTTCCTCGGTCTCGCTATTTCGGGAAAGGACAGACTCAGGATGGATGGCCTGTCCATATAAGGCAGATACTTCGAGGCACCCGCAAGAGCGTAATCGTCAAAGTGGAGGAATCCTAACCGACCATGACCTGCTGTTTATACGACGCCCGTGGATGCGTTGGCGATTTGGCTTCTATCCATGGGCTGAAGCTGGTGTCTGACGACGTGACAAGGGTTACGGACGAACCTCAGGTAAAGAAGTTCTTTGAAGAAGGGTATGCGCCCATTACTAGAGAACTTATCGATGGCTTCAAAGCAATTCATAGCAGCGATAAGGACATAGCCAGCACAATCGATAACTTGGTCAATATGTTGGCGAAGTGCGATACCAAAGCCATTATTTCCGATTTGGATGGCATCGAATGTCCCGACCTGACCATTCACCGTGGCACCCACGAAATCGGCGGGAGTAAGGCAAGAACCAGCGAAGACGTCCCGATCATCGGGCGGTTTGTCAGAATGGAACGAGCCGAATGATGGATGTCGTCGATACAAATCGCCTTAAATTCAGCACCGATGTCATCAATGAGACAAGTGCTAAGATTCGATCGTTTCTGTATGAGTTGGCTGAAGGGACCTCAAACTATAGGAGTCTGCACAACCTTACCGAGCAAGTCGAACATCAGTACCATGGCCGCTTTCTCATCGAGCTTCTGCAGAATGCCCACGACGCGCTCAACGAAAAACCTGCACCGGATGAGACTTCCCGAATTGAAATAGCCCTCATCCCTGAGGAAGGCCTATACGGAACCCTTTACGTAGCAAACGACGGTCGGCCATTTTCCGAATCTAACTTCAAGAGCCTGTCACAATTAGGGCAAAGTGATAAGGACCCACAAGCGTCAATCGGCAACAAGGGCATTGGCTTTCGAAGCGTTCTGGAGATAACGAGCTCTCCAGAGGTCTATTCCCGTTGTTCAGCAGGAAGCCCAGTGTTCGATGGTTATTGTTTTGGGTTCAATCCTTCCGTAATCGACAAGTTTAGAGATGTCACAGTCAGACTAGTCAACGAAGAGGATAAAGTGAAGTCTCCTCTAGATGCATCAACACCTCTGGTTGGCGAATGGGGGGCAGAGCTTCTCCAGAGATTTCGTTCCAGATTGAAACCTAAAGGAGATGCTTGGTTAGGAAATGAATTGAGCTGTCTGTCTCCATATTTGCTTCCTTTCCCTATTGAGGCGAATTCCAAAGACCGTGTGCTACGTGAATATGAACAACGTGGATTCGCCACCGTCATTCGTTTTCCACTCAAGAGTAACGCAGCCAGGGACATGACGAGAGCAAAGATCGAAGAGCTGGAAGCGAAGAGTATCGTGTTCTTAGAGCGGGTCACTTCGCTTGTGCTGGATTCAGGGGCAATACGGAGGGACCTAAAAAGGAAACTCTCTTGTATGCTTCCAGGTTGCCACAATGGTCACGAAATAACAATCCGAGAGAGTCTGCAAGAGACACCCAGCAAGTACTGGGTGTGGAGTGAATCCATCACAATTGCCCGTGCATCGGAAGAGTTACAGCAAGCGGTTAGGGATTTGCCAGGCAAGTGGCCAGAGCTAAAAGAGGCTGTTGTCATGGTGGCTGTGGGCGTGACAGAAACTCCTGAAAGCGGGGTATTTAGCATCTTTCTGCCGACAGAAATGGCCACCGGCTCAGGGGCATATGTCAACGCCTCCTTTTATGGCGACATGAGTCGAACGACCATTAACTTGAACAACCCCTACAATCGCTTGCTTCTGAGTTCTGCACTTGAAATAGCGCTTGATGTTGTTCTTTCGGACTTGGTTGGGCGGGGGGCAGAGGAAGCAAGGGCGATTGTTGACATACTTGCCCCTTGGCCAGGAAAAGAATCAACTGGGAGTAGATGGTTTGGCCTCATTCGGGAGGCCTTGGCGGCTCGGCAATTGGAACTTCCTAACGCACGTATATTCCTTTCAGACATTGGCTGGCTTGCGCTCGAGGACATCAGTTTCATTCCAGCTGTGGATAATCCGTCGATTATGAATGAGCAGTTACTGAGAAAGCACGCACAGTTCCCCACTTTCGTTTCCGAGATGTCTAGCCGGAAAGCACTGCTGGAGAGCCTGTTCGAAGCTAATGGGATAGGCGAGAACCCATCCGTTGATGATTTGGCCTGTACCGTTGAGTCACTTGCTGCTGAACTTCACCAGAATGGTGGAAAGACCGACTGGAATGGCTTCTGGACCGATGCCATAGAGTTGTTTCATGCAGATAGCACTCCTCTGAAGGGTAAGCAGGTTCTTCTTGGTACTGATGGCGATCTTCATGCAAGTGGAGAGGAATGTTCGGTTTTCTTCATCCCACGTCGTGGTATCTCTGATGATGAGGAGATGCTCAATGAAGGTGCCGTGCACGAGATCCCTGCAGGACTAAAGAAGTATGTTGCTTTCCTACATGAGGATATCCGGGTATACGACGAAAAGGACACGCGGACAAGAACAGACGTCCACAAGTTCCTCGACACCAAACTTGTGCAGACGTTCAGAGTAGAAGACATCCTAACCTCCGTTCTGATACGCAGAACCCCTAAACTCCCTTCTTCGTTTCGGAGCCCTGAAGAACCATTGTGTGCGGACATCATGCTTTGGGGTCTCCGGCTGGTATTTGGATTGGTGGAAAGGGGGACGGGAGGAAAACCCATAAGACTTCTCCAATCGCTTCCAGTGCCATGTGAAGGTGGCTGGTACGCACTCCGTGAAGCTACTTTTGGTCCTGGTTGGCCCAATACCTCCGGAGATCATACTCGTGACTACCTAACGGGGGCCGGCACCGTTGCTTGCGTAGAAACGGTAAACCGGCTTCTTTTGCCACCGTCCGACGGACTATGGAGTGGCAACGGCAACGCCTATCAGGCTCTACTGACACGAGCTGGTGTCTTCGATGGGCTACGGCTGATAAGCGTCGAACCGACTGACTGGCAGGCACGATTTCTCGCGGCACGAGGCTCTTTCCAATTGCCGGAGGCTCCTCCTCCAGGAATCTCACAAAGCGTCTGGCATACATACCGCTCCTATGTAAAGGAGAATGTCAAACTCGCCTATCGTTCGTACTTCCACTATGAGATTCAAAGCTTGAGTACTGTCCCTGGAATTGACAGATACGCCAATCTTAGCGAACCCACCCGGCATTCATTCATGAATGTTATCTTGAAAAGCATAACCAACTGGAAGGAGTCTTGGTCAGACATCAGTATCAAAAAGGTGGACGGAAATCCGGACAGGACGACTCTTGTTTCACCCCTAGCTTATATGCTGCGGGAATTGGCATGGCTCGGAATCGAACGGGATGAGAAAGTCGAGTGGTCGCGTCCATCTGAAAGGTGGTATGTCACGGCCGGACAGCTGTCCGGCCGTCCTCGTCAATTTGCGCACTTGAAGCCTTTATCAGGTCGAATGGCACAGCTGTTGGATGGCAACCCTATGCTTGCTGATGCCCTCCTTAAGTTGGGGATGCCCAAATTCGACATTGAAACTCTCAGCGAAAGCACAAGACTACTTGATGACCTTGCGGGGTCGTTGTACAGCGATATCTCGGAGTCAAGCGTGTTTCTGGGTCAAGTGAGAGATGCTTGGCGAGCATTCGATCCTAAGGAAGACGGCAAGTTTCCTCAGACAATAGTGGTAAGACGCGGTAATGCTCCCCTTTTTGCGAGGGCTCCCTCGGAAGATGAGCCCGTTTACCTGCCTGATTCGTCAGCATCATTCATGGCAGCGTTAGAGCAGTTTTCGTTGCCTGTTGTTGCCATAGATACCTCCGATGCCAAACGCCTTGCCAAAGGGTTCAAAAGGTCCTATCGAGACGGAGTACAGCTCGCGTCAGAGATTGAAATGATCCCTCTTGTCAATGGCGAGAGGTGGCAGGGAACCCCTGGTACCCGTCTATCCGAGAGCGAATTAGAATGGATTGTTGCGATGGTGCTTACCTTGGTCGCCTTTTCCGGAATGCAGGCTAAGGGCACCAATGCAAAGCCATTCCGAGAACGCGTCCAAATGTTTCGTGAAGCGACAATATGTTGGGTGCCTTCTTTGGAAGCTGGCCTTTTCAAAGGAAAACAAAGAATCGCCAGCCCCGCCGTCCCTGCTATCTGGGTGGACAAGTCAAAGGTTCTTGTCGCAAACGAAACCTGCAAAGAAACCCCTAGCCAACTCAGCGAGGCGATTTCCCAACTCGTCAGCCGTGATGACTTGGAACTGCCAATAAGGCTGGTATTGAAAGAGATACAAAACTGCGAGCCCGAACAGCAAGACGTTCTTAAGGCACTGGAGCAACTGAAGATAAAGGAAAACGACTTCAAGGAAGTCCTTGAGCAGTGGCGAGGAGATCTTGGGCAGATAATTCGCATGATTAGGCCCGTCGTTCTCATACTAGATCCTGGTGTGGATGTCGGGAAATTGCTTGAATTGCAGACTGAGGACGCTGTGGTCTCGTTCCTCAACCACCAGGGTTTTCTAGCCTTCGATGGCAAGGGGCTCCTGGTAAAGGCTCGGCAGGCACGTGATCGATATGAATTTGGCGTTAGCTGCTTCAACCTCTATGGCGAGGGCGCTCAACTCGCCAAATGGAATTCAGTGCTGGTCCAATTGGGGGAGACGCCATTAATAAACGAGTGTGCTCAATCCGAGTTTAGGGACAATTTGGAAACTGTTCTTTTGCCATTGAATTCACTGCTCGCGTCGATTCTGCAGAGGAATCCTACACTCGGGTTCTTCAAACATCTCTCTGGAAAGCTCAACAGCCTGCAATGCCCTCAAGATTACGCCCAGGAGTTGTGGGAAGTCGGATTCCATGACACGATGCGGAGGGTGGTTTCGTTATTTGAACAATGGCAAGCATCACCTGGAGAAATTGCCGCCCTGGAACGCTCAAACACTGAAGCAGAACTAGTGGAAAACCTCAAGACAGCCGGAGTAGATACTGGTTTTGATCCACTCGCAACGTTCTCGCAAAATCTGGAAAGTGTTAAGACCAATCTCCAATGTCTGCAGCGCGCCGGTGTCTGCTGGTGTCTGCGCCAAAAGGGAACTGATCCATCTCTATGGGAGAAAAGCTCGGACCAACTACTGGAAGCGATCGCGGGTCATTTGGAGGAGGTAGGTTTTACAGCAAAACTGACGGAATGTGACGTCTTCGACCTTCTGAAGACGCTTCCACGCGATGGTAGTCATCATGCCTTCTGGGGATGTATCGACGCTTCAACCAGTATCGGTGAGGTACTTACTACCCTCGCCATTACAGATGATGACTTGGCTAACGCTCAGGCCAAATTGGATGAATACAAGGAGCAGCTACGTAGACAGAAGAGACTAGTGCGTGTCTGCGGCAAAGAATTTGATAACTCGGAAGAGAACCTCTCTGGTCTTTGGTCCCATATTCGCAACCAGATCGCGGATGAAAGACTCGACCTTCTTGCATCAGTCGATTTGGGTAAGCATGCCAATATCGAGGGAATGGGCACTCGCAAAAAGAAGAAAGAAGACAAATGGAAACGGAACCCCGGCAAGAAGCCCAATCCGCGCTTGACCAAATCAATGGAGGACCTGATAGGCCTTGCCGGAGAAATACATGTTTTCCGGATGTTGCAGAAGAAATACGGAACTCCTGTAGTGCATCAGGCAACATGGGTATCACGCAACAGTAACTATGTTTTTCCAGGCAATGAAACTGACGACGGCCGCGGTTGCGACTTTGTTGTTCGTCTCAAGAAGACCATATATTGTGTCGAAGTCAAAGCTTCTAAGGAAGATGAGGACGCATTCAAATTTGGTTCGTCAGAAATTAACCTAGCCAAGACACTAGTCAACAACAGAAGAAGGCGCAAAGAAACCTTCGTTGTTATTCACGTGATAAACGCACTTTCCGAGGAGCCGATATTTCGCATGCTGCCAAATCCCTATGATGCAAGATACCAATCGTTGTTCGCAATAGAAGACGCTGACACAAGAGTCCGGTATAGGCCCAACAAGAACCCCTAGGATCACGTGTAACTCCAGACGTACTGAGAAAGTGAGGATACCGTATTCAGAGGACTATCAGGGCTGATGACTCAATGGCCGTCGGGAAACAAACTAGTGTTTCGGGACGTCCGAAGAAGATAGGTTTGGAGCCGGCTCACGCCGATCTTTTCATGTGGCTTGGCCCGATCTCCGGGTACAACGTGAACAGCGGGTTCGACCAGGGATCATCACCAGCCTGCTTGCCCACTTCGGTGAGCCGATAGTAGGTGCGGCTCGGCGCAGGAGGGTAATTGTCCTGGATCGAGGATGCCTCGGTATCCCCGGTCTCCTCCACCCAACCCAGGCGCTTCAGCACGCCGAAGTACATCAGGAACGAGTGGTATCGCATGTGGGTGAACTTCCGCGACACCCGCTTCAGCTCCCGCTGGTAGACACTCTCGGCATCTTCTTCGGTGACATCCGCGCCGCTCACCACCAAACGGGAGATGATCCTCTCGGCGCGCTCCCTGGCGGTAGCCCTGGCCAGCGCCTCCTTGTACTCGTAGTTGATGTCAGACTGGGCGGCGCCCCGCTCCGGGTCGATGGCCTGCGACCCTTCCGGCCCCTTTCCCAGCAGGTACTCCCGGATGAACCAGCCGCAGCCGAAGGGTCGGAGGAAGCCGCCGCGACTCGGCCTGAGGTCCATCACCATCCCGGCTTGCCCGCCTTCTTCTGAACGTCCTCCAGACTCTCGATCATCTTGGCGGCCACTCGGCGAATGGAAGCCAGGTTCTGCTCCAGGACCTTCTTGTCCCTGGACCACAGCGCCACGTACGGGAAGGACCTCGTCCCGCTGTCGAAGCCGAAGTGCGCCCCCACTGTGAAGGCGGCGCTCTCGGCGATGGTCTCGGCATCCCGCCTCGGTATGTGGAACACGTCCTCGGTGTAGTAATGGGACACCTCGTGAAGCAACGTCTTGAACTGCTGCGCTCTGGACTCCTCGGGCCGGACCCAGATGCCGTTGCCCGGGCTGTACCAGCCCTTCACCTCGGGGTCCACGCCGGGCTTCGATTCGAAGCTTACACCGACGCCGCTGGATTTCATCAGAGCCAGAATATCCGCGAAGAGCATCTCGTTGGCCTGTCCAGTGAGCGCGGGAACCTCGACCTCCGGCAAAGGCTTGCCCTCCGTCTGGCTGACATCAAAGACGTAGACCACCTTGAAGTTGACCGGCCTGGGTTCGGCGAGTTCCTTCTCTTCCTCGGCCGGAGCCGTCTCCTCTTTTCGCTTCGCTCGTTCCTCGGTCTTCCGCTTCGGGGGCATTATCGGCGCCAGTATGGCGATGCCGCTCTCGCCCTTCTTCACCCAGCGGCCCAGATCCTTCCAGGTGTTGAACCCGGCCACCCGTATGGCCCCCGGTTTTTGCAGCATGATGAGCATCTGGTTGCCCAGGCTGTAGCTGTGGAAGCGGGACATGGTGACGAGGAAGGCGCGGAAGTTCTCGCCCTGCTGTATGCCCTCGACGCCCTCCTTGAGCTGCTTCAAGACGGCGTCGATCTTGCGCTCCTTTTCGCTGATGACCACCGCCGGCAGGAGCAGGCTGTACCCGGGCATCGGCTCTCTTATCCAGCCGATAAGGTCACGGTACTGCGGCGGCACCCTTTCGCCACCCCCTCGGAGTGCATGGGGAAGGAATTCGGGCGATGTCGTTCGGCCCTTCAGAGAGGAAGAAGGCACGGTTCCGGGCAGTCTCTTGCGCTCATCCCCGGTCCGGCCGAGCACGCCATCACTGTCGTTCGCTGTGACCGACTTTACCGCTCCGAAGACGAAGCCGGTAAACAGCAGGAACATGGCGAAGGCCATGAGGTCGTTCACCTGGTCCTGAGCGGTGCGGTAGTACGTCACCATGACGCCTCCTTCATCAGCGCATCGAACTTGCCCAGGCTGGTGGCCTCCACCACTCGCGCCGCTATCCTGGTCATCTCCTCGGCGTGCCGTTCCTCAAGGTCCTCGGCCCCTGAGACGTGGTGGGCCATCTCGTGTATCACGGTGTCCACCGCGGACCGGCCACGCTCCAGCTGGTCCGTTGCGATGAACACCTCCTCGGTGGTGCGGCTATACAGGCCGGCCGTCCTCACCCGGTCGCTCGCGGGAGGGATGATAGCGGCGTGCACCCCCGCCACCTTGCGATAGTGGGCGACCTCCTCTGCGATGGCGCGCGCCAGCCTCAGGTGCGTGCGCTGCTTAACTGACAGCCTGTCCTCCGGCACCGCGGCCACCTCCCGGAGCCTCTCCTGCGAGGCCTTGATGAGGTCGACGTCGGTAGTTATGGCCAGGGCCAGCGCGTCCCTCACCTGCCAACTCACTCCCACTGAGAGGTAGCCCAGGTGCTTCACCGTTCCGTCCCAGCGGTCCGAGCTACGAATGACCGCGTTCGAGCCGAAGTTGTTGACCCAGGCCTCCCGCCACACCGAGGCGTTCTCCTTGATGAATTCCGAATAGGGCTTGTTTGACACCGGCTCTACACCCATGTCCCAGGTGTTCATGTTCAGGCTGTGGGCCTCCTCGCACTTGACCGCGGGCGGCTCGCGCACCATCTGCAGCAGCATCTCGACGAGCTTCACCCTGGTGGCGCAGCTCCACAGCCGCCCCATGTCCAGCCACATCTGCCGCTCGTCCTTGGCGCCGTGGCGGTCCGGTGCCATATCGAAGCCCCACAGGTTGTAGGAGAAAGGGCTGTCGATGTCCCTCATGTAGATATCGCGGGCGTATATCCGGGGTCCGCCGGTGAGCTCGGGATCCAGCAGCTGGTTGAAGCGCCTTACCGGCTGTGTCAGCTTACTGGGGCCGGAGGCCAGCTCGGCTTTGCGGGACAGGTTGACGGCGAAGCGGTCCTGGTAGGCGCTGCCGGTGTAGCCGATGATCTGGAAGCGGGTGCCCTGTCGGGCCGGCGCGGTGCGCCACAGCGCGGCCAGTTGCTCGGCCTCCCTGCCGGCGTCCAGCCCCACCCTGAGGAAGGCTAGCCGGATCTCCTTGTCCGAGGTCTCGATGCGCACTGGGTGGCCCTTCCTCACCAGGGCCAGCGCCGCCAGCTTCATCCCCTCGCCGTATTTGCCGCGGGCGAAGTCCGACTTCAGCTTCGGTGGGCCGAGCAGGAAGTCAGCCACCGCGATGCCCCTGCCCCGGTCTGCGATCCACAACCCGTTGTCATCGTAGCCCCACTGGTAGGACTCGGCCTCGTCCAGCGCGTTCTGCACGATATCGCGAATGGCCTCCCACTCGCCCCACTCCTGCCTCCAGGTGGAGGTCGGCCCGATGATGATAAGCTGCCAGCCCTGTGGCTCCCAGCGGGCGCGGTACTCCTCCATGATGATGCTGGTGGGCGCGGAGACCGATACCGCCATCT
>Ga0082335_1005359_pt1 | contig 17839 bp, 17 predicted proteins | sample Subgrocontami58m_FD_72375 | JGI IMG/M metagenome (GOLD analysis project Ga0082335, IMG submission 72375) | Subsurface groundwater microbial communities from S. Glens Falls, New York, USA - GMW37 contaminated, 5.8 m (SPADES assembly) (version 2) ... | reverse complement strand
GGGTTGGAAACACCGCTGGCCGTATTGGCGGAGCTCTATTTCGTTTTCAAACTTTCTCAATTTGAGAAGGGTTGGCGCACAAAAGCAGTACAGCCGCGTGAGATCGCAACACTTGCATTACTCGCGGTGGTTGTTATGTTCAGCCGGCTCGACCTGATATTTTTTGCGATCATCGCAGGCATATGGATTATCTTCCGCGGGAAACCCATACGCTTTCTGCTTCCTTTGGATATGGTCATCATTTTCGCTTCTATGACCAGTTCCGTCGCATTGCGAACGGGAATTGCTGCTTACAACAACTACTACGCATCATCAGCAGTGGAAGCAACCATCCTTGCCCTCCTGGCCAAACTTATTTCATTGTATTTCTTCGGCGCATACCAACACCCGCGATCGAAACCCATCGGGGTTCTGTTTCGCCAGATTCTATTTGCCATTACAAGCGGCACAGTTATTACCATTGCCGCATACCTGCTCCTGATTCAACTAGGGTTGGGTAGGGATTTTCCACGCACCGCCTTTATCCTGGATTGGGGCATCAGCCTGCTTCTTATCTTTACGCTCAGGTTGGCCGCACGCACTGCGGGGTTCAGCAGCAAAAACAGTTTTCAACCCGAATCTCCTGTTCTTGAATTCAAGACAAGTTGGAAGAAATGGCTCGCCGAAGGCACTGCGTACTATGGCGTGCTGGGCGGATTTCTCGCTTTATATATGCTCTTCAACAAGATCATGTTCGGCGCCGCCAGCCCTGTCAGCGGACAGATCAAACGCTGGTGGGGAAGCATGGCAAACACAGTCTATGAGCGCCCGGCCACAAACTGGTACTCTTTCTTTGGCGTCGGCATGGACACATTCAATGCCTGGAATCCAGCAACCGACCTGTTTTTATGGCTCGCAAATCTACTGCGCTTCATCCTTCCCGGTCCGGACAAGGATGATGAACGATATTACATTGCCATGTTTGTCTTTGTGTTTGCAGGATTGGTCCTTGCATTTGCAAATAAAAACCGCGTGATCCATATTTGTTCAAACCTGGCATTCATCCCCCTGATCGCCGGCAGTGGAATTCACATTCTCTCGTATTCAGCCACCTCCTACGGCGGGGCAAAAGAATGGTACTGGGTCAGCCAAATGATTCTCGTCACACTTGCTGGAAGTTTCTTTCTTGATTTGATCCTGAAACCATTGCTAAGGATTAGAATCGCACGCCTCGCTCTGGAAATCTTGTCGGTTCTGGCTGGCATCTATTTTGCATACAATCTTGGAAACTACGTAGTCACTGTGATGCGGCATGACTATTTCGCTGCTGACCGTCCCTACATGGAAGTATTGGAATATCTTGAACAGAATACACCACCCGGCAGTATCATCGGCATGACCGGCGGAGGCAACGTGGGGTACTTCATTCACGACCGCACCATCGTCAATATGGATGGGCTGATCAACAGCGCTGAGTATTTCCATGCTTTGCAGAGCGCGGAAGCGCCTGCATTTTTGTACGAGCGCGGCGTCACAATTATCTTTGCAAACTCACAACTGCTTGTGCTGCCACCCTATTTCGGTCAATTTGCGCCATATCTTGAAAGATACAGCAGTTACGGCGGCAAAGGGTTGTTCTATTTGTTGGAAGAAGCAAAATATTAGGAGAACTATTTTGAAAACCACCTTATTCCCGATCGTGATGCTGATCCTGATCACGGCATGTACATCATCCGGCGCAATGCCTCAAGAACCGGAGGCTCTGCCCTTCGATCCTGCTCCGGGCAAGCCTGCTCCCGTTTTCACAGCAATTCCCACGCTGACGGCGCTTCCGCCTGCGCCCACCTATGGCATAGCTCCACTTGATGATGCGCAAAACATCGTCTATTATTTTGCGCCGGACATCTGCAATGCCAAATGGGTCAACAGTGGACAGGAACTGCCCTGCCCCGGTATTCACGGACAGATCAGTTCCGGGTACGTTGAATTTCTCACGCAGGCAGACTTGGGCTTGAACTATATGGCAAACGCCTTGCTGACAATTCCCTCACAGGATCAAAAATTTTTCGGCATCTTCGGCGCCTTCCCCGCCAGAGAAATCGAGTTTGCAGATTTCTTTCGTACCCAGCTTTATTGCATGCCCGGATCCCTATGCGATGTGACATTTTCCATTGGATATTATGACAGCAACGGAAAATTTTATGAACCCTTCCCAGACTGGTCATATAACTACACAGAACCCTCGCATTTGATCAATTACCCTCTGGACACCCTAGATGGACAAACCGTGAAACTCACTTTGATCGTGCGCGATAATGGAAACTCATCTGATGACTTCGCAGTTTGGGTCGAACCGCGCATCTTCAGGCATCCTGGCATCACCAGGCCTACGCCATAACCATGAGACGTCCATTCCCTGTAACTCTTATGCTGTGGCTGGTGTTAATTACCATCATATGGAACATCCTGCGTGTTTGGACCTCCATGGCCTGGAAGAATGTATTGATAGAATTCTTCGCCAGCATTCCGCCCATAATCAGCGCAATTTTTGGAGGTATATGGGTTGTAATTGGATGTTTTCTGTACTGGGGCATTTGGCAGGGAAAAGCATGGGCTGGGAAAATGCTCCTTGGAACCGCGGCAGGCTACACGATCTGGTATTGGAGCGAACGGCTTTTTTTTCACAATCCCCGACCCAATGTGATATTTGCTGTTATAGTAAATTTGGGATTATTGATCCCGATCTTGTTTGCCAATAAATCACTTTCGAGAGAGATGAATGAGCAAAAAAACAAAAATCCAAAAGTTAAATGATTTAAAAGTGCAGTCGCGTCTTGGTGGAGGAGAGGCGCGAATTGATGCCCAACATAAAAAAGGACGCCTGACCGCGCGCGAAAGGTTGGACTTGTTGTTGGACAAAGGATCATTCCGGGAAATGGATCCTTTCGTTGTCCATCGCACGCATGATTTTGGTCTCGATGAACAAAAATTCATGAGCGATTCCGTGGTGACAGGCTGGGGCACGGTGGACGGGCGGCTCGTATATGTATATTCACAGGATTTCACCGTGTTCGGTGGAAGCCTCGGTGAAGTGCATGCTGAAAAGATTTGCAAGATCATGGATATGGCGATGAAAAATGGTGCGCCCATCATTGGGTTAAACGACTCAGGCGGTGCGCGCATTCAAGAAGGGGTAATCGCGCTCGGCGGTTACGCGGATATTTTCCTGCGCAACACCATGGCCTCAGGCGCCATCCCGCAAATTTCTGCAATTATGGGCCCCTGTGCAGGCGGGGCGGTGTACTCTCCCGCGCTGACGGATTTTATTTTCATGACCCGTAACACATCTTATATGTTCGTGACAGGACCCGATGTTGTAAAAACTGTAACGCACGAAGAGGTAACCCAGGAAGAACTTGGCGGCGCAAGTGTGCATTCAGAAAAATCAGGGGTGTGCCACGTTGCCGCAGACAGCGAAGCGGATACGTTATACCTGATCCGTAAATTGCTCACTTATTTGCCTCAGAACAATATGGAAGATGCGCCCTTTGTTTTGGCCGATGATCTTTTACGAATGGAAGAAGGATTAAATGCCATCATCCCCGATGATCCAAATAAACCCTACGACATAAAAGAAGTCATCAGCCTGATCGTGGATAGCGGACAATTCTATGAAATCCACGAGAACTATGCCCAAAACATCGTAGTCGGATTTGCGCGGTTGGGCGGACACTCCATTGGCATTGTTGCAAATCAACCCGCAGTATTGGCTGGCGTGTTGGATATTGACGCAAGCGAAAAGGCCGCGCGCTTTGTCCGCTTCTGTGATGCGTTCAACATCCCCATCATCACATTTGTGGATGTGCCTGGATTTTTACCTGGAACAGTTCAGGAGCATCACGGCATCATCCGCTCTGGTGCGAAATTGCTGTATGCTTATTGTGAAGCGACTGTGCCAAAGCTGACCGTGATCACACGTAAAGCCTACGGCGGCGCATACGATGTGATGTCGAGCAAACATATTCGCGGCGATATAAATCTCGCCTGGCCTTCGGCGGAGATCGCTGTGATGGGTCCTGACGGAGCGGTGAATATCATCTTCCGCAAGGAACTGGATGCGGCAAAAGATCCCGTCAAAAAGAAAGCCGAGCTGGTTGCAGAGTATAAGGAAAAATTCGCAAACCCATACGTCGCCGCGCAGCGCGGATACATTGACGATGTGATCGAGCCGAAGGAAACCCGTCCGCGTTTGATCAATGCGTTGGAGATGCTGAGCAACAAGCGCGATGGCAACCCCGCCAAGAAGCACGGAAATATTCCTTTGTAACCATCATGCAACCAGAAGCAACTGAACGACTGCAAAAAATCGCCGAGTTTGTACTTGCCCGCCGCGCTAAAACGGAAGCCGGGAACCACAAGGAACACACAGCCTTCGATTACGACTACCGCTGGAGGCACACCTTGCGCGTCGTGCAATATGGAAAACAAATCGCTGAAGCGGAAGGCGCGAACATTGAGTTGACGATGGCAGCCTGCCTGCTTCACGACATTTCCAAATTTGACGATGTGGAATATGGCAAGGAGCATGGTCGCGTCAGCGCAAGAATAGCCCGTCCATTTCTGGTAACGCTTGGCTACACGCCAGAGCATGTCAACAACATTTGTTTTTCAATCGCCGTTCACGTCGATGATAAAGCCGGCTTCGAGTATCCCATTACAATTGAGTCCAAAATCGTCAGTGATGCCGATAATGTGGATAGGTTTGGCGCCTACCGCCTGCTGCTGCAATTCAAGGATCATACGGAGAAATATGAGACGCTGGTCGAAAAAGCAAAGAACCGACTACTGACTTTGAAAAAATATCGCTCTGAAAACATCATGGGAACACCCACTGGCGAACGACTTTTCAACCGTCAGCTTGATTTGCAGATCTCCTTCCTCGAACATTTGGTGGAAGACAGCAAGTTAACGGTTGAAGTATAAATAATTCCAGCAACATTTTGGGCTTATGGAGAATTTATGTTTAACAAAGTTTTAATTGCAAATCGCGGCGAGATTGCAGTCCGTATCATTCGCGCCTGCCGCGAACTGGGTCTTGAAACCGTTGCGGTTTTCTCCGAAGCAGACCGTAGCGCCCTGCATGTCCGTTATGCGGAGGAGGCGTATTTGCTCGGTCCCGCGCCTTCGCGCGAATCCTATTTGCGGGCGGATAAAATTTTGGATATTGCCCAAAAGTCCGGGGCGAACGCGATCCATCCCGGCTATGGTTTTTTGGCAGAGCGCGAAGATTTCGCAGCGAAATGCGCGGATTTAGGTATTACTTTTATTGGCCCGAAACCATCCTCCATTGCGGCAATGGGCGACAAAGGCAAGGCGCGCGCAACCGTCATCAAGGCGGGTATTCCTGTTGTGCCAGGCACGGAAGCCGTTGGCAACATGACCGACGACGATCTGTTGAACATCGCGCCAACCATAGGATTCCCTTTGCTCATCAAAGCCACAGCGGGCGGCGGCGGAAAAGGCATGCGGGAAGTCAAAAGCCTTGAGGAAATGCCGACCCTGCTTGCGTCCGCGCGACGCGAAGCAGAATCGGCTTTTGGCGATGGAAATGTCTATCTCGAAAAATTAATCGAGGGCGCGCGCCATATCGAATTCCAGATCATGGCCGATTCATTTGGGAACGTGATCCATTTGGGCGAACGTGAATGTTCCATTCAACGCCGTCATCAAAAATTATTGGAGGAATCGCCGTCCTCATTTCTTGACGATGAACTGCGCGAGAAGATGGGAAGCATTGCCGTAAAGTCCGCGCAGGCTGTGGACTACGTCAATGCAGGCACGATTGAATTCCTTGTTGATAAAGACCGAAATTTTTATTTCCTTGAAATGAACACGCGCCTGCAAGTGGAACATCCCATTACCGAGATGGTCACCGGCGTGGATATCGTTGCCGAGCAGATCCGCATCGCGCGAGGCCGACAACTTAGCTACACCCAGGAACAGATCAAATTTAAAGGTCATGCCATTGAGTGCCGCGTCAATGCAGAAGATCCATTCAATGGTTTCATGCCTTCCACTGGACGCATCACACACAGTCTGCTCCCGACGGGGCCCGGTGTGCGCGTTGATACGGGCGTTTACCCCGGCTTTGAAATCACACCGTTTTACGATCCAATGATCGCGAAATTGATCGTGTGGGGCGAGACACGCGCGCAAGCCATTTTGCGAATGCGCCGCGCGCTGGAAGAATATCGCATCGTTGGCGTACGCACGAATATTCCTTTCCACCAAACATTGATGGATTCTCACCGCTTTATGGCAGGTCAATTTGACACACGCTTTGTGGAAGAACGCTTCTCGATGGACGATGCCATTGAAGCGCGCGCGGCAAACGCAGAGATCGCAGCAATTCTCGCCACACTGGTCGCCCATCAGCAAAGTGAACGCAATGCAAATATTGTCCGCCGTAACGAACGCGATACAAGCAACTGGAAATGGGTCGGTCGCTGGGAACGCATGCACAGGTGAGGCGATTTGCGATTGGTGATTTACGATTTTGGATCGAGACCCGATTGAGGTTATAAATGAAATATATTACAACGATTGATAACCAGGAATTTGAGATCGAAGTTGTGGATGAGCGCCATATTCGCATCGGCGAACGTTTGCTTGAAGTTGATTTTGAATCGGTCAGCGGGCAGCCTGTCTTTTCACTCATCCTGGATGGCAAATCCTATGAGTCCTTCGTTTATCAAGGCGAGGGTGATTGGGAAGTACTGATCCGTGGACAGCAGTATCAAGTCAATATTGAGGATGAACGGGAGAAGCGTCTCAAAGCCGCGGCAGGCGCAGGCATGGTCGAAGGAGGCGAGTTCCATCTCAAGGCTCCGATGCCAGGGTTAGTTGTCGCAGTCCTGATCGAGGAAGGTCAGGAAGTGAGGAAGGGACAAGTGATGTTAATTCTCGAATCCATGAAGATGCAAAACGAACTCAAAGCCCCACGCGACGGCGTCATGGGACGCGTGCGAGTTAAAGCGGGCGAAAGCGTGGAACAAAGGCAAACCCTGCTGAGTGTGCATTAACTCAATGAATGAACAGGAAATTGAAGTTAAGCTCTATGTACGCGATCTAAAAAAGATCGAATTGCGCCTTCTTGAATTGAAGGCACAATTGATTCAACCGCGTGTGCATGAGATCAATTTTCGCTATGACCTTCCCGATGGAAGTTTGCGAGCTAAAGATCAGGTACTGCGCTTAAGGAATGATACGAATGTGATTCTGACATACAAGGGACCTGGGAACATAGTTGACGGGGTATTCTCGCGCACGGAGTTGGAAATTACAATTGGCGATCTCGAAACTGCGCAACGCGTACTTGAAGCATTGGGGTATGTTCAGATCCTGATCTATGAAAAATATCGTGCTATTTACAAGATAAACGATTGCCACATCATGCTGGATGAACTCCCGTATGGTGATTTTGTCGAGATCGAAGGCTCCGATGCATCGAGCATCCGTAAAACGGCTTTATACATTGGATTAGGCTTTGAATTTGCGGTCGGCGCTGGTTATACAAAGTTATTTGAGAACTATAATTCTAAGCATGGTTTTCCACCCAGCGATCTGACCTTTGACGCTCTCCGCGGAAAAAAGCCCTCACCCGAAGAATTAAACGTTCGCCCCGCTGATTAATATCATTACCCCGCAAGCCTCATCTCTAATTTATGAAGCCTGCGGGGTAATTTTTTACCTTACTCTGTCACCTGTTCCAACTTTGGAAGCGACCGCAAATACATAAGCATCGCTTTCAGTTCATCGTCGCTCGCCAGGCCGATCTCTTTCCATGGCATGTAGTTAGGATCCATCGCTTTTCCGCCCGGTACGATACCTGTTCGCATGGCGGCTATGAATTCCTGTTCCGACCACTTGGCTAGTTCCCCGCCAGGAGTCAAGTTTGGAGCAAGAATGCTAATCGAGGGATCAGGAAAGGGTCCTCCTGCAAGATCCGCACCATGACAAGATATGCAGTCCCCGATGGCAACAAGATATTGACCATATTCAACAGTCGCGCCGGCCACTGGAGCGGTTACATTCGCGGTATGGCTGACTGCCTCGACGGGTAGTTTTCCAAACAGACCCGCGCCCATCATGATTTTTGCAAGCGCGCTGAAGTTTCGACCATTTCTTTCTTGATCCACAGGCGGAACCGTTTTCAAGTAGGCGATGATCGCTCCAAGGTCTTCATCGCTCATGAATGAGAAACCGACGACAGCAGGCATAAAGATAGGCTTGCCTTCGGGATCCACGCCATGACGAATAGCGAGAACGTATTCTTCATCGGATGTATATTCCTGCCCGACCCCACCATTGCCCGAGGTCAGGTTGGGGGAGTCCATTGACCCAAAAGGTCCCGGAGGAAACCAATTCGAGACGCCACTTAAATCTGCGCCATGACAGCCTGAGCAAAGCATTTTTGTCAGATGCTCGCCGCGCGCGATACTTTCCGCGTCGGTGGGAACCGCGATGTTGTCGGCAGGAAAGTTATAGGTCTTGTTCAGACGTGAGTTCCCGAGGAGGAAGAACACTGCCGCCAGCACAAGAATCAAGCCAACCAGCGAACCAAGCACAATACCAATCCATTTGAATACTTTTTTCATTTCAATTCTCCTTTGGTGAAATATTTTTTAATCGTTTATGAAACAACGCGAAATTACCTTATGAATTTTGGAATGAGGAATGGAATGTTCTTTTTGTATTCCAAATAGGAAACGCCGAAGCGCAATTCAAGTTCCACTTCTTCAAAGTATTTGAGGAAAAAGATATGGGCGGGGATCAAGCCCAACGAAGCGGCGAGCAGGACGAAGGTCGAGGAGGAAGCGAAGGCGAGGGCGAGGGCAAACAAATAGAATCCGAGCGACATCGGGTTGCGAGTCCGCTTGTAGATGTCGTCATCCACAATTTTCTTTGTGAGGATGAAGGCGTTGGTTCCGCTTCCGAGCGAACGCAGGAGTTTGTTGGTGATCGCCAGAAAGTACAAGCCTGGGATCGCAAGGAGGATTCCGAGCGCGAGGAAGAACGGCTTGAACGGAAGCGAGGGCAGACCGAGGAGGGCGTCGAAGCGGGTGAGACCTGGGTAGAAGATGGCGATGAGCGGCGGCGTGACCAGGCCCGCGAAAAAGAAGAAGTGCATGACGCGGCTGGAGCGTTCGGCGTTCTCTTTGGTGCGGTGACCGCGCAGCCACGCGCCGAGGACGAGCGCGGCGATGAAGAACGTGGCGATGCCGATGAGGGTGTAGTAGACGGTGAACATGATTCTCCTAGAACGGCTTGGCGGTCATCAACCAGATGCGTCCCAACCAGAACGCCCAAATGGGATAGGCAATGACGGAGATCGCGCCGCCGATATAGGTCAGCGGATGATTCTGTTCGCCAAGGATGAAGCCAGTGGTCACGAGCACGTAGCCGAGACCCGCGACGATTCCCGTCCATGCCAGACCGCGGGGAAAAATTCCGCTCGAAGCGGCGAGCCAGCCAAAGGTCAAGAGTGAAACGCCGTAGACGCCAAACACGAGGGTAACAATGTTGCCGAAGACCATGTCTGCGATGACAAGTAAGGCTTGAAGCGTTGCTCCGATCAGCATGGCGACCGCGCCAATCACGAACGCGATCAGGCTGGTCGTCGGTGCGGATGTGCGGTGAGTTTGATACAGCGTAAAAAGGATCAGGATCGCTGTCAGCCCGATGATGACGCTGGAAACGTCATTGATCGTTCCGTACGGTTCGCCGACGCTGAAGAAGATGACCAGCGTCACCGCGCCGACGATGGTCGCTATCGCGCTCAGAATAGCAGACCAACCCGCGAGTCGAAATAGATTTGTGTTCATTGCGATTCTCCTTTGGCAAAAGAGGTAGATTATTGTTTGCTCGATTTGAGAAGATGGGCGCTCGTCCATCCAACCCAAATGACGTAACCAAGCACATTTATTTCATATTCGCGCGACCAACGAGCAAGAATCCAATTGCCACGATCAGCCACAACGTCGGCGGGATGTAGCTCGCGAGCGAGTCCATGAAGAGTCCGCTCCATTGGGCGTAATAACCGACGAGGCTGATGCCAAATGTCGAAAGGAAGCCCGTTATGAAAACCGCGTTGCGCGCTTTGGATGCAGGCTCATTCTGCATCAACAGGCACAGGATACCCAGCGATATACTGAATACGCCGAACCCGAAGGCGGAAAAGTCAAACCCGCCTCCCATGAAGAATCCCGTGATGCCTTCGATCAGGAACCAGATACCGCCGATTGTGAGCATGAGTTTTGGTTTCATTCAATTTTCTCCTTGCGATTCCATTTTGATCGTCCCGCAGATTTTCACAACCTGCGGGGCGTCGTCACTCGTTACTCGGCCTGCGCCTGCCGCAGGAACATGACACCCGTGGCAATGATCACCAGATGGATTGCGATAAAGGCGTAATAACTGGCGGAATAGCCCCGCGCAATCCAGATCGCATCGGCAACCGCGCCGCGGAACAATTCCGCCCAGATGATGACCCATGCCATAATTCGGTTTTTGGCGGGGTCGCGCGACGCAACCAGCGCCATCGCGCCAAGAACGCCAAGTTCAAACACGAATACCAGCCACGCGTCGGCAAATGCCTGACCCGCAAGCGGGTCCGCGTTCATAGGCGCAGGCAGGGTGTCGGCTAACATTTGAATGCCGCCGCCAAAAAACAAGAAGTACACGTTCATCAAGGTAAGGAGCAGGTAAAACGCTCCTACGATCCGAAACCACCATTTCAGTTTGTTCATTTTGTCATCTCCTTTTTGCTTGAATCATCTTCGGATGAATCCTTCATCCATTTTTCGAGAAAAGCTATGAGTTCTTCCAAATTCTTAAATCCAATACGCGCCTCCTTCTGCGAGTCCTGCAAACTCAAACGCCAGGTTACGTGCTGCCCGTCCGCGCCGCGTTCCTCCCATGCAAGAAGGACGAAGTGGTGATAACGAGGCGGGGGCGCTTCCAACAAAACTGGCATCTGGCAATCCATTTTCTAATTTGTTATTCTTGCCCCATTGTATAAAGTCATCATTTAGAAATCGTTTGTATTCAGACTCTAAAGGTCTTATTTCCAAACGCGAAACTCGGGCGGATCGGGCGTCATGATGTGTTTGAATTCACAGGGGATGGGATTAACGGCTCTGATTTTTTCGAGCAGGAGATAAAAGAACGCTTCCCCCTTAACTTGGAACCCTTCGATCAAACTCAGGGCAAGCCTGATTCTGTTATTCTGACAAAAATTCCCAGCCTCTGGCGCGGTGGTATTCTCGAAAGATTCTTCATCTGCGGGCTGATTCAGCGCAGGCGATGCCGTTCGCGGTGAAGCAGGCCTCAGTAAGAAAGAAGCGCAAAACGTCCCGAAGGTTTTGTCGAAAAATTCGATCATTTTCGCCGGCCTTCGGGACGGTCTTATTGGCGACACAATTTAAGCAGGCAATACAGCTACTTCCGCATCTCAATATCCCCTGGCATACGGAAGTAACTGTATTTGATCTACCTGAAACGGCTTATTTGACCGGGAATGTTTGCAGGTAGGCAACCACGTCGGCGATATCCTGCAATGACCAGCCGAAATTCAAACCCGCGGGCATGGTCTGACCAGGCTGGCCCACGGATCCTTTGTGGAGAGCCTCCCATGGATTGTCGTTCGCGACCGTACCGAGAAACTCGGGGGCAGCTTCGTCGCCGAAGTTAATATCCTTCCCTTCCGTTCCATGGCAGCGAATACATACGGTGATATAAAGGGTTTCGCCATGTTCGGCATCGCCATTGACGGACTTATCCTCGTTGACGTAAGGTGACCTGTCCACCAGACCTTTCTGGATAAAAGTCACCAGCATGTTAATCTGGGCTTCTTCCATAAAAGCAGAGAAATCGTGATCAGGGTTCTTTCCGCCGTTAAGCCATGCCGTCAGCTCCGCTGCAGACATGCTGGCTGCATCCATCACGCCGGGGAATCCAGTGAGGTGTGACCCGGAACCATAGACCCCGTCCTTGCCTTTGTAGTCCCAGCCATGACATTCTTTGCAGCGCCAGGTGTCGCCGCCGGTGCGGGTGTTGGTGGTTTGAGTCGCCCACAATGGATGGTCTCCAGCAGGGGGTTCCTCCATTCCCATCGCCGCCCACCATTTGTCATACAGACGGCCGCCCTCTGTTAATGGCGATTCAGTCGGCAGGGTCTGAACAAAAGCTAGCAGGTCAATGTATTCTTGGGTTTGCCTGTTCATGCTGACGCCAGCCGGCATAATTCCGATCCCAGGCTGACCGAAACGGGCCTTGTGCACAAATTCCCACGGATTATCTACCGCGATCGTGCCCTGATATTCCGGTTCGCTGTCATTATCAAAGTTGATGGCAGTCCCGTTAGGTCCATGACAGGTTGAACAAAGCGCAAAGATTGTTTTTCCCGCTTCCACATCGCCGCCTGCCAGTGCGCTTTTGTCGTCATTAACAATCGTGGCAACATCGATCAAGCCCTGGTTTAGGAATAATGCCAGGTCTGTGAGCGCCTGCTCATCCATCACCGCTGAAAAATCGTGATCGGGATTGCTGGATCCCTTCAGGATGCCGAGAATTTCATTGGGATCCTTTCCCACCATCTTCATCACGCCGACAAACCCAGTGAGGTGTGAGCCGGAACCGTATGCGCCGTCTGCACCTTTGTAATCCCAGCCGTGACATTCTTTACAGCGCCAAGTATCACTGCCGGAACGGGTGTTGGTAGTCTGGGTTGCCCATAACGGCTGATCTCCGGCAGGGGCGTCTGTGCCCAGGACGGCCCACCACTGGTCATATAATTGCCCGCCCCGGGCAGAGTTGCCTGTCAGAGCTGGTTGTTTTGGCGCGCAGGCAGCCAGGATGAGCGCGAACACACCGAGCGTGAACAGAACGAGCGAAAAGACTTTTTTATTGTGCATTTTCATTCTCCTCTTTGGATGTTATTTTGAATATCGAGAATCAATTCCCTTTAGAAAGGATGGGAATAAAACAACTTCAAGATACTCCCAATCATTATGACTCTGGAGAACGGAATTGATAATGGTCAGGTAGCCCTACATTTACGAGACTATCGTCGCACAATAATGGGACGATGGTCTATTTTCCCCCAGAGCAATAGGGGATAAAATAGATTTACCGGAGATGCCCATGACTGTTTTTACCCGTTTGAGTCTTACCCGTCAGTTCATGCTGGCGAGTTTTATCATTCTGTTCAGCGAGATGTTGATCATCGGCACATGGATCGGGAGGCAAATCGAAATTGGTGTAATACATCGTACTGCCGCGGTAACAGCGTTATATGTGGACAGTTTGATTTCCCACCATTTGCAGTATCTGATAAGCCCGGATATTCCGAATGATTCTCATGATACTGAGGTTGATGCCTTACTGACAACAACGCCGCTCGGTCAACGCATTGTGGCTTTCAAAGTGTGGGGGTCCGATGGACGTATTCTCTACAGCACCAACCCAGTTCTTGTTGGGCTTCAATTTCCAATAAATGGCGGATTGAAAAAGGCCTTTGATGGTAATGTGTATACTGAAATCAGCGATTTAAACGGGGAAGAAAATTTCTACGAACAACAAAGGTGGTCGCGGCTAATTGAGACATATGCTCCAGTGAGGGTCAAGGGCGAAAGCAAAGTAATTGCGGTAATTGAGTTCTATCAAACGATGAATGAATTGGAAGGTGAAATCCAAGCCGCCCAGCAGAGGAGTTGGGTAGTAGTGGGCATATCTACCATTGTCATGTATCTATTGCTGACCGGATTGGTCAATCGGGCAAGCAACACGATCCTGTCCCAACAGAATGAACTGCAGGAAAAAGTGGCTCAACTCACAGGCCTGCTGACCCAGAACGAACAACTGCACAGCCGTGTGGCACGCGCCGCATCCCGTACCACTGCGCTAAACGAACGATTTTTACTCCGCATTGCCTCAGACATGCACGATGGTCCTGGCCAGAATTTGAGCTTCGCACTTCTGCGAATAGAGGAACTCGCCGAGGCTTGCGCAGCCTGCAAAGTTGTTGGAATTCGCAAGGGTGCTGCGAACAATGACTTTAATACCATTCAATCCTCCCTTCGCTCCGCCATGGCGGAAATGCGCACCATCCTCTCCGGTTTACGCCTCCCTGACATCAAGTCGCTTTCTCTCAAAGAAACGGTTGAACGTGCGGTGCGTAATTACGAGCAGAAAACCGGATGTGCGGTTAATCTGGCGATCCTCAACGATTCTGTTGAGACCCCTTTATCTGTCAAAATCACCCTGTATCGTATCTTGCAAGAGTCGCTTGCCAATGGATTCAAACATGCCCCTCAAGCGAGCCAGCGTGTAAAAATCACCGGTACGGAGGATTATTTACTTGCCGAGATTTCAGATAACGGCCGGGGTTTTAATCAAAGCGCAAGCCCCGCCGAAGGGCATTTCGGGTTGGTCGGGATGCGCGAACGTATAGAAATTCTTGGGGGAACCTTTGAACTCAAAAGCACGCCAAACAATGGGACATTAATCCGCGCACAACTACCATTGAGCTTATTGGAGGTGGACGATGACTGATCCAATCCGTGTTTTGATCGCTGACGATCACCCTCTCTTTCGCGAGGGAGTCGCCCATTCTCTTTCAGGAAAAGAAAACATCACTGTCATTGGACAGGCCGAAACTGCCGAGAAAGCCCTGCGCCTCGCTCGCGAGCTTCTGCCTGATGTGGTTTTACTGGATATTACCATTCCTGAAAAGGGAGGACTGGCAATCGCCAGCGAGATCGCCATTGCCTGTCCTGTAACGAAAATCGTAATGCTCACGGTATCTGAACATGAAGATGACCTTCTGGCGGCATTCAAAGCGGGTGCGCGTGGATATGTGCTTAAAGGAGTCTCCGCGCGTGAGCTGGCCGACATTATCCGTACTGTAGCGGATGGCGAAGTGTATGTAACACCTGCTTTGGCGGCTGGAGTTCTGGTGGAAATGACGCGTGACCGGACTCATGATCCATTGATGGAACTCACCGAACGCGAACGGGAAATCCTGCAATTTGTTGCTCAAGGTTTGACCAACCGGCAAATTGGTGAACACCTGCATCTGGCAGAAAAGACGATCAAACATTACATAACTAACATATTGGGCAAACTGCATGTCCGCAGCAGGCTGGATGCGGCTGTGTTCATCGCACGGCGCAGTTGATAGACTCATCCTCGCCATTTGAAAACTGTGCGGAACATTCTGTCTCCTTTTCCCCTAAACAAGCAAAACAAAGTGGTGATACGGGGTGGGCGCGTTTGTGAAATCTCAGTCATAGACTCTGGTCATCCATTCTTGGTTGTGATATTCTTGACTCATTGTATAAAGTCATGATTTAGAAATCATTTACTGGATGCAGACCCTAAAGGTTTCCTCCCTGGCACTGCCCGCCAGGGCAAGTGTTGCAATCAAATTCACAATTCAAGCGTGAATTTTTTGCAAACACAAAACTCGTTTGCGAGAAAAACCTTTAGGGTCTTTGCATAAACGGAGAGCGATGGCGCAACTCGAAATCCGCCTGCTCGGAAGCCTGCAATTCCTGCGGGACAACACACCCATCACTGATTTCATCTCCAACAAGGTTCCCGCCCTGCTAGCTTATCTTGCCGTCACGCGCCGCGCCCACACCCGCGACAAACTCGCCGCGCTCCTATGGGGCGAGATGACCGACGCCGACGCGAAAAATAATCTGCGCCAGGCTCTCACCAACCTCCGCAAAATCGCCGACGATCATCTGACCATCACCCGCGACTCGATTGAATTTACGGGGGACGGATTCGTGGACTCGATTGAATTCGACTCTGCCCTGCGTTCCGCCTCTTCTCTTGACCCTGAGCGGGGCGCGGCGATTCTGACAGATTCCCTGCGCCTCTACCGCGCCGACTTCCTCGAAGGCTTCCACGTCCGCGACGCGCCCGACTTCGAAGACTGGGCGCTGACCGAACGCGCCCGCCTGCGCGAACTCGCCCTCCAAGCCCTGCACACGCTGACTCAATTTCATAATAATCACGGCAACTATGCTGAAGCAATGAAGTATGCCTCACGCCTGCTGACCTTCGACACATGGCGCGAAGAAGCGCATCGTCAACTGATGCTGTTGCAGGCGCGCACGGGTCAATTTAGCGCGGCGCTTTCACAATACGAAACTTGTAAAAAGATTCTGGAGAAGGAACTCGGAGTCCAGCCATCGCTCGAAACGACCGCGCTCTACGAGAAAATCCGCGCCGCGCGGCAAACGACGCGGCACAACATCCCTGCATCGTCCACCGATTTCATCGGGCGCGAAAAGGAACTGGAAAACCTGCGTCAACGATTGGCTGACCCCGCTTGCAGGCTCGTCACGTTGACAGGACTCGGCGGCTGTGGCAAGACGCGTCTCGCGCAGGAAACTGCCCGCCTGTGCACGGACATATTCATCAACGGCGCGTGGATGGTTTCACTCGCGTCTGTCGAAGCGGAGGGGATCGTCCCCGCGCTGGGCAATACGTTCGACTTTCCATTTTCCGCAGGCGACCACCAAAAGCAGATTCTGAATTACCTGCGGCAAAAAGAACTCCTACTCGTGCTGGATAACTTCGAGCATTTATTGGAGTCGTCCGCGCTGCTGACGGATATTTTGAAGACCGCGCCCGAAGTGAAGATTCTCGTCACATCGCGGGAGCGACTCGACCTCGAAGGCGAGTGGGTGGTGGAACTCTCGGGGTTGGGACTCGGCTCGATGGGGGCAGACCAGCTATTCGTCCAGAGTGCGAAGCGTGCGCGGGCGGAGATTCAGTTTGGAGAGCAGGGTCAAGTCACAGTCGCAGAAATCTGCCGTTTGGTCGGAGGTCTCCCGCTTGGAATCGAAATCGCGGCAGCGTGGATCCGCTCGATGACGGTGGAGTCTATTCGCGATGAAATTCAAAAGAGTTTGGATTTTCTCGCGTCGTCGCGGCGGGACATTCCAGAACGTCAAAGAAGTTTGCGCGCGGTGTTTGAATCGTCGTGGGCGCGATTGAACGACGCGGAACAAAAAACCTTCGCGGCGCTTTCGGTCTTTCGCGGCGGATTTTCGCGCGAAGCGGCAGAAGCAGTGGCGGGAAAGTTTGATTTGCTGCTGGATAAATCGTTGGTGAGTCGAAGCGGCGAGCGTTTCGAGTTGCATGAAGTAACGCGGCAGTTCGCGGAAGAAAAATTGAGTAAGAAGAAAAAGCCGCGAAACGCACACGCGGATTACTTTGCGAAATGGGCAGGCGAGCGCGCGCAATCGAACGAACGCGCGTCGTTCGCGCAGATGACGCGCGAGTTCGAGAATGTGCGCGCCGCGTGGCTTTGGGCAAGCGAGCAGAAAGATGCGGCTTCGCTTTCGGGGCTGGTGCATTTCACCAAACGCTATCTCGATATTCAGGGGCGTTACCGCGAAGGCTACGATTTGATGGAACGCGCGCTCGCGCAGTTTGGAGAAGTGGGGAGCGTGGGCAATTTGCCAAAGGACGAACAGGGACAAGTGATTGCAAAATTGATTCTTTATCGCGCGTTGTTCCTGGCGGACATGGGCAAACCCGACGAGAGCGTCCCGTCTCTGGAGGAATGCCTCGCATATTTCCAGAGCATCGGGGATAAAGTACAAATCATGGCCTGCCTGAACGCGCTGGGAATCGCCCATCGCTTTTTGGGGCAGGAAGAAAAAGCCGCGGACTATTTTCGGAGTCAATTGGAGATTGCGCGCGAACAAAAAAACCGCCGCGAGGAAGCCACGGCATTAAACAACCTTTGCACGGCAATCAATACGATGAAACATTTCGA
>Ga0082335_1005358_pt1 | contig 17839 bp, 10 predicted proteins | sample Subgrocontami58m_FD_72375 | JGI IMG/M metagenome (GOLD analysis project Ga0082335, IMG submission 72375) | Subsurface groundwater microbial communities from S. Glens Falls, New York, USA - GMW37 contaminated, 5.8 m (SPADES assembly) (version 2) ... | reverse complement strand
GGAAGGGCGAGACGTGGCCGGCGTGCGGGGACGTGGACGGCGACGGGCGCTCGGAGATCGTCCTCGGGATGGGGACGATGCCGGGGATGGGCGGGTGGGCCTGCGCGATCGACGACCTCCTCTCGGCGCACCGGACGATCCGCTGGGCGAGGGTCCCCTGGGCGGCGTTCGACCGGCTCGGCGGCGCGGTGCACCCCGCGTGCGGAGACTGGGACGGCGACGGGTGCGACGAGGTCGCCCTGGCGCTCGGCCCGAACCCTGGCGCCGCCGGCAGGGCCGGCTTGCTGGGCGGATGGGTCGCGCTGTTCGACGACGCCGGGCAGGCGATGGCGCCGCGCGGCTGGACGCACATGCGCTGGGCGGCATTCCAGGCCGCAGGCGGGGAAACCTGGCCCGCATTCGCGCGATAGGCGACGGGACACTCGGTCGGGAGCTGCGTGCGTCATCTCCCGACCGAAGGTCATGCGGCAGTCTCCGCCCCCTGAACGAGACGCTGGAAGAGTCGGGACGAGTGAGGGGATTCCTCGTGCCTGGAATTGCGGTGGAACGAGGCGCCTGTTCTCAGGCCCCTTCGCGCCCCGCGAGCGTCGGCGATTGCCGCCGGCTCCTGTGGGCGGTAAGATCGTCGTTCGAGATGGCTCACGCGAGAGGTGAGGTCCGCTCGGTCCGATGATCTCATCGGATCTAGGTTCCGATGGATCGAACAGGAGTACGCCGACCGTGCCACCCCGCATGTTGTTCAAGCCGGACGCGAGCTTCTTCCGTAAGCTCGCGCTCGGCGCTGTCGGCGCTGCAGCGGTGCGGTCCTACCTCGACGGCTTCGGTCACAACCTCGTTGAGCTAGAGCGCGGCTCCCTGGACACGCGGCTCTGGAAGGACGTGAAGCGGAAGCGCGTTCGCATCCCGGATCTGGTTTGCGCGCGCTGCGGCGTCCGCGTTGAGTCGCGCGCAAAGACCCGTGCCGAGCTGAGCATGTCGCACTCGCGCAACGCCGCCGAGCGAAGCTGGGACTTCGGGATGGTAGATGCGGACATGATCGCGTTCCCGATCTGCCTCGGGGACGAGGACATGTGGAGCGAGGGGACTCTTCGCGGTGCTCGATCCCTCTGGCGAGAACGGAACCTGTTGAACTTGAGAATTGATGGCCGCATCAACATGGTCGGAGTCCCGGCGTTTCGCGGAGCTCCGTTCCACACGAAGACAGCGAAAGGTGCGACGGAGGGTTCCGAGACGCAGGTAGCCTGGCCTGCGAGATTCGCGGACGCGCCGGGTGTCGTGACTGCCGTTGGACCTGCTCGTCTTGTGTTTCGGCTCGACGGTCAGCAAAAGGACCGGCACGTCCGCATCGGCGGGGAGGTCCGCGCCTGCGTGGCAGTCGGCCAGCGTTTCGAGCGCAACGAACTCCTCGCGAGCAGCGTGCTACCTCTCGACGCGGTCGCCCTACGGTGTCGCGGGGAGTGCCCGGCCGATTCCGTCGCGCAAATGGTCGCGTCGCGCGAGCGGACGGTCCGGTTCGCCGGCTGTCGCCTCGCTCGCCTCCGCGATCTGCAGGAGGTGGCAGGTCGCGTTCGCGAACTGGCCGACGATGCGGACGAAGACCCGTACGTCCGCCTGGAAGCGCGTACGTATCTCTGCGTCGTGCTCGGCGAAGACGCCGACCGATGGTTCGGCGAGTGGGCGACTCGACACGTTGATCCGCAGATGCGTCTGGAGGTTGTCGTTGCGCTTGCGGACACGAGAACGGCGTCGTCTTTCGCGCTGCTGACGGTGATCCTCCGGGACACGGCACAGCCGTTGTTCCTCCGCAGCGCGTCTGCCTGGGCGCTCGGCTGCCACGGCACGGAGGACGCGGCGGGCGTTCTGGTCGGGGCGTTTGCGGACGTCGAGCTCCGCATCAAGGAGGAGGCTCTCCTCGCGCTAACGCAAATCGGCCGGGCGTCGGTGAAGGCGCTCGTGTTGGGCCTCGGCCAGGACGCACGAGACGTCGCCGCCGGTTCTGCCGAGGTGCTTCGACGCCTCGCGGATGTCCCGATCGACGACATCATGCGTCTCGTCGAGGCCGAGCCCGTGCGGGCGTGGCCCGTCTGGACACTTGCGCATCTACCGAAGACCGTCGTCGCACCCCGCATCGCCGCGATCCAGGAACGTCGACCCGAGGTCCACTTCGCCGTGAGTGTGCTCTGGTCATTCCTGGAGAGCTGGGTCGGCGAGCACTGGACCAGGAGACCCCTCCCATGACGACCCCGAGCTTGGCCGCAGCACGAGTGCTGCAGCGGCTGCCGGATCCGCTGTACCGGACGCGGCTGGGCAGTGCGGTTGTCGGCGACGCCCTAGATCTGCTCGCGATCGTGCCGGAGGGGTCGGTCGATCTCGTCGTCACGTCGCCGCCGTTCGCGCTGCTTCGCGAGAAGTCGTACGGAAACAAGGACCAGGCGGAGTACGTCGAGTGGCTGTGCCGGTTCGGCGATGAGGTGCGGCGCGTCCTGAAGGACACCGGGAGCTTCGTTCTCGATCTTGGCGGCGCCTACCAGCGCGGCGTTCCGGTCCGCTCTCTCTACAACTACCGCGTCCTCCTGCGCCTCTGCGATGAGGTGGGCTTCTTCCTTGCGGAGGAGTTTTTCTGGCACAACCCGTCGAAACTGCCGTCGCCCATAGAGTGGGTGAACAAGCGCAAGGTGCGCGCGAAGGATTCCGTGGACACGATCTGGTGGCTCTCGAAGACCGAGAATCCTAAGGCGAACGTTCGCAACGTGCTCGTCCCCTACTCCGAGCGCATGCAGACGCTCCTGCGGAACCCGGCAAAATTCTACAAACCGAAGGGACGTCCGTCGGGGCATGACATTGGAGAGAGCTTCAGCACCGACAATGGGGGTGCGATTCCCCCGAACCTGCTGCAGATCGCGAACACCGAAAGCAACTCGTCGTATTTGCGGCTTTGCAAGCTCGTTGGCACCGAGCCTCACCCTGCGCGGTACCCAGCCGCACTGCCGGAGTTCTTCATCAAATTCCTGACAGACCCGGCCGACCTTGTCGTGGACATCTTCGCCGGGTCCAACACGACCGGCCACGCGGCGGAGATGCTGAACCGGCACTGGGTGGCGATGGAAATTCGCCGCGATTACGTCGCCGCGTCGGCGCTGAGGTTCCTTGGCGATACGGACGAGCGCGCTGTGACCGCGACGTTCCGTCGGATCAGCGACGGCGCGCCTCGGGCCGTGGACTTGTCACCCCCACAGACCGTTCTATTCGAGGGCGTCCGCGAGAAGCGGGCGACCTATGACGCCTCTCCTCGCCGCGCGGCATCGCGGGCTCGCTGACACGCGACCTGTGGAACGCCGCGGCGAGTGACGGAAGGGCGCGGCCACTGGGGATACTGGCACGGGGAGGGATGCGAGAACCAGCGGGTCGGTGCCATCAGCACCGGCTCGACGATCGAGACGATGTCCTCCTGGCTCGTGTAGTGCGCGCCAAGCTGGCTCCGCTTGTCGAGGTCCAGGCTCTTTTCGAACAGCGTCCCGAACACCGCCGGCTCGATGTTGCTCCAGTCCGGCTCCGCGATCTTCGCGAGGAGCCGCAGCTCCTCTCCCGTCAGGTCGAGTACCTCCGCGTCCGCGAAGAGGCCTCCGTCGAAGTGCTTGATGTTCTCCAGCATCACCGACCCGCCGTCGCGCATCGCCGCGAACAGCTCCCCCGCGTACTTCGAGAAGCGGTCGGGACGGTCTGCCGTCTTCTCCAGCAGCCGCGCGAAGATCCCCGGCGGCAGGAGCCGCACGTCCTCGGCGAAGAGGCAGAAGACCAGCTTCATCAGGAAGTGCGCCGCGCGAAGAGGGTCGATCTTCCGCTCACGAAGCTTGTCCGCGATCACGCAGAACCGCTCCGCCGCGTCCTCCGTGACCCTCCGCATCGTCCGCGACGGACGCAGCGCCTCCGGGTCGTGGAAGACGTTCCGCAGGAGCGTCAGCACCTCGGCCTTCGCGAGGTCGGCGAGGCGGAACTCGTGCACCTCCTTCGCCGTGTTCGTGAAGTTCGTGTGCACCTGGAACCGCTCGAGGTCGCAGACGACGAGGAGGGGCGGGTTCCCGAGGGCCTCGCGGTACTGGAGGAGCTGCTCGTACGCCTTCTGGAGGTCCTTGTGCTTCCCCTTGTACTCCCAGGCGAAGTGCCCCTTCTTCCAGACGTCCGCGAACCCCTCGCCCCCCTCCTGCTTGTGCGCCCCCTTCTCGAAGCAGAAGCTCGAGCCCTCCGGGTCGGCCGAGGCGGGGGTCTCGTGCGCGACGAGCCCGCAGAGGTCGATGAAATGCTCCTGGGCGGCGGCGCGCTCCGTCAGCTCCGCGCGCGACCACTTCGAGATGAATTCGCGGGCGTCCACGTCCCCGTCCCCCGATGAACCGCGCAGGTGCCCGGCGCGCGCAGACGAGGATAGGGAATCCCGACCCAATCGTCAATCGCGCGGAGGTCGAAGCCACCCCTCCGCGCTGCGGTGTCCGCGCGGTGAGGGGATCAAGGCGTAGGCGGGATCCTCTCGAGGAACTTCCGCAGACCGCCAAGCTCCGGCCGCTGCAGATCGAAGACCTTCGCCCGCGCGCCGGGGCCCAGGCGAGGATCCTCATCGTTCTTGAACGCCAGGAGCGCACTGATGCGTGCCTTGTCCGGGCTGCGCGGCGCGACGCCAGACTTGGCCAGGCACGTCTCGAAGGCTGCGATGCAGGAGGCGACAGGCTGGTTTCCGCGGTCCGCCGACCAGGAGCGCCAGACCAGCGTCTCCAGTTCCCCGGCCGTCGCGGCATCCGGTACGACCAACAGCCCGATGCTTGGGGTCGTGCCCGTCCATTCCCCAGACGCAGGCACCTCCTTCCCCGTGAGCTTCTTCAGGACCTGTTGGAACCGTTGGAACGCTGCCTGGGCCGAGGCATCGGCGTCAACGATCACGCCGATCGCCGCCTTGTCGGCAAGAAGCTGCGGCGTGAGAAACGCCTCGAGCTTCAGCGCCATGTCCTGCCGGCCGTTGAACTCCTGGATGTAGACGCGGGGACGCTTGACGTCCTCCAGGAACTCGGCGACGAAGAGGAGGTCCGAGTAGCCCTCCACGCAGAGCACGCTCGGGCAGTCCTTGATTTTCGGCCTTCCTGCCATGGCTCACCGCAAGTCGATGTCGCCCGCCAAGGCGGCGGCGATGAGTTTCTTGTCGAGGACCCGCCCCTGCGGTCCGCCCTCCACCCTGAACAGTTGCACCACGGAAAGATCGTACGGATCCCGGCGAGAGAAGGCGCGATGTGCCGCCTCCAGGCACTCCCGGCTGTGGGTGGTGGCGATGACCTGGACATTCATTAGTGTCGCGGCCTCCGCGATACCCGTCCAGACCTCCTCGTAGACCGAGTAGTGCAGGCCGTTCTCCACCTCGTCGAGGAGGCAGACCTGAGGCTTCTCGCCGATAATCTCGGATAGGATGGCCACGAGTCGGTTGAGACCCTGTCCTGCTTGGGAGAGCGGAATCATCTCGGACAGGCCGAGATCGACCAGCAGGTGGCTGCCGTCGTCGCCCACATCGACCCGCACCTTCTTGACCCGGCCGTCGACGGCATGAAGCAGCGCCTGGATTTGCTCTTCCCCACTCTGCAGCCGCGCGGCGCGCGCGTATACGTGGACGAGTTCCTCCGGCTTGCGCATCTGGACGGAGATGACTTGGCAGGCACCCCATCCCTTGGTGTCGGCGATGGCCACACCTTGGTGTGTATCGCGCCCGATCTTGACGACCACTCTGCGGCCGCCGGAGGCGACGCAAACCTCCGCTTCTCCCGTGGCTCCGTCGCGGACCAGCCAACGTAGGAAACGGGATCCCGGATTTCCCGACGTGGATCTGAGCAGTCCCGGCAGGGCGGGCCACTTGTTCGGGTCGCACGCAAGCACGACCGCCTCGAGCAATCCGGTCTTGCCTGCGTTGTTCAGGCCGACGACCAGGTTCACCCGCTGGAGACCCTCCAGCTTCAGTTGGCGGAACCCACGGAAGTCGGTGATCTCGATCGTCGTGAACAAATCGATGCGCTCCACCGCGGCGTCCGTAGTCTTCTCCGGAGCTACGGCCTGCCCTCGAGCGGGGATTCTACCGTTGCAGGCTTCCGCGGACAAGTCCTCGACGGGTGTCGGTCGTCATCCAACCGGCCCCGCCGAACTTGACGCGGCGCAACGACGGTAGTAACCTCCCATGCGAACCAGGGGGAATATCGCATGGCCGAACCATGCCCGACGTGCGGGGGCGAGTACGACCGCGTCTGGGTCGTCGAGGACCTCGACCAGCCCTTCGGCTGCACCGCCTGCATCCGAAAGCGCGGACTCCAGTCCGTCGAGGCCACCATCGCCGCCCGCGCGGCGTGGCCCCAGCTCGACATGAACCTCCGCGCCGCGCGAGTCGTCCTCGCCCTCTCCCCCAACCCCCATGCCGTCGAGAAGGGCTCCGGCCTGACCAGCACCGCCGCAAGCCTCGAGCTCATCCAGGCCGCCGCACGACTCCTGGGTCAGCGAGAAGTCCCGCCGCCGCCGCCCGCGTGAAACGCGAGGGGCCCACGATGCCCAGCGCCGACCCGAACCGACACCACCTGCGCCTCCAGTGGGAGGACGGCCTCGCCCTCTGCCTCCACGTCGATGCGTGGGCCGCCCTTCTCCGCCTGGCGCGCGCCCACGGCTGGACCCCCGCAGGCACCGAGCCGCCGAGGGACTGGACCGGCGACGCGTGGAGCGGCATCTACGAGCCCGCTGCCGAACAGCACGTCACCGACGACGACGCCCGCGCCCTCGGAGCCGCCCTCGCACGCGCGCTCGAGCGCGCCGCCCGAGGGGAGCTCGACGGCACCGACCTCGGCGAGGCCGCCAGGTCGATCACCAGCTCCGAGGATGCCCTCGGTCGCGTTGCCCTCTTCCAGGAGCGGTGCAAGAAGGCCGGCTTCTTCGTCCTCGGCCCGCTCGATCTCCACTTGTAGGAGGCTGACCGCCGCCCCCTGCCGCCGCGCCCTGCGCCCGTTCCACGCCATCCCCCACATGAGGCCGCCATGCGAGCCCGCTGGCTCCGGCCGTTCCGCGAGCCCTTCTTTGTGATCGGCGTCACCCTCCTCGCCGTCGGCACAGGGCTCGGCCTCGCCACCGTGAGCCGCCTCTCCAGGTGCCGCCGCGCGCCAGGCGTCGTCACCGAGTTCGTCCCCGTGGACCCCGACTCCCCAAGGCTCCGCCGCCCGCTCGTCCGGTACGAGGCCGAGGGACGCCCCTTCGGATTCGCGTTCGGGACCGCGAGCGACCATCCGACCCCCGGCGTCGGCACCCGCGTGGACGTCCTCTTCCTGCCCGAGGACCCCACGCGGGCATGGGTCGACGACTCGCAGGAGCTGTATGCCGGCCCGATATTGGTCGCCGGCGCGGGCCTGCTGCTCACCTTCGTCTGGGCGGTTTCGAGGAGGTTTCATCGCGGGCGGAGATGAGCGAGAGGATCCCTGCCGGTGACGCGGAACACGTCATCAGCGCACAGCCGACCCACCGCAATCGCAATCGCTTGGGGGACAGCATGTTGAGGAGCGTCGTTGGACGTGGTGCGGCCCGATCATCGGGCCACATTGGCCTGATGTCGGCTCGACGTTGGCCGCGACATTGCGCCGAGGAGAGGCAAACGTGGCCCGATGTCGGGGCCGAGGTTGCTCGCCCTTTGCCCGCACGCAGGGCCATGTCTGCCCGATGTTTGCCGTCACTCGGCCGTGATGTGGCCCTGATGTTGCCTCATGTTGGCCGGCATGTTGCCCTCACATGGCCGTGACGTTGCCCGATGTCGGCCGGCATGTTGCCCTCACACGGCCGTCACATGGCCCTGATGTTGCCCGATGATCGGGCAAAGTTTGCCCTCACGTTGCCGTGATGTTGCCCTGCCTTGGCCGTGATGTGGCCCGCGGCTTGCCCGATGTCGGCCATGACGTTACCCGCATGTGGTCGCCACGTGGCCCTCGGTTGGCCCGATGATCGGGCAGTGCTTGCCCTCACATTGCCCGATGTTGGCCGCCATGTTGCCCCGACTTGGCCCCAATGCAGGCGTCACTTGGCCATGCCTGACCTCGATCCTCGAGGTGACTGTGCCCCACATCGGCCGCGACATCGGTGCGCCTCGGCCCGATGTCACGCGCGAGTCGGCCCGCTGTTGGCCGGGAGATCCACCCGCTTTGGCGCGCTCAGTGGGCACTGTCGGCGATGACGTGGCCTCGCATCGCACCCACCCTTGCCGTCTCTCGGCCACGATGTGGCCCGCCGGTAGCCCCGCGTTGACCGTCATGTGGGGCAACGCTTGCCCGATGATCGAGCCGACGTTGCCGTCACTCGGCCGTGTGGCGAGGCAACCTCTGCCCGTTGAGCCGCGTCACGTTGCCCGGCATCACCGCCGACATGGCCCTTCGTCTGCCTCATCCTGGCCCGCTGCGAGGCCGCCTCCATGATCGCCTTTGCCCGCTGTCGGCCGCCACACCGGGCCAACATCGACGTCATGCATCATCGACTCGGGGTCGCGATCCACCCGATCTGTGCCCTTTCGCGCCACTCCCCGCGCTACTCCGGCTCCTCCCCTCCGCCGATCCCCAGCTCCACGCGGAAGCGGTAGAGCGTCGCCCTCGGGAGCTGCAGCGTGCGCGACGCAGCCGCGGGCGACCCTTCGCAGCGCTCCAGCTCCTCCACGATCACCGCCCTGTCGAACCGCGCGTGCCGCTCTTTCCATGTCCCCTGCGCGAGCCACCCCGGCAGCCGCTCCGCCTGGCCCGCCTCGCTCGTCAGCGCCTCGCGGATGTCCGCGACGTCGACCTCGTCCTTCGACCGCGCCGCGAGCGCCGCGTGCAGCACCGCACGCTCCACCTCGCGCACGTTTCCAGGCCACGCGTGCGTGCGCAGCGCCTCCGCGAGCGCCGGCGTCACCCGCACCGAGCGCCCCAGCTCCCGCTCGAGCAGCGTCGTGAAGAGCAGCAGCGAGTCCCCCTCCCGCGACCGCAGCGGAGGCACGTCGATCTGGAACTTCCCCAGGCGGTAGACGAAGTCTTCGCGTAGCGTCGGCCCGGCGCCCGAGCCCTTCACCTCGCGGTTCGTCGCGCCGATGAACCGCACGTCCACGCGGATCGGCGTCGGGTCGCCTACCCGGTGGTAGATCCCGTCCTGCATCACGCGCAGCAGCTTGGCCTGCACCTCCTTCGGCATCTCCCCGATCTCGTCGAGGAAGAGGGTCCCTCCGTCGGCCTGGGCGAGGAACCCGGGCTTGTCGCGGTCCGCCCCCGTGAACGCCCCCTTCCGATGGCCGAACATCTCGGACTCCGCGAGCGTCTCCACGAGCGCCGCGCAGTTCACCGCCACGAACGGCCCCGCCGACCGCGCGCTCGCCGCGTGGAGGAAACGCGCGACCACCTCCTTCCCCGCGCCCGTCTCGCCGAGGACCAGCACGTTCGCGTCGGTCGAGCCGACCTGCTCCGCGCGCGCGAGCATCTCGCGGAAGAGGCGCGACTCGCCGAGGGGGAACGCCGAGGCGGGCAGTGCGCGCGTCGGCCGCGCCTCCGCGCGCCGGAGCACCTCGCTCGTCGCCAGCGTCAGGAGGATCGGCGCGGCGAAGCAGGAGAGGACGTCGGCGTCGGGGGCCTCGAAGCGCCCCGCCTCCGAGGAGAGGGCCTGCAGCACGCCCCGCACGCCGGACTCGGGGTCGAGGAGGGGGACGGAGACGATCGCGCGAGTCTCGAAGCCGGTGCGCTCGTCGATCTCGGGGTTGAAGCGAGGGTCCAGGCGCGCGTCGGAGATGACGAGCGGCATCCCCGTGCGGAAGCAGGCGCCGGCGATCCCCTTGTCCACGGCGCAGCGGATCGGGACGACGGAGGGACCCGCGGTGCCGTGGGCCTCGAGCGACTCGCCGTCGGGGGCGAGGAGGAAGAGCGTGCTGCGCTCGGCGCCGGTGATCGCGCGGGCGTTGTCGAGGGCACGGTGGATCAGCTCGGTGCGGGGCAGCCTGGGGTCGAGCGTGACGAGGGCGTCCATGAGGCTCCGGGTTCGCCGGTCCGTGGGTCTGTCGCAGGTGATCATGGGGGTCTCCCTATTCGCGCCGCACAATCGAGGCGCGGGGGAGAGTTGCGCACGGGAGGTGCCAGATCGGGGTGGATTCATACAAGTGGCGTGGCTGCATGGAGATGAAGCAGAGGTGATGGATGGCCAAGGGTGGGCCAACTGTCGGACTTCCCATCACTAACATTGCCCAAACATCTCCCGGGGTCAGACGCGAGAGATGCGTCCTGACCGAACTCCAATCTGCTCAATCACATCCATCCGCTCTCTGTAGTGATGGGAATTCCGATACCCCTTTCGAGCCTGAGTCGCCTTTTCCGACAGTTGCTCGAATCCTCCGAGATGGGCCGCGCGTCGGGTGAGGCCGCTGTTGCAGGGGAGGCAGGGGGAGCCGGGGCGCCAGGAGGCGGAGCCCGGCTTGCGGGAGGGGAGCCTCGGAGCTTTCTCCCCGGGGAGGGGGGCGATCACGAAAACTGCGCCCGGGCTCAGATTTCTGGAGGCGCTTCCGGCACCGCCGATTCGCGGTCGCTGGGTGCTCTCGCCGGCCGCAAAATCCGGGGGGAGCCCTCGGCAAGTCCTTGAGCGGGGACGGACTCCATCGGCGGCAGCGGGCATCGGATCCCCTGGCATGTGCGCTGCGTAGCGGACGAGCGGCGCGCAATCGGACACGACGGCTCGCGCACGTTTGTGAGGAATCTCTTGAAAGCGAGAGCCCTTCAGGGTAGTAATCCGTCCCTCGACTGTAGGGGACTGGACGCTTGGAGCCTCGCCCGCTCAACTCCGCCCTCCTGGCCGCCGGGGGCAGCAGCCTGCCGCCCCTGGTCGGAGGCGATCCCTCCGCCCCGCGCCACGCCGGCGCCTGCGTCGACCCCCGCGCCTCGTCGCGCGGCTTCCTCACGACATCTTCCTCTCGGAGTACGGCCATGATCCGCTCGCTGAATGCTGCCCTCGTCGCGGTCCTGCTCGTCGCCGCCCCCGTCGCCTGGGGCGACACGTTTCATGTGGAGGGCGGCTCGGGGAGCGACTCCAACGACGGGAGCGCCGCCACCCCGTTCAAGACCATCCAGCACGCGATCGATGCCGCGCCGAGCGCGGGGCGCTCGACGGTCTACGTCAACGCGGGCGTCTACCACGAGTCCGTGTCCATGAACAAGGCGGGCCTCTCCTTGATCGGCGTGGGGAACACCGTCATTGAGAACCAGGCCACTGGCATCACGGCGCTCGCGCCCGATCTGCTCATCGAGAATCTCCAGGTGCGAAACTGCAGCTACGGGTTGTATCCCTTCACGGACAACATGACCATCCGCCGCTGCCGCTTCGCCGGCAACGTCTATGGAATGGTCGGGAACGGACGGGGCTTCAACGTCCACATCGAGAACACGGACGTCTGCTGCTCGAACAATGTGGGCATCTATCTCTGGCTGGCGACAGCCATCCTGTACCGCGTGAACCTGGTCGAGAACGGATGGGGAATCGACGATTGGGCCGAACAGCATTTCGCAATGAACGATTGCATCGTCGCTTTCAACACAGGGGGCGGGATCCAGCTCCACAACAACTACGCGAGTCCCGTTCTGGAGTCGAATGACTTCTTCCAGAACAATGGCTTCGACATCCGCGGTGGCAGCGGTCAGGTCTCGGCCCTCGGTCCGCGCGATGTCACGGTCGATCCGCAGTTCCTTGACGAGGCGCACCACATCTTCGCATTGAAGTCGACGAGTACCCTCCTCAACGCCGGGATCGACGTGGACGGCCTGCCGGTGACGATCGGCGCGCACGAAGCAGGCGTCCTCTGCGGCGCGATGGCCGCCGCGACGGTCAATTTCTCTTCGTGGACGGATGGGACGGGTCGCCTGGTGACCGATTCCGCGGCGGACGTCGTCCTTTCGGCGGATGGCTTCTTGCGGCTGAACGGCGTGAACAGGGGGGTGGCTCTCTCTCCCGTGATCGACCTCGGCGACGACGCGGCGACCTCGACGAACGCCTTCTACACCGCGCTCGAGGAGCTGGAGCACCCCTCCGGGCAGCGGCGCGTCGTCGATGCGGATGATGCGACCTTCGCGCGGGAGTTCCGACTCCGCGCGCAACCGAGCACGTTCGGCGCGCTCGATCCCTCCCCGATCTGGATGGCCACCACGAGCAATGGGAACCACTACAACCTGCGGGGCCGCTACCTGCAGATCGAGATCACCCTGACGAACCAGGGGAAGTAGGCCCCTCCTCGTCGGAGAGCAGTCGTGCGCGCCCTGTCACGGACGATACTCGCAGTGCTCCTCGCGCTCGCAAGCGCCCTCGCGGCGTTTGCGCAGGGGGACACGCCGGCGCTCGAGGACGTCACCGTGGAGCATCGGACCCCGAGCGGGCTCGCGCTGCACTCGGTCACCGTCGAGCATGCGCCGCGCAAGGGCCTCGCGCTGGTGGCGACGACGGTGGAGTTCCAGCCCGAATCTACCCTCGCGCTCTACTCCGTCGTCGTCGAGGGACATCGGCGGGATGTGCTCAGCCTGTACTCCGCGACCGTCGAGTGGAAGCTGCTGCCCCTGACCGTGGGGCGCGGGACCGCGAACCCTCCCGGTCGAGACCTCGCTCCGGGCGAGGCGGGCGCGGCGATCCTCCAGATGGAGTTGAAGCGAAGAGGCGGTCGCGGAACCTTCACCCTCGAGTCGGTGCGCCTCGCCGCGACCGGATCGCTCGATGACGCCACGCGAGTCCGCGAGGTGCGGCTCGTGCACGACCAGAATGGCGACGGCCTCGCGGGGCAGGGGGAGCCGATCCTGGGCGCGGGTGCCTTCTCCTCGGATGACGGGACGGTGCAGTTCAATGGCCTCTCGCTGACCTTGGGGCCCAATGAGGCGCTGAATCTCCTCGCCGTCGTGGACCTTGCCGCGGGTGCGGAGGTGGGGAGGACCTTCTCGCTCTCGCTCTTGTCGAACGCCAATCTCTCCGTGCGCGACGACCGGGGGACGACGATTCCGCCTGACGGCGCACCGGTGCAGGCCGAGGTGTTCACGGTCGCCTCAACCAACGCCGACACCACGCCTCCGACGATCACGCCGATCAACCCCGTCCACGAGCAGATCTTCACGAACGTCGCCTCGACCGTGTTCGACTTCCAAGCGCAGGACGAGGCGGGCGGATCGGGCCTCCGCTCGGCAAGCGCCCTCCTCGACCAGGCCACGCGCCTCGCGGACGGACAGGCGCTCAACCTCGCCGCCATGCAGACAGGACAGCACCGGATCGACTTCCAGGCCCAGGACAACGCAGGCAACGTCGCCCAGCGATCGGTCCTCTTCTTCGTGCAGCGCGTGACCGCGATGCGCGGCGACCGCACGCCCGCCGACGCAAACGTCCCCGCCGGGAGGCAGGGCGTCGTCGCGATGCAGTTCGCGATCGACCGCGGCGGCGCCTCCGACGGCATCACGCTCGAGTCGGTCCGCGTCCGCGCGAGCGGGTCGCTCGACGATGCCGCGGGGATCCAACGCGTTCGCCTCGCCCGCGACGTGAACGGCGACGGCGCCTTCGACGCGGGAGACACCCTCCTCGGCGCGTCAATGACACTGTCAGGGAACGACGGCACCGCGACGTTCGCCTCCCTCGCCCTCGCCCTCCCGCCGGATGCCCGCAGCTCCTTCCTCGTCCTGCTGGACTTCGCACCAGGCGCCGCCGTCGCCGGAAACGTGCGACTGTCGCTCGACCCCGCCAGCGACCTCGGACTCCTGGAGCAGGGGACCTCCGCCGTCGTCCCGCAGGGAGGCGCGTTCGCAGGTCCCCTCCTCACGGTCGTCGAAGGCGTGCCGCCCACCGTCACGATCCTCTCGCCCGGCGCGAAGACCTACTCCGAGGTCGGTATCCTTACCCTCGACTACCGCGCGACGGACAACGCCGGCGGGAGCGGGATCGCCTCCATCGACGCGCAGCTCGACGGCGAGCCCGCGACGCAGGGGCAGCAGGTCGACCTCTCGACGCTCGCCCGCGGACCGCACCTGCTCGCGGTCACCGCGACCGACATCGCCGGGAACAGCGCGAGCGCGAGCGTCGGCTTCCTGATCGGTTCGCCGCAGGAGGCGCTCCAGATCGTCACGAACGACGTCGTCGCGCTCCTCGCGCAGCCGGGCCTCTCGGCCCAGGCGCGCAGGTCGATCCAGGGCGCGATCGACCTCCTCTCGGGGAACAATCCGAACGCGAACAACGGCGCCTTGCAGAAGCTGCGCGACGGGGAGCTTGCCCAGGCGCTCGGGAAGATCAAGGACGCGGTCAAGAAGCTCGCGAGGGCCCAGCAGCAGGGGGCGGACACGAGCGCGCTTCAGTCCGAGCTTGCGCAGTTCGCGCACGAGACGGTGAAGGTGCGGGTGATCGAGTTCACGCTCGAGCGGGGCGCGACCGACGCCAGGGCCGCCCAGGCGAGGCAGGATTTCTTCGACGGAGAGGCGAAGCTCGCGGCGGGAGACCTCGACGGCGCGATCCAGCAGTTCAGGGCGGCGGAGCAACGGGTCCAGAACAACGACGCGCAGCCGCCGGACCTCGAGGTCGTCTCGCCGTTCGACCAGCAGGTGATCCAGGGGTCGGTGGTCTCGTTCGACGTGCAGTACACCGACCTGCTGAGCCTGGCCGTGCGGAGCACCTTCCGCGCGACGCTCGACGGGACGAACGTCACGTCGCAGTTCACGACGTCGGGGTTCCAGGCGACCGCGACGCTGACCGTCGCCACCGGCGTGCACACCCTCACGGTGACCATCGCCGACACCGCGGGAAACGTCGGCACCGCGACGAGGACGTTCTACACGGCGCTGCACTTCGTCGTGGAGATCGTGCCGCTGCGCGGGAGGGCGTCTCTGACGGCCGGGGACCTCTTCGACGTCAGCGTGAGCACGTTCGACGCGCTGAACCGCCCGGTGCCCATCACCGGGCCGATCGATGTCGTCTTCACGGGCCTCTCGGCGCCCGAGGGAGGACTCGACTTCCCGACCACGATCCGCGCGAACCTCATCGACGGAGTCGTGGTGCTCGACCAGGTGGAGGCCTTCCTCGCCGCAGGCGTCCAGCGCGCGACGGTGACCTGGGTCGCGAACCCCTTGCTGACGGGCAGCGGGACCTCGCTCGTGAAGGCCGGCCCGCCGTGCCACGTCGTCGATTGCACGCCGGACAAGCAGGCGGGGAACATCGACACCGTCCTCCCCTCCCCGCTCACGGCGGGCGTGACCGATGCGTACGGCAATCCGCTCGCGGGCGTCGCCTGGACCTGGACGTTCGTCAGCGGCAATGCGTTCTTCGACGCGTCCGGCCTCCAGACCGCGGACGTAACGATCCAGGCGGATGGCTCTGCGACGTCTCCGGTGATCCGCCTGGGCCACCAGGGGGGCATGTCCGAGATCGACGGGACCGTCGAGGGCGTCGTCCTGACGCGCTGCACGGTGACCGCGCTGGCGCCCGGAGGCGGCGATGACGACGGAGACGGACTCACCAATGCGGACGAGGCCAGGATCGGGACCAACCCCTTCGCGTACTCCACGGCCGGCGACGGGCTCACGGACCGGGTCAAGGTCACGCTCGGCTTGAACCCGTTCGTGGTCGACACCGACCGCGACGGCCTGAGCGACTACGACGAGCTCATCAAGTACCACACCGACCCGCTCGTGCCCACCGGCGTCATCCTCATCACCGACCCGTTCCACACCAAGCCGATGGCTGTCCCCATCCTCGACCGCTCGCCCGCGCGCTTCCTCCCGCTGGAGCCCTTCCTCGGCTCCATCATGCTCCAGGGCCCGTGCGAGATCGAGGCCGGTACCGGCGAGGAGATCGAGCAGGTCACCGACCTCACGATCCCCGGGCGCGGCTTCGACTTCTCCTTCACGCGCACGTACCGCTCGCAGATCACCTTCAACGGCCCCATCGGGCACAACTGGGACTACAACTACCTGATCCACCTCGACGTCGACCAGAGCGGCAACGTGACCCTCTACAACGGAGGGGGCCGAGGCGACACCTACGTCTCGACCGGCGACGGGTCCTTCCAGAGCGCGAACGGGCACTTCTTCGTTCTGCGCCGCGAGGGGCCGGGATACACGCTGACCGCCCCGCAGGGGATGGTCCACGAGTTCGACGCGGGAGGGAACCTCGTCGCCCTCCGCGACCGCAACCTCAATGAGATGCGGTTCCACCACAACGACCAGGGGCAGCTCGACGTCGTCACCGACACGCTGAGCCGCGACATCCGCCTGCTGTACGGCCTCGACGGGCGGATCTCCGAGTTGCGGGACTTCGCCGGCCGGTCGATCCTGTACGGTTACGACGGTTACGGCGACCTGGTGAGCGTCCGCTCCCCCGTGGTCGTCGGGACGCCGACGGGGAACGACTTCCCGGGCGGGAAGACGGTCGGCTACACGTATCACAACGACTGCGTGAACCCCGCCCTCAACAACAACCTCGCGACCGTGACGGACGCGGAGGGACAGGTGTTCCTCGTGCACTCCTACGACGCCGAGGACCGCGAGGTGAAGGAGTGGTACGGCACGGGGACGTTCACCGTCGACTACGACACGATCCTCCGGATCACGACGCTCAAGGACCGGCGCGGGAACCGGACCCAGTACTCCTTCGACGCCTCCGGCCACATGATCGAAGAGCAGGTGTACACGCGTGGCCTGCGACCCGGCGACCCCGCGAGCTTCCGCACGACCCACGTGTACAACGCCGAGGGGCTGCTGACCCTGACGACCTACCCCCGCGGGAACTCGGTGGAATACGAGTACGACTCCGCGAACCCGGACCGCTTCGCGCAGGCGAACCTCCTCCGCGTGACGCGCCACTCGAACGGGATCCCCGGCGACCAGGCCGACGTCACCGTGCGGATGGAGTACGAGCCGCGGTTCCAGTTCCCGAAGCGCGTGAGCGACCCGCGCGACGGAGGGGCCTTCGGGCGGTTCACCACGTCGTTCGTGTTCGACTACGAGCAGGGCTCGGGGAGCGCGGGGAACGTCGTCGAGGTCCACGCGCCGGGAGTGACCGAGGGGCTGGGGGCGCCGGAGATCGTGGGCTCGCGGATGGGCTACAACCTCCGCGGGCAGCTCGTCTCCACCGAGGACCCCGAGGGGAACGTCACCGAGTACGACTACTACCCCGAGGGCGACCCGAGCGGCCTCGGCGACGCGAGCGCGCGCGCGAACGGCCCGGGCGGCTACCTCGCCGAGGTGATCCTCGACGCCCGCAACGACGGGCGCCGCAGCGAGGCGGCGCCGATGGCGCAGATCCACAACTCGTGGACCTACGACAGCGTCGGGAACCGGACGTCGTGGACGGACGGCAAGAGGCAGGTGACGGCCTACGTCGTGAACTCCCTCAACGAGGTCGTGAGGCGCACCTCGCGCGCGCCGTTCTCCTACGTCGCCGACACCTTCTACGACGCCAACGACAACGTCGAGCGGGTCGTCGAGGCCAACGACACCTCCGTGCCGGGGGAGCCGCAGAGCTACACGACCCGGTACGAGTTCGACATCCTCGACAACGTGACGAAGGTCCACCGCGAGGCGAAGCCGGGGACCTTCCTCACGACCGAGTACAAGCGGAACGAGAACGAGTCGATCGAGGAGGTCCACTTCCCCGAGGGGAACATCGCGCGGACGACCTACGACGAGCGTGAGCTGGTCGTCGCGCGGACTCGGGGGTACGGCTCGGCGCACCCCTCGACGACGCAGTACTTCGTGGACGCGAACGGGAACCTGGAGCGCGTGCTCGACGGGACGGGGGACGAGACCTCGACGGGGTTCGACGGATTCGACCGGGGGAAGCG
>Ga0082335_1005356_pt1 | contig 17840 bp, 13 predicted proteins | sample Subgrocontami58m_FD_72375 | JGI IMG/M metagenome (GOLD analysis project Ga0082335, IMG submission 72375) | Subsurface groundwater microbial communities from S. Glens Falls, New York, USA - GMW37 contaminated, 5.8 m (SPADES assembly) (version 2) ... | reverse complement strand
GTTGCTCTTAATAACTCAGTTCTTCCAACTTCAAAATATTCCAAATATTTTCCGTTATAAACAAACTGCATTTTATCCGTATCGGCATATCTAACCCGGATTTCCGTAACGTGTGTGAGCAACTGCCTCTCCCAACCCTCTCCAAAGGAAAGGGCGATTTTATTTTCATTAAATCTCTATTCGAATTTTAAAAATTCTAAGAGGATTTAATTATTTACTTATAGATATAAAAGACTTAACCACCCCTCCCCTTGGGAGGGGTGGGCAGTTATTCAACATACATTCCCATCTTGGCAAATTTTTCAAGACGGTTTTGAATTAACTTCTCAGGTTTTATTTTCATTAACAATGAAAGTTCTTCTTTAAGCACAGATTTTAACGTGCTTGCAATTTGTAAATGATCTTTATGCGCACCGCCCAATGGTTCCGGAACAATTCTATCAATAATACCTTGTTCTAATAAATCTTCAGCAGTAAGTTTTAATGCTTCGGCGGCAGTCTCTTTATATTCCCAACTTCTCCATAAAATACTTGAACAAGATTCAGGACTAATTACAGAGTACCAGGTATTCTGTAACATTAAAACTCTATCGCCAATTCCTATTCCTAATGCACCTCCGCTTGCGCCTTCGCCGATGATGGTAACTATTATTGGAACGCGAAGACGGCTCATTTCTAAAAGATTTCTGGCAATTGCTTCCGCCTGTCCACGTTCTTCTGCTTCAATTCCTGGATAAGCGCCCGGAGTATCAAGCATAGTAATAACCGGGATTTTGAATTTCTCTGCAAGTTTCATTAAGCGTAATGCTTTGCGGTAACCTTCGGGATTTGACATACCAAAATTTCTATAAACATTGGATTTAGTATCCCGTCCTTTTTGATGACCGATGATCATAACCTTTTGTTCGTCAAGCATTGCTAATCCGCCAACCATGGCTTTATCATCCTTGAACAATCTATCTCCGTGCAGCTCAACAAAATTTTCTGTAATTAGATAGATATAATCCAGAGTATAAGGACGCTCCGGATGACGTGCGAGCTGAACACGCTGCCAGCGGGTAAGATCGTTATAAATATTTTTCTTGAGTTGATGTACTTTTTCTTCAAGTGTTTTTATCTCATCCGAAATATTAAGATGCCCTTCATACTTTCGCATTTCATCTATTTTTTTCTCAAGTTCTATTATTGGCTTCTCAAAATCCAGTATATTTTTTGCCATTTCTACTCCGTGCTAAAAAACATTTTTGAAAGTGTCTTTCCCAGTATTTCGAGGTCTAACCAAATGTTTTGATTTTTTGCATAAAAGATATCCAGCTTTTTTATTTCCTCTGTATCATTCTCTAAAAAATTTTCTATGAACCAGAATCCGGTTAATCCGGTTTTCCCGACGTATAAATCACCGTGATAAGATTTATCACGTGGTCCAACAAAACTTTTCTTTCCTATGAAGACGCCCGGGATTCCGAGGATGAATTGAGTGAATTTACTCTTATTTGATCTCAGCTTCTGAAATAAATATATGAAAGGATAAACCAAAAACAAAATTATGAACGCAAGTATTATATCTAAAATCTGTTTTGTTGCACGATGAAAATACGAAGAAATATTATACTGTACTTTCAACAACGGAATATCATCCAGCATTGTAATGGAAGATTTGCCAACCAAATAATCTAATTCTTTACCCGCAACAAGGAACTCGGCATTTTTTCCTTGACACTCAGCAACAACAGAAAACATTTGATTGAATGACAGATCATCGGAAGAAAAAATTACTTTATCAATTTTTTCATCAACAATTATTTTTTTTATGTTATCAACTGTACCAAGTATTTTATAATTGCCGATCTTCTCGCCAATATTTTTTCTTGTTAATCCAATAATCCCAACAACTTGATAAAGTTTCGTAAATGTTGATTTCAATTTCGAAGCTAGTTCTTCCGCTTTAGGTTCACTTGCTACAATTAATGTACGTGATTTTCTTGTATCTGTCTCAAGTCCGATCTTAAAAATTACTTTAAGTGCGATTCTCCAGAATAAAAAGAAAACAAGAACAAGTGTATACGTTATTAAAACAACCGCACGGCTGAATGCAACTTGTTTGAAGAAATAAGTTAGAGCAGATAAAAAGATCATTCCAAACATTAGAGAAATAACTGTGCGTAAAATTGAAAATGATTTTTTACTATACGAGCCGCCTATTGAAGATATTATAATTTGAATTATGGCAGGAATAAAATAGACCCAAGGTTTTGCATAATCCGGAAATCCTCTCCAATGCTCATTAGAATATATATTTACAGCAAGAAGAACTGATATTGAAAAAGTAAAGAAGTCAGCAATAATTGAAAGAAACGCAAGTTTATAAACATTTGAAAAAGCAATTAGTTTTCTAAAAAGAATTGCTATCTGAAGAATTGATTCAACAATGAATGAAGAAGAAAAATGTTTACGAACAAAAAGATGCATAGCATCGTAAAAGATTTTTGTTTCATCCAAACTGCTTCTCTTTGTACTTTCTCCTTTGTAATGTATAACCTCCGTGTTATGTACATAAAAAACTTTATACCCGGATTTTTGCGCCCGGTAACAGAGATCAAGATCTTCGCCATACATAAAAAATTGTTGATCGAATCCTCCGATCTGCTCATATACTTCTTTTCTCATCATCATAAATGCACCGCTAACCGCATCAACTTCGTAAGTTTGATTTTCATTGAGGTAGGTTAAATTATAACGTGCGAACAAACGGCTTCTGGGAAAAAGTTTACTCAATCCCATAACTTTTGTAAATGATGTCCATGGTCCGGGAAAACTTCTTCTGCACGCAAGCTGTAATGAACCATCGGGATTTAATACCTTACAGCCGGCAATTCCAACTTGAGGAGTTTTATTAAAGAACTCCAACATTTTTAATAAAGTATCTTCTCTAACTATTGCGTCGGGATTTATCAACAAAAAATATTTCCCTTTTGCTGCTTCCATTGCTTGATTATTAGCCGAACCGAATCCAACATTTTTATTGTTGGCTATTAATTTAATATTTGGAAATTTCTCCCGTAGAATTTCAACGCTGCCGTCATCCGAAGCGTTATCAACAATAATTATTTCCGTAGAAATATTTTTTACCGCATTACGTATTGAATCCAGAAGATTAAGTAAAAATTCTTTTACGTTATAATTGATAATTATTATTGAGAGATTAATCATTGCGCTCTTAATTTAATGTACCGAAAATGCTTTTCAATCTTAGCTTCCATACCATAACAACTGCCTCGCGAACTATTTTCTTAGACATCTTTGAAGTACCATGTACTCTATCCACAAAAGTTATCGGAATCTCAATAAGCTTAAATCCTTTTTTCCATGCTTTAAAATTCATTTCTATTTGGAATGAATAACCATTAGAGTGAATTGCATCAAGATCTATCGCTTCCAATACTTTACGCCGGAAGCATTTAAATCCTCCTGTTCCATCTTTAACCGGCATTCCGGTAATAATTCTTGAATAAAGATTTGCGAAATAACTTAATAGTAATCTTCTTATCGGCCAGTTGATAACACGTACTCCATCAATATATCTGCTGCCAATTATCAGATCGTGATCATTTACTTCTTCCAAAAATCTTTTAATCTCTTTAGGATCATGAGAAAAATCAGCATCCATTTGAACAGCACAATCATATCCGTTCGCCAGCATGTACTTAAATCCGGCAACATAAGCAGTACCGAGTCCCATTTTTCCTATTCGATTAATTATTTTTACCCGGGAATTATTTTTAATAAGTTCATCAACGGCGTTTGCAGTTCCATCCGGAGAATTATCATCCACAATTAAAATATCAATTGAAGGATACGATTCAAGAAGTACGAGAATCAGTTTTCTGATATTGTTAATTTCGTTGTATGTAGGAATTATTACAATTGCTTTCATAATAAAATTTAATCGAAAAAATTCCTCGATCCGCAGCGGCGGATTGCTTCGAGGTATAATTTTATAACGATGGTTGAGGATTAAATACCTCGACCGAGTTTTAAAAAAGCCCTTCCCTTTGGGAAGGGTTGGGATGGGCTTTTATTTTTAATCGTAATGACCTTTGCCGAATAATACTACAAAAATAGTTCTGAAAATTATTTTAAAATCCATTCTTAAACTCATGTTTTCAATATAGAATAAATCATAACGGAGTTTAACTTTTACGTCTTCAATTGTTTCATCGTATTTATGTTTTACTTGCGCCCAGCCTGTAATTCCCGGTCTTACTTTTAATCTTCTTTTGTAAAGCGGAATTTCATGAGAAAGTTTTTCAACAAAAAAAGGTCTTTCAGGACGCGGTCCCACGAAACTCATATCGCCTTTAAGAACATTAAATACTTGCGGAATTTCATCAAGCCGAGCTATACGAATGAATCTACCAATTTTAGTAATTCTAGGATCATCTTTTGCAGACCAAACAGGACCGGTATGTTTTTCGGCATCTGCAATCATTGTTCTAAACTTTACCATCTTGAAAACTTTTCCGTTCATTCCGGCACGTTCTTGTTTAAAAAATACCGAACCTTTGCTATCTAGTTTAATTAACAAAGCAGCTAACAAAGTTGCGGGCGAAGTTAAAACAATAAGAACAAATGAAAGAATTATATCCATCAATCTTTTTATTTTCTTTTCCCACTCGGGCATCAGTTCGGGCATTACATCAATCAGAGGAAAACTATAAAGCTGAGAGATCTTTGCATGCCCGCTTATTATATCATAAAGATCAGGAACGATTTTTATCTCAACATTTTTCCCTTCACAACGTGAAATAACTTCAAGAATAGTTTCTTCTTCATGCCGTCCTAGAGAAATAATAACATTTTTGATCTGATAATTTTCCAGAACTGATTCTAAATTGTAAATTGTATCTACAACAGAGATATTTTTAAATGAATTGTTTAGTTGAGAACCGTCAACATCGGCATAGGCAACAACATCAAGACCAAGTTCTCTGAATTTCAGAATTGAATTGTGAATTTCGTTCGCTTTGGAATTGAATCCAACAATAAGTGCATTTCTTCTTCCAATTCCTTTAATAAGAAGTCTTCGCTGAAGACTTCTAATGAATAATCTTCCCACACTTACAACAAATAGAAAAATTCCCCAATAAAGGAAAATATAAAATCGAACCGATGTAGTAACTCCGTTTGAGTAATCATCATACAATACTAAAAAGAACAAAATGAAAACTCCTACAAATGATGCCTTGAACAAAGTAGATAATTCATCGAATCTTGAGAGAGCAAACCAGGTACGGTACATTCCAACAAAAGTAAAAAAGATTAGCCAATAAAAATAAACGGCTATCATTGAAAGAAGTATATCCGGTTGGGCAATTAATTCGAACCAACCGCTTTGAACCCGTACGTAGAAAAATAAAATCCACGCAAGATTAACTGCTATAAAATCTGCGGTAAGTATTAAAAATTTCTCGGTTTTTTTATTCATATTAAATTTTTTTGTAGCGCAGATTCTTAATCTACGCAGGTTGTTTAATAACACAGATCAAGAATCTGTTTACGTTTTATAATTTTGCCAATGCTTTATCAGAAATAAAATCTCCTATTGATAATGAAGCGGTAGCAGCAGGAGAAGGTGCATTACAAACATGAACAACTTTCTTATCTTCAACAATATAAAAATCATCAAGTAAATTTCCATCTTTTAAGCATGCTTGTGCCCGTACTCCGGTTCCTCCGGGTTCAAGATCAACTTCTATTACCTCTGGAATCAATTTGTTTAAGGCTTTCACAAATGCTTTTTTGCTATAAGATCTGTAAAACTCGCCTAATCCCATTCTCCAATGTTTTTTTATCAATTTATGAAAGCCGTTCCAGGCAAGAGTTTCAAAAGTATCGAGTAAATTAAAACTTGTCTTTGTATATCCTTCCCGCTTAAAAGAAAGAACTGCATTCGGTCCGCATTCTCTTTCTCCATTTATCATTCTAGTGAAATGAACACCTAAGAATGGAAAAGCCGGATCGGGTACAGGATAAATGAGAGCATTCACTAAATTATTTTTTTCTTTCTTCAATTTATAATACTCGCCTCGGAATGGTACCAGACGTAATGGTAAATCCGGATGAGTCATTTTTGTGATTCTATCTGCAAATAAACCCGCACATGTTACAACAACTATGGATTTGAAAACACCTTTAGAAGTAATTACTTCACATTCATTTTCCTTTATTAATAAATTCTTTACTTCAGTATTGAATTCTATTTTCCCTTCTGCGCGTTTAATCAATTCAAGATATTTTTCCGATACTTCGCTGTAATCAATAATTCCCGTTTGAGGAACAAAAATTCCCGCAACACATTCTACATGCGGTTCAATTTCCTTTACTTCCTCACGTGTTAATCTTTTTAATCCCACAAGACCATTCTTGATTCCACGATCAAGAATATTTTCCATTAAAGAAATTTCTTTTTCGGTAACAGCAACAATTACTTTCCCGCAAATATCGTAATTGACTTTATTCTCATTACAAAAATCTAACAGCATTTTATATCCGCGGACGCAATTCTGTGCTTTCAAACTTCCTGGTTTATAATAAATGCCTGAATGAATAACACCGCTGTTATTACCCGTTTGATGTTTTGCTACATCATTTTCTTTTTCCAGTATAAGTAGTTTTAGTGAGCGATTCTTTTCTAGAATCTTCAAAGCAGAAGCTAAACCGACAATACCAGCCCCGACAATGATTAAATCATATTTCATTTATACAGCCTTATTAAAAACTCTCCGTGGGTTAATATTCTATTATACATAATTGCATCAAATATACATTGATACTAAATGGCTAAAAAATATTGCATCTGTTTTTGTAATAATTTATATCTTACAGAAGTTGATAAATTACCGTACCTATTATGTCTATCCAAAATTATAAAATGTTTAGTATCATAGACAAACTGATTTATTTTTTTTCAATAGTTTTTCTTTTGAGTCTTACTAATTCGATTTTTGTAAATCAGATTGGTTATTACTTCTCGTTGATTTTTATTGTAGTCAGATTTTACTTAACAAGAGAAAATCCTTTTTACAAAACGGGTCTTGAGTACGCATTTCTTTTTTATATTATTGCAGAAATTCTTTCAACAGTATTCTCTATAGATCCGGCTCATTCATTTCATAATCTTCTTAAAAGATTTTTTCTTATTCCCATCATTTATACTTTTGTTTATTCAGCAAAAGATTTTGAAAGCACAAAACGGTTTGTACTGGTTTATCTTGGTGCCGCTCTGGCAACGATGCTTGTTTATCTTGGTTTATCATACAATTATTTCATAAACAATTTTTACCAACTGTATGAATCCGGTCCAGCAACTTTTCAGTATCCGATTACCTCGAGTGAACTAATGAGTTTTTCACTTGTCTTCCTTTTTACATTTTTAATTTTCGAAAAGATGTCGAATAAGTATCGTTTAATGGTCTTAGTTCTTTTTATAATAAATCTTTTGGCATTACTTGCAACATACAAACGAACCGGCTGGATGGGTGCTGCTGCCGGAATTTTATTTGTTATAGCACTTGGCAGAAAATGGATCCTATTAATTCCCGTATTGTTGCTGTTAATCGCAAGTGCATTCATAGAGAAGAATATTAGTGTAATTCATATTTATCAATTAAAACAGAATGAGCTGGCTACAAAAATCGAATTGAAAACCGAGGGACGGGCATATTCTGTTCTTCCCGAAGGCAATGTGTTTTATGTGAGTGATTTTGAAAATGGTTTAGCAAAATTTCAAGATAATAATGTTCTTGAGAAATATAATCTTGGTTCACCTGTTGTAGATTTCAAAAAATGGCAAAACAATTTTTATGTTGCAAATTTGATAGACACGCGTTTTGTGCTGATGTATAAGAATGTCAATAATAAATTGGAAAGAACGGATGAATTTATTACACCCGGTTTTACGAGAGGTTGGTGTGTTTCTAACGGATTTATCTATGTGATTGACGCAGATAGCGGGATTACCATATTTAGAAATCCAGTAGATCTTAAAGACAGAATTAGATTTACGAAAGATGTTGGGATTGATAACGAAAAGATTTTTGTGGATTCATCTTTTGTGATGCTGTTCTCTAAGTCTAAAGAATTAGCCGTATTCACTTTGAAAAATTCTTTACCTGATAAATTAATAGTCACAAAAAAATTCTCCGATAGAAGCGATCTGATTTTCTACAAAGATTCTAAGTTGATTTTTGCGGAAGATAATAAACTCAAATTATATTCGATCGAGTCAGATAAAATTGTGACTACCGATGTTAACGAAAAAATATCCGGCGCCTTCAACGCAATTGAAAGTGAAAACAAATTATTCATCACCACTACTAAGAAAGATCTTGTAGAATTGGAATTGCCCTTGAAGAATAAACTAACCATCAAATCATTTTTCAATTTAGGATTTGTACCAAAAAGTATTGCCTATGGTAACGGAAGCTTGTTTGCCTCCCAAGTAAAAAGAAGCCGGTTATTAAGCTCGGTTGATTTGTATATCCCCTCAAATTTTTCGCGATTAGCTTTATGGAGAGCAGGTTGGCTGATTTTTAAAGATCATCCGTTAGTTGGTGTAGGCGATATTGATTTAGCCGAATTGTACAAACAGTATAAAAGAAATTTCGACAAGGAAATTCAAGGACATCTGCACAATAATTACATTCATCTGTTGGTAACTTTGGGCATTTTTGGTTTTATTGCTGCGATGTTTTTACTCATTAGGATTTTTATTATTCATATAAAAAATTATAATATTCTTAAAGGTCAACCGTTTGCCGCATCATACGCACTTGGCGCCGCCGGATCGTTTGTTGCTTTTATTGTTGCGGGATTGACTGAATGGAATTTTGGCGATCATGAAATAATAACAATGATTTGGTTTATGCTTGCTTTAAGTATTGCTTTTGTGAAAGGTCAGAAAAATAAAATCACTTTGGTACATGAATAACACATGTTACGCAAAACATCTTTTTAAATAACCACGACGTTTATGTTGTGGGGAAAATAAATTAACAAAATATTGGCTTTAGCCACATTAATAATATGTTTTGGGCTAAAGCCCGAATAACATGGGTTGATGTGGACCCCGACATAAATGTCGGGGTTACTAAAAAGCACAATTTTCGTAAAGTGATTGAGTGATTCAATGCGCTTTTGTATTACGAGTTAACATTTGCCAAATTGTTAGAAGTATTATCTGAACATCTAACCAAAAATTCCAGTTCTCGATATACCAAATATCATACTCAATTCTTTCAATAGTCTTTTTTCTATTCTCGTCCGGATCGGCAACGTCCCCTCTTAGTCCGTGAACTTGAGCCCATCCGGTGAGACCCGGCTTAACCAGATGACGTAATTTAATTGCGTCGAAATATTGAATGTATTCTTGGTTGAATGCAACCGCATGTGGACGCGGACCAACTACAGACATTTCCCCTTTAAGAACATTCCAGAACTGTGGAATTTCATCAAGATTAGATTTTCGCAAAAATTTCCCAATCTTTGTAATTCTTTGGTCGTTTTCAATTGTTGGATTAAAATCATTTTCATGATTTTTTTCATCCGTGTACATCGAACGGAATTTGAAACACCGGAATTTTTCATTCTTTAAGCCAATACGTTCTTGAATAAAAAAGATTGATCCGCGTGATGATAATTTGACAATTATAGCAATCAACGGAATCAACCAGCTAAGAACAAAAATAATTACTGCAAGCGAGAAGAAGATATCAAATGTTCGCTTAACAAATCGCCATTGGATCTCTGCCAGTGGTTCATCGCGAACAGTGATAATTGGAAAGTTTCCAATTGTGCTCAATATAAATTTTTTAGAGAGAAACTGAAAATAATCCGGAATGATATGCGTTCTTACAGCATTTTTGTTGCAGATATTTATAATACGGCTGAGTTTGTGAGAATCGCAGTTTAGAATTGCGATTACCACTTCGTCAATTTTTTGTTCAATTAAAATCTCGCTTAGACTTTCTAATCCGCCTAAATATTTTTCACTTGTAACAGGATTTTCATCAATAAATCCAACAATCTTAAAACCAAAATTCGGATTCGATTTAATTAACTTAATAAACTGGTTTCCAATATTATTAGCCCCAATGATTGCTAAATTTCTAACATATTTACCTTTTTCGCGCAGTACACTTTGAATCATTCTGAAAGAGATTGTTCGGAGTCCCACAAGAAGAATAAGAAATACAAAATAAAAGATGATAAAATTACGTGTGAATAAATCTTCCTTTTTTACAAAGATGAAAATAATAGCGGCAACAATCTGAACTAAAGCATTTTTAAGAATAATGGATGCTTGGAAAAAAAATTCATGCGGACTAAAATTGTCATAGAAATCAGTTACCCTTGTAGTAAAATACCAAATGATATTAAGCGTTAATAACAAAACAAACATATACGGTCTTTGGTAAAGAATGTGCGGAGGTTGGGCAAGCCATGCAGATATAAAGAATGTAAGATTAAGAAGTATTAAATCTATAGTGAGTTTGATAGAGTAAAGTGATTTTTGATTTACTATCATATGCAGTCTTTTAATTAAAAGGTTTCTAGAAAACAATCTACAATACAATAATTAATTAATTTTTTAATATAATAGCACAAGTGAATATGTCTTGAAAGTAATTATAGCACTTAAAGAGAAAGAGTGCAATAATCAGTTTTTTAACTCAGTTCAGCGCTTATACAAAATTATGAAAAGCTATTTCAATCAAAAATAACTCAATATGATTTCAGTTATCATAGTTCAATATAATAACAGCCGGCTAACTCATACAGCTATCGAATCATTTATAAAACATCATACTTGTAACTATGAAATTATTCTGGTAGATAACGGTTCAACTGAACAGAACGCTGTAGAATTTACAAAGGACATTCCTAACATCAAATTAATTTGTCTCGATAATAATCTTGGTTTTGGTAAGGCAAATAATCTGGCTGTTCAAAAATCCTCGGGAGATATTTTACTCTTTCTTAATAATGATACGTTAACGACATCAGAGTTCATAACTAAGATTGAATCAGAATTTAATAAAGATTCTTCAATTGGAATAATCGGACCAAAACTTTATAATCTCGATGGGTCATTACAATTGTCGTATGGAAAATTGCCTTCGTTATTTATGGAATTTGCAGATAAATTGTTTTACTCTCTGGTTGATAAGAAGAACAAGTTGGTGTTAAACTATCTCAAGAAAAAATATTTAAAAAAGGAAATTACCGGATGGGTTACCGGAGCCGCATTGTTTATTAAAAAAAAATTGTTTCTAGAACTGAATGGATTTGATGAATCGTTCTTTATGTATTTTGAAGATAAAGATCTTTGTAAACGAGTTAATGATTCGGGTGATAAAGTTGTTTTTTTTCCTGAATCATCTTTAATTCATTTACGCGGTGCAAGTCTTAACGAACCCAACAGAGAGTTTCTTAACAAGAAATACCGCGAAAGTCAGATATTATATTATAAGAAACACAAAACAAAATTAGAGCAAGTACTATTGAAAGCGTACTTGAGATTATCAGGTAAAACGAATTGAGAAATACCAGAATAAAAATATTGATGTTGATTGATGAAGCTAAAATGGGCGGAGGGCAGCAGCATTTACTTTGGCTTGCTCAAAAAATTGATAAATCAAAATTCGAAATAGAGGTTGCTTGTGAAGAGAATGGTTATCTGGTTGATGAGCTTAAAAAAAATAATATCAAAGTTCATCGGCTTGATATTTCCAACAGTCTAAGTGTAAAATCGTTTATATCAACATATCAACTTCTAAAAAAAGTTTCTCCCGATATTATACATACACATGGAGGTACTGCGGGTTTTTATGGAAGACTGGCTTCAATAATTAATTACAGAGGGGTAGTCGTTCATACTTACCATGGAATTCACTATCTAAATTTTGATAAAAATTTAGTGGGGTGGTTATATAAACTAATTGATAAATTCTTGTTAAGATTTACCGATTGCACAATTTGTGTCGCTCAAAAGGATTTTGAGATTGGATTAAAAGAAGGAATTGTTAAAAAAGAAAATTCTATTGTAATTCATAATGGCGTTGACGTTGAAAAATTTTTCCTTACTAACAAGAATTCGGATTTTAAGATCAATCTTAAAAATGAAAATGAATCAATCATTATTGGTTCGGTGGGTCGTCTTCATTATCAAAAGGGGTATGAATATTTGATTAATGGTTCTAAATCTGTACTTGAAAAATTTCCGAATGTTAAGTTTGTCTTAATTGGCGACGGAGAACTTCGAAGCAGCTTAGAATCACTTGCCAGGAAAAACGGAGTATATAATTCTTATTCTTTTATGGGAGATCAGAAAGAGATCCCCGAGCTTTTGGCGCAGATAGATATCTTCGTTTTACCTTCATTATGGGAGGGACTACCACTTGTTATTCTTGAAGCAATGGCAGCTAAGAAGCCGATTGTAGCAACAGAAGTAAACGGAATTGTTGAAATTATTGAATCTGGTAAAGAAGGAATTCTTGTCCCCCCCAAGGATTCAACCGCTCTTTCATTAGCTCTCATTCGCCTATTAGAAAATAATGAGCTCTGCAAAGTATTAGCAACAAATGCTTATGAAAAAGTTGCGCGCGACTTTAATATTTCTAAAATGATAAATGAAACAGAAAGTCTTTACCTTAAACTCCTATTGAAAAAAGAAAATGCTTAAAAAATGGTTACCAAGTTTTATTGGTTTGAGCGCATTCGCTTTATTAGGGCGTTTGCTTGGTTTTGTCCGTGAAGCGTTAATGGCTTCCAGGTTTGGCGCAAACGAAATTACCGATGCATATCTAACTGCCCTCTTATTATTTGATATTGCAATAGCCGCTAACTCATCCATTCTTTCCGGCACATTATCTTACTCAACTGATATCATTAAGCTGAAAAATATTTCCGGTTCGCTTTCTAAAGTTGGGTTGAAATCATTTGCAGCTCTGTTCGTATGCGCGCTTATTTTTTATCCCCTTGCAGATAAACTCATTCCATTGATTTTTACACGTTCACAGGCAACAGCTCAGATTATAATTGAAGCATCACGGTTATTTTTAATTCTCGCTTCCTTTCTTGTAGCAAACGGAGTTTTCTCCGCACTTCTTCAAATGAAAGGAAATATTACAAATCCGGGAAGATTGATCATCTTTCTTAATGTTTCATCAATCGCATTTCTAATTCTGTTCACAAAATACTTTGGAATCGTTTCTCTTCCGCTTGGATTTCTTTTAGGTGGAGTTCTCTTTTTTGTTTATCAACTTTATTTGATTCAAAGAATTCAGCCAGTTGAATCGGATAATTCTAATACAAATAAATTTAACATGTTTGGTTGGGGTGTTGTTGTATTGATGGTGTTTGGTAATTCTCTACTGCCAAGTGTTTCCGGTTTACTCGAAAGATATTTTGCATACTCTTTTGTAGAAGGAACATTTTCTCATTACCAGTATGCAGCAAAGATAATTTTATTGCCGCTAACAATTTTTAGTTTTGCAATCAGTACATCTCTTCTTCCGATACAGACAAAATCCATAGCAGATGGAAATGAAAAAGAATTTTTGAAGGCAACAAATAATGGTATTCTTTTTTCAGTTGTAACCTCTTCCTTTTTTGTGCTACTCTTTTCAGTTTTAGCTGAGCCAATAATACAGCTAATTTACCAACGAGGACATTTCACATTACACGACACCATGGAAACATCCTTTGCTTTGAAGGTAATGTCACTTGGGCTGATCCCATTTCTTCTAAATCCGTTGATAGCTAACATTTTTTATTCATTGAAGGCAATCAAGAATATCATTTTAATAAATCTAATTTTCATTTTAATCCAAGCCGCTACTCTTTTTATTCTTTCAAAAACATTTTCCGGCATCGAAACACTTACAATAGCTTGGACAATTTTTGTATGGATAAACAACAGCGCACTACTTTACTATCTTGCACGAGTAAAAGGAGTTCGATTTGATAAGGATATAATGTTGAAACTATTCCTGATCATAATAAGCACGGTAGTCATGATTTTAATAGGAAGATACTTTTCGAATTTGTTGTTTGATGATTTAACTATCTTAGAAAGTAGTTTGGTGATTTTAGTAAAAACATTTGTAATTGGAATTGTTCTGTTTCTCGCGTTTGCGTTTACCACAGTATTTGTCTTTCGGGATAAACTTAATGGGATTAAATCTTATTTGAACGAGCTGCGTAGATAATCTGTCGTAATTTGTTATCTGTTTTGTAAATTTATTTTGTGAAATGAGTGGCAACTTTTTCTTCAATATAATTTTTGATCTTTTCCTTAAACAGAACGCGATCAAACTTCACCGCGTGAGTACGAATTGTTAAAGGATCGAAATTTGTTTTTTCAAAATCAGCGATTGCTTTAATTAATGAATCTGCAGTTTGTTCGTAGAAAAATATTCCAGTGGTGTTTGCGCCCTCATTAATAACAGTTTCAAGCGCACCACCCTTTCCGAAAGCAATTACCGGTTTACCGCACGCCATCGCTTCGAGAGGAACAATCCCAAAATCTTCTACACCGGGAAAAATTAAAGCAAGGCAACCGGCATAAATTTTTGCCAGTTCGTCATCACCCTGCCAGCCGAGAAATTCTATATTGTCTTTAGCTATCAATTTCAATTTTTCGCTTTCCGGTCCGCTGCCAACAATAACCAACCTTCTACCAATTTCATTAAACGCTTCAACTGCAATCTCGACTTTTTTATATGGCACCAAAGCACTAACGATTAAAAAATAATCTTCGTTCTTATCTGAAATTTGAAAAAGAGATGTATCAACCGGCGGATGAATCACATCGGCTTGGCGGTTGTAATATTGTTTTATCCGTCTGGCAACGTTGTAAGAGTTTGCAATGTAATAATGCACACGTCCGCTTGTTCGTACATCCCATTTACGCAATTGCGGCGCGAAGATACTCATCGCGGTTCTGGTCATTAATCCAGCTTTATCTTTCCCAAAGTATTCATCATACATTTCCCACACATAACGCATTGGCGTATGACAATAACAAATATGCAGCCCATTCTTTCCAGGTTTGGCGCCTTTTGCAACGCAATGGCTTGTAGAAATTATGAGATCAAATTCTGAGAAATCAATCAACTCGATTGCCATGGGAAAGAGGGGAAGATAGTTTCTATATTTTTTTTCTTTCATGGGAAGTTTATCAATAAAAGAAGTTTTGATATTCATCTTCTCGATGACAGGAGATAACTTACCTTTATTATGAAGGAGAGTAACGAGTGTTGCATCGGGATACAATTCACAAAGTACTTCTAAGACTTTCTCCCCGCCGCGCATACCGGTCAGCCAATCGTGAACAATAGCAATCTTCATCTTTTTCATATTTTCAATCTTTTCCATTTGCATACAGAAAGAATTATTCTAACAAAGACAAAGTCCGCATGCCCAAGTAAAGACGAGAAAACATTTTTAGTTACTTTTTCGATAAGGAAATTATTCTAAATGTAATTAGAAATATTTTTCTTGTAATACTCGTACGTTAGTTTGATTCCCTCTTCTAACAAAACATTCGGTTTCCATCCGGTTAGTTCTTGCAGTTTAGAAATATCAACTGTGATATCGCCGGTTTCTATCTTCTCATAATCTTTCGGCCATGGAATGTATTCCACGCAGCCGCTCTTCACACAACTTACTACACTTTGTACCATGTCACTAAATCTTGAAGAGGTCCCGGAACCAATATTGATAGTTTCACCAATGGCTTTCTCATTCTCGGCACATTTAATCATCGCATCAACAATATCATCTACATAAATATAATCTCTCAACTGCAGTCCATCGCCATATATTTTGATAACTTTATTTTCCATCGCTTGTCTTATAAACCAGCCGACAAGAGAATATTTGCTGTGTTTTATCTGTTGTCTTGGACCGTAAGGATTAGTCAATCTTAATATAGAACATGGAATACCAAAATCTTTGTAATACATCAACAAATATTTTTCTGAGGTAAGTTTATGAATTCCATATAGACTAAGCGGATTAGTATCGCAATTCTCGGTGACAACAGGTTTTTCCACTTTGCCATAAACCATTCTGGAGCTTGAAAAAATAATTTTGGCTTTTGGATTATATTTCCGACAAGTTTCTAATATGTTAAGAGTGGCGCGTGCGTTTAGATCCAAATCTTCAAATGGAATGTTAAGACTATCTATATAACTCACTTGTGCGGCAAGATGAAAAATGATATCAGACTTTTCAATCAACGGGCGTATTACATTTGCATCGCGCATATCATTTATTACAATTTCAATTTCTTTTTCTTTGCCTAGAATATTAAATAAGTTTCCGCCGTAAAGAGGATTGAGGTTATCAATTATTGTGATATTAGAATCCAGTTCAAGCAGCTTGTGAGCTAAATTGCTTCCGATGAAACCCAGACCGCCTGTTATTAGAACATTTTTATTTTTGTAGTAATTTCCCATCAATTATTGCCGTAATATTTATCTGAATATCAATTTAGTTTTTTCTCAACCCATCAAACAAATCTTTGTAATGATGTGTAAAGCTCTCTAATGTGAATCTTTCTTTTATTGAGGCATTAAATTTTATTATCTCTTCCCGATTGCTTTTTATACTCACAAGTTTTGAAAGATACTCTTCAAAATCATCCAGAGTAAATAATTCATTAATGTTATTCCCAACTACATCCGGATTCCCTCCAACATTTGAAGCAAGGATCGGTATTCCTGCATATAGTGCTTCAATCAAACTTATAGATACACCTTCATATCGCGAACAAAGTGTAAATAGATCGAATCCTTTCAAGTACTGATGAGAATTTTTTAGTTCACCTATCATGAAGAAGTTGTTTTGTATTCCAAGCTTTTGAATCTGCCCTTCATAATTTTCGCGATCCGGACCATCTCCGATAATAACAACTTTAGCATTCGGAATTTTTTCTTTAATCCGTAAGTAGTTATGAATCAGAAAATCATAATTCTTTTGGTAAATAAGTCTTCCTGTAGATCCGATCAAAAAATTATCTGTCAAATCAATGCCGCACTTTTCAGAAAAATATAATCTTGCATCCTTTTCACTTAGGAAGTTCATTTCCTTTTCATCTAAACCATTATAAATCACTTCTGCATTTTTTACCATTCCGGCTTTTTTAACTTCAGTAAAATTTAGATTGCATTCGAACACAACCCTATTCACCGTGTTAAGAAGTAGTTTATAATAAAATTTAGCGAGCATCTTAAAAAATACGTTTGCCTGATAATTTTTATCAATAAAAGATAATCCGTGAAAAGTGAATACTGTTTTGGGTTTTTCTTTCAAGAAAGAAGTTGAGATTGCACCAACTAAGGTGTTAGTGCTGTTTAGATGAACAACATCATATTTATTTTTTTTCAATAATCGATGCAGGTCATATATAAAATAGAATGAGTTTATTATGCTGAAATTCCTTTTCAATGAGTTCAAGTAATGGAATTTGATATTATCTTTTTCAAGTTCGGCGGAAAGATAATTACCATCTCCGGCTGCCACTTCAACATCTAATCCAGTTCTCTTGAGAGAACGTGCAAGGTTCAAGACAAATACTTGAGCTCCGCCAATATCGGATTTAGTAATAACTAACAATATTTTCATAATATTAATTTTTTTACAGATCAATTATTTAGGAAATGCTGCTTCCCTTAAAATTTGTGATAGAATTGGTGCATTAACTTGTAGAGTAAATTTATCTTCTACTAATTTACGTCCATTCAGCCCCATTTGTTTTCTTAAATCCGGATTAT
>Ga0082335_1005353_pt1 | contig 17845 bp, 17 predicted proteins | sample Subgrocontami58m_FD_72375 | JGI IMG/M metagenome (GOLD analysis project Ga0082335, IMG submission 72375) | Subsurface groundwater microbial communities from S. Glens Falls, New York, USA - GMW37 contaminated, 5.8 m (SPADES assembly) (version 2) ... | reverse complement strand
CGATACCGGCACGTGCTCCTTGCGAAGCGTGTTCAGAAACGGGTCTTGTAGTAATTGCCCTTTACTGCTCATGGGTTACCCCCGAGTCGTTGTTTTCAGCCTGCTACTCTAATCGAATTTCTGGCCCAACGCCACATTCCGGCGACGCATCAGGCGCGTTTCGTGACATAGGGGTTCCGGCCGCTGCGCAACTCGATGCGAAGCGGCGTTCCCTCCAGCTTGAAGACGTCGCGAAACCGCGCCTCGAGATAGCGGCGGTAGGTGTCGGGGACCGAGTCCAGCGCGCTGCCGTGGATCACGATCACGGGAGGATTCATTCCGCCCTGGTGCGCGTAGCGAAGCTTGGGGCGGATGAGCCCGCGTCGTGGTGGCGCCTGTTGCTCCACCGCGGCATACAGTTCCCGGGTCAGGCGCGGCGTGGGGAGCTTCGCAAACGCGGCGACATAGGCCGAATCGACCGAGGCGAACAGCGCGCGGATGCCCTCGCCCTCCAGCGCCGAGATGTAATGGACGCGCGCGAATGCGAGGAACTTCAGCTTCCTCGCGATTGCGCGCTTCACCAGCTCGCGTGCGTACTCCTCCAGACCGTCCCACTTGTTCACCGCCACCACGAGCGCGCGGCCGCGCTCCAGAATGAAGCCGGCGATGTGCGCGTCCTGCTCGGAGATGTCCTGACGCGCGTCGAGGAGCAGGATCACGACGTTGGCATCGTCGATCGCCTGCAGCGTCTTTACGACGGAGAACTTCTCGACCGACTCGAACACCTGGCCGCGGCGGCGCAGCCCGGCGGTATCGATGAGCGTGTAACGGCGCCCGTGGTAGGCGAACTCGACGTAGATGCTGTCGCGCGTCGTTCCGGGCTGGTCGAACGCGATGACGCGCTCCTCGCCCACGAGCGTATTGACGAGCGTGGACTTGCCGACGTTGGGACGGCCGACGATCGCGATCTTCGGCGCATCCCCCGCCATCGCCCCGGCCTCGCTCTCCCGGGGAAAGCGCTCGAGCGCCGCCTCGACCAGGTCGCGCACGCCCTCGCCGTGCGCCGCCGATATCGCCACCGGCGCGCCTATGCCGAGTTCGTGGAATTCTCCCGTGGCCACGTCCGGATTCATCCCTTCGGACTTGTTGACGGCCAGCCAGACCGGTCGGCCCAGGCGCCGCAACTCCTCGGCAATGCGTCTGTCCTGCGGCGTGACGCCCTCGCGGGCGTCGGTGATGAATATGACCACGTCGGCTTCGGCCAGCGCCGATTGGGTCTGCTTGGCCATTTCCGCGAGCACGCCTTCCTTCGCCGCGGGTTCCAGCCCTCCGGTGTCGACCACCAGATAGGGCTTGTCCCCCATGCGGCCCGCGCCGTAATGGCGGTCGCGCGTCAGGCCGGGGACGTCGGCGACCAGCGCGTCGCGCGAATGCGTCAGGCGGTTGAACAGGGTGGACTTGCCGACGTTTGGCCGGCCGACCAGGACGAGGGTGGGCTTCAACTGCTTAGGGCGGCATAGCCCGAATCGAACAGCGCGGCTCGCTTTGCCTTTCTCACTCTCGTGATTTTGCGCGGTTGCACGCGCAACCGTGCAAAATCACGAGACATATTTGAACCCCAATTCCCCACCATTGCCTTTAACACGGCAGTAACCAGAGCCTACGGGGTCGCAAACGCGTACAGTCCGCCGTTGCGCGTCTGCACGAGAAGTCCGCCCTCGATGCGCACCGGCTGCGCGCTGATCGCGCTGCCGTCGGTCGCCGAGCGACCGGCGAAGCTGCCGCTCTCGCGGGCGAGATAATGCACGTAGCCCTGCACGTCGCCGACCGCCATCTCGCGCCCCAGCGCGAGCGGTGCGGTCAGCCTGCGCCAGGACAGGCGGTCCTGGGTCCAGACGCTGGTGCCGCTCGATCGGTCGAGCGCATGCACGGTGTCCTTCTCGTCGGCGACGAAGACATAGCGCGAATCGGCGCCGAGACCCGTGGTGCTGGACAGCGGGCGCGACCACAGGATGTTGCCGTTCGAGATGTCGAAGCAGGCCACCCGTCCCTGATACGCGACCGCGCACACCTCTCTCTCCGCCACCCAGGGAAGCCCCACGACGTCGGTGACGCGCTCCAGCTCGGTCGTGCCCCGCGGCAGCGACACCGTCGCTTCCCAGCGCACGCCGCCGTTTGCGAGCACCACCGCCACCAGCTTGCCGCCGCTGAATCCGGCGAAAACCATCCCGCGCGCGATCACCATGCCCGCGGCACTGCGCACCGACAGCGTCGGCGTGGAGCGCTGGTAGACCCAGCGCCGCCTGCCGTCGCGCGCATCGAGTGCGAACAGCCGCGAGTCGGCGCTGCGCACGACGACCAAGTCCCCTGCAGGGGCGGGCGCGGCGAGCACTTCGCTCGATACCCGCGCGCGCCAGCGCAGCCTGCCATCGCCGGCTTCCAGGGCGATGACTTCGCCCTGCGCCGTGCCGACCGTCACTAGCGAGCCGTCGGCCCCGACGCCGCCCGAGAGCGGCTGACCCGCGTTCACCCGCCAGATCTGCTTGCCGGTCGCGCCGTCGAACCGAGCCACGGTCCCGTCGCGTGCCGCGGCGAAGACGCCGCCGGCGACGACGGCGGGGGAAAACACGGCATCGCCCGCGACGCCGACGTTTGCCTGCCAGAGGCTGCGCACGGTGATGGGATTGGCAAGCGTCGGCAGGTCCGCCATTTTCGGACCGGTGTCGGCGCTTCCGAACCAGTCGAAGGGATTGATGCTGAAACTCGAGCAGCCCGCGAGTGCGAGCGCCAGCAGGGGCAGGAGGCGGCGCATGCGATTCATCAGCCTTCCCCGAGCGCGTCGAGCTTCAGCCGAAGCGTCTGGAGAAGGCCGGCGTCGCCGGTCTTTTCGGTCGCGGACTTGTATTCCGAGCGCGCTTCCGCGCGCTTGTTCTGCGCCAGCAGAATGTCCCCGCGAGCCGCGAAGTACAGCGCCTCGAAGCCCGCGGGCGGCTTGCCCTCCAGCACCTTCAGCGCGTCGTCGTAGGCATTGTCGTCCATGAGCACCGCGGCAAGCCGCAATCGCGCGATGGCGCGCAGCTCTTCCTGGCGCGCGTGGTCCACGGCCCACTGCAGCTGCGCCCGCGCATTTTTCGCGTCTCCGGCCTGGAAATTCACCTTGGCCGATACCAGGGCCGCGAGGGGTGCGTACGACGTGCGGGAATACTTTTCCAGGATGCTGCCGGCCGCTTCGCGGGCAGCCTTGACGTCGCCCAACCGGGCCGCCTTCTGCAGCGCCCCGTACAGAACGGCCGCCTCGCTTGCCTGCGAGCGCTCGTACCACCTCCAGCCGTTCCAGCCCGCGAACACCAGCAGGGCGGCCGCGATGGCACCGAGCACGAGGTTGCCATTCTGCCTCCACCAGGCCTTGAGCTCGGCCAATTGTTCCTGTTCTTCGAGATCGTATGCAGCCATCAGACTTCGCTTTCCTCTGGATAGAAAATGTCGGCGATCGCCCCGGCAAGGTCGTCGAGCTTGACCCGGACCTGCTCCGCGGACTCGCGCAGGGTCTTCACGCTCGCCTCTCCTGCGAGCGCCTCTTCGTCGCCCAGTATGACAGCGACCGCAGCGCCGCTCGCGTCGGCTTTCTTCATCTGCGACTTGAAGCTCCCGCCGCCGCAATGATGCACCACCGAGAACCCGTGATCGCGCAGCGATTCGGCCACGCGGAAGGCGAGCCGCGATGCCGCTTCGCCCTGATTGACCAGATAGATGTCCGGGACGCTCGCCGGCAGGACGCCCGGATCGAGCAGCGCCAGTATCCGCTCGACGCCCATCGCCCAGCCGCAGGCCGGCGCCGGCTTCCCGCCGATCTGCTCGAACAGGCCGTCGTAGCGCCCGCCCGCACACACCGTGCCCTGGGCGCCGAGCCGATCGGTGATCCACTCGAACACCGTCAGATTGTAATAGTCCAGCCCGCGCACGAGCCGGGGGTTGATCCGGTACTCGATGCCCGAATCCTTGAGGATGCGCTGCACGCCCTCGAAGTGCGCAAGCGAAGCTGCCCCGAGATGATCGAGCAGCCGCGGTGCACCGGCGATCACGTCGGACAATCGCGGATTCTTGCTGTCGAGCACGCGCAGGGGGTTGGTGTGCATGCGCCTGCGCGAGTCTTCGTCGAGATCCTCCTCGTAGACCTTCAGGTATTCGACCAGGCTGCCGCGATAGGCGGCGCGCTCCTCCGCCGAGCCGAGCGAATTGAGCTCCAGCCGCACGCCTTCCAGGCCGAGTTCGTGCCAGAGCCGCGCACACATGAGCAGCATCTCCGCGTCGATGTCCGGGCCCGGAAAGCCCAGCGCCTCCGCCCCGACCTGGTGGAACTGGCGGTAGCGCCCCTTCTGCGGCCGCTCGTGCCGGAACATCGGACCGAAGTAGTAGAAGCGCTGGGGTCCGTTGTAGAGCAGGCTGTGCTGGATCGCAGCGCGCACCGTGGACGCGGTGGCTTCGGGCCGCAGCGTGAGGTTTTCGCCGTTCAACTCGTCGACGAAGCTGTACATCTCTTTTTCGACGATGTCGGTGGCCTCGCCGATCGCGCGGCGGAACAGGCCCGTGTGCTCGAGCACGGGCGTGCGGATATTGCGGTAGCCGTAGCCGCGCAGCCAGGAGGCGAGCGTCGCCTCCAGGCTCTCCCAGCGCTCGGCCTCATCGGGCAGGATGTCGTTCATCCCGCGAACTGCCTGGATCGTGCTCATGGTCATCCGGAATGGCGGTTCATCAAACGACCGCCTTCACGGAGATCGTCCTGTCCTCGGCCGCGCGGCGCAGCCGACCACCTTCGCCGTAGCGGGTGCGCACGTAATCCTCGACCAGCTTCTGAAAATCCTCGGCGATCGACTCGCCCTTGAGCGTCACGGTCTTTTCCCCGTCCACGTAGACCGGCGCGACCGGCCGCTCCCCCGCACCGGGCAGGCTGATGCCGATGTTGGCCTGGCGCGACTCGCCTGGCCCGTTGACCACGCAGCCCATCACCGCGACATGCATGTCTTCGACGCCGGGATAGCGCTCGCGCCACTGGGGCATCTGGTCGCGCAGGTAGGTCTGGATCTTCGCCGCAAGTTCCTGGAAAGTCGTGCTGGTCGTACGCCCGCAGCCCGGGCAGGCGATCACCATCGGCGCAAACGCGCGCAACCCCATGGTCTGGAGAATTTCCTGCGCCACGACCACCTCGCGGGTCCGGTCCCCGCCCGGCTCCGGCGTCAGCGAGATGCGGATGGTATCGCCGATGCCCTCCTGCAGCAGGACTGACAGCGCCGCGGTCGAGGCGACCACACCCTTGGTTCCCATTCCCGCCTCGGTAAGGCCGAGATGCAGCGGATAGTCGCAGCGCCGCGAAAGTTCGCGGTAGACGGCAATCAGGTCCTGGACCCCGCTCACCTTGCAGGACAGGATGATGCGCTCGCCGGGAAGACCGAGTTCCTCCGCGCGCGCCGCCGACTCGAGCGCCGATGCGATCAGCGCCTCGCGCATCACGGCGTCGGCCTCCAGCGGCTGTGCGCGCCTCGCATTCTCATCCATCAATCGCGCCAGCAGGTCCTGGTCGAGGCTGCCCCAGTTCACGCCGATGCGCACCGGCTTTGCATAGCGGCATGCAAGCTCGATCATCGTCGAGAACTGCTCGTCGCGCCTGGACCCGCGCCCGACGTTGCCGGGGTTGATCCGATACTTGGCCAGCGCTTTCGCGCACTCCGGAAAATCGGCCAGCAGCTTGTGGCCGTTGAAGTGAAAGTCGCCCACCAGCGGCACGTCGCAGCCGGCCGAATCGAGCCGTTCGCGGATCTCGCCGACCCGCGCAGCCGCCTCGGCGGTGTTGACCGTGATGCGCACCAGCTCGGAGCCCGCGCGGGCGAGTTCGTATGCCTGCTGCGCGGTCGCCGCTGCGTCGGCGGTATCGGTGTTGGTCATCGACTGGACCACGATGGGCCGGCCGCCGCCGATCGAGACGTTCCCGATGTGCACCTCGCGTGTCCCGCGTCGCGTGATTTCGCCGATCGCCATCGCTAAGCCAGCAAAGCCGCAACCAACCGGTCCGCTCTTGCCGTTATCAATCTCGCCATTTCGTGCAGTTGCAACTTCGCAACTGCACGAAATGGCGAGACGTACAAGAACCCCCAAATCATCGCCAATGTTGTCAACACTCGGGTCATGAGTGACTATTCCAGGGTGAATCGCGCCACGTCGACCTTCGTGTGCGGCCTGAGGTCGAACGATGCATCGTTGTACGTGACCCGGACGCTCGAAGCGTTGCCGATGACGACGGACAAGGGCCGCGCGCCCTCCACCGTCTTCTGGCTGCCGGCGGGATTGAGTTGCGACATGAGCGTCGTGCCGTCGCGGTCCTTGATCTCGACCCAGGACTCCCCCAGGAACTCGAGCCGGACGCGCTTCTGTCCGCGCGGGGTCTCGGAAGGAGCACTGGCACTGGGCTGCGTCGGTGCCGCCTGTTCCACGGGCGCAGGCTCCTGCGGCGCCGGCACCGGCGCCACCGGTTGAGGCAGGCTGGCTGCGACCGGCGCCTGCGCCTGCACTGGCACCGGCGCGGGCTCGACGAACTGCCATTCGTACAGCACCGCCGCAACTGCCACCAGCACGACGAGCGACAGCGCACTGTAGACCCAGGTTGCGTGCCGGGTGCCGTCGGGGAACGGTATGCGCTGCGTGCGCAGGTCGACCGTTGCCTGCGAAGGAATATTGCGGCGGTCCAGTGCCGTGAGGATCGGCCCCGGGTCGACCTCGAGCAGCTTGGCATAGCCGCGAATCATTCCGCGAATGATGGTCAGCCCCGGCAGGCTGGCGAAATCGTCAGCTTCCAGCGCCTCGATCTGGCGCTGCGCATACTTCAGCCGCTCCGCGACTTCCGCGACCCCGACCTTGCGCTCCGCGCGCGCGCGCGCCAGCATGGCCCCTGGACCGGGCCCAGCGGTGTCCTGCGGCGGCGCGACCAGCTCTTCGTTCATTCGTACCGGCCCTTGACCAAATCCTGGTATTCCTTCGTTCCGGCGAACCGTCGCCGCAGCTCGGCGGCATGCTTCGCCTCCGCGACCCTGTCACCGAGCCGCCGCTCGATGCGCAGCGCGAGCCAGAGCGACTCGGCGGTAGGCTCTGCCAGCCGGTTGAAGCGGTCCACCAGCTCGAGCGCATCGCGCAACTGCCCGCCCGTGTACCTGATCTGGGCCAGGCCGAGAAGCGCCGGCGTGTAGTTCCGATCGAGCCGCAACGCGCGCTCCAGATAGTCGCGCGCCTCGCCGTCGCGGCCCTTGCGCAGGGCGCACACCCCCGCAAGCGTATAGGACTTCTGCGGCGTCGCGTAGAGCGGGTTCTTGATCGCGGCGAGGAAGTAACGCAGCGACAGGTCCTCGCGGCCCGACTGGCAAAGGAACCACCCGAAGTTGTGATTGATATCCGCATCGCTCGGCGCAAGGCGCAACGCGCGCTCGAAGCTCTGTTCCGCCTGCGGAAACTCCTTGAGCTCCATGTGCACGAGCCCCAGCACGTTGTGGGCGGGAGCATAGTTTCCGTCCGCGCCGATCGCGATGCGCAGTTCATCCAGCGCGACGCCCATGCTGCCGCGCTCGTAATACGCCGCCGCGAGCTCGGTATGCGCTCGCGCGCGCTCGCGCGGCGCGCTCATCTCGCCGATGACGGGCCCGGTGTCCGCCGCGCCGCTGGCGGCGGTTTCCATGGCAACGCTCCGGTCCGCCGGCGGAGTACCGGCGCAACCGGCGAGCAGCGCGGCCGCGGCGGCAATCCCCGAGGCGAACGCGCGGAGCAACCTCATGCCGCTCGCTCCACTCTGATCACCCGGCGGCTGCGGTCGTGCACTCGGCCGGCGAGCTGGCCGCAGGCGGCGTCGATGTCGTCGCCGCGCGTCCTGCGCGTGGTCGTGACGATGTCCGCCTTGTTCAACGTGTCGCTGAACCGCTGTATCGCCTCGTGCGAAGAGCGCTCGAACTCGGCCTGCGGAAAGGGATTGAACGGAATCAGATTGACCTTGCTCGGCACCCCCGCAAGCAAGGCCACGAGTTCCCTCGCCTGCCGCTCGCTATCGTTCACGTCCGCGAGCATGACGTACTCGAAGGTGATGAAGTCCCTGGGCGCACGATCGAGGTAGCGCACGCAGGCGGCAAGAAGCTCGCGCAGCGGATACTTGCGGTTGATCGGCATCAAGCGATCGCGAAGCGCGTCGTTGGGCGCGTGCAGCGACACGGTGAGCGCGACCGGACATTCGTCGCGCAGACGGTCGATCAGCGGCACGATCCCCGACGTGGACACCGTCACACGCCTGCGGGAAAGGCCGTAGGCATGATCGTCAAGCATCAGGCGCAGCGCCGGCACGACGTTGTCGAAGTTGAGCAGCGGCTCGCCCATGCCCATCATCACCACGTTGCTGATCGCCCGTTCGCCCTTGGGCGTGGCGCCCAGTGCGCGGTTTGCCTGCCACAACTGGCCGATGATCTCCGCCACCGTCAGGTTCCGGTTGAAGCCCTGCTTGCCGGTCGAGCAGAACCTGCATGCGAGCGTGCAGCCGGCCTGCGTGGAAACGCACAGCGTGCCCCGGCTGGACTCGGGTATGAACACGGCCTCGACCGCATTGCCGTTGCCGGCGTCGAGCAGCCACTTGCGCGTGCCGTCCTCGGAGGTCCCGTCGCTGATGACTCTCGGCGCCGCTACGACCGCGGTGCGGGCAAGCTTCTCGCGCAGCGACTTGGCGAGATCGCTCATCGCCGCGAAATCAGCCTCTCCGTTGCGGTGTACCCAGTGCATCAGCTGCTTCGCCCGAAACGGCTTCTCGCCGAGTTTCGTCACGAAGCCCGCGAGGCCCTGGGCGTCGAAGTCGAGCAGGTTGACCGTCATCGGGTTCGGGGCAGATTCATCGCGAAAGGATGTCGATGCTGGGAAAGAAGTAGGCGATCTCCGTGCGTGCCGTGTCCTGAGCGTCGGATCCATGCACGGCGTTGGCGTCGATCGAGTCCGCAAAATCCGCCCGTATCGTCCCCTGCGCGGCCTTCTTCGGGTCGGTTGCGCCCATCAGATCCCGGTTTCTGGCGATCGCGTTGTCTCCTTCGAGCACCTGTACCATGACCGGGCCGGATGCCATGAATTTCACCAGGTCCCGGAAGAACGGCCGTTCGCGATGCACCGCGTAGAACCCTTGCGCCTCGCGCTCCGAGAGCTGCGTCATCCGCGCCGCCACGATCTTCAATCCGGCGCTCTCGAAACGTGCATAGATCTGTCCGATCACGTTCTTCGCTACCGCGTCGGGTTTGATGATGGACAGGGTTCGTTCTACGGCCATTCGGGTCTCCAGTGGGTGATGGACATCGCGATCCAAAAGCTAACTTTCCATTTTATCAAGGATTTGCGTCTATGTCGCCCTTCGGGGCTTCGAGGCCTCGCATTCGACGGCGCAAACATCGCATGTGAACGGTTCGCCCGCCGATGTCAGCGATCTGTCAGCGCGCGCTCAGGAATCTGCAAGGCCGGAAGCTTAAAGTTGCACGCGTAGTCTCATTTCCTCTCTTCGGCGTGGGAGCAGTACGCTCCCACGCAGTTTTTTTCAACTGTGCCCCCCGCTTCTCTACATGGTGCGGCGCCGCATGATATGCTAAATCGTTTTTACGATCAGCTAGTTGGCATGCGCGTTCTTATCGTAGAGGATGACAAGGCTCTCGCCGACGGTCTGATGCGCACGCTGCGCCGCTCGGGCTACGCGGTGGACGCCTCGGCGACCGGAGAACTTGCGCTGCGGGCGTGCGCGGAGGAACACTACGACCTGATCGTGCTCGACATCAGTCTTCCCGGGATGGACGGATTCGAGGTCCTGCGTCAGCTTCGCAGGGACCGTCAGACCGGCAGCATTCTGATGCTGACCGCCCGCGATGCCGAGCCAGACCGCGTACGCGGACTCGATCTCGGCGCCGACGACTATGTCACCAAGCCCTTCTCCCTGCCGGAATTCGAGGCGCGCGTGCGCGCCCTGATCCGGCGCAGCCAGGCCGTGCGCAGCCCGAAACTGCACTTCGGCGGGCTGATGATCGATTCGACGGCAAGGCGCGCCCGGATCGACGGCGAGGAACTCGATCTCACGCCGCGCGAATGGGCGGTACTCGAATATCTGGTCACACGCCCCGGCCAGGTGATCAGCAAGGAGCAGATGTTGCAGGCGCTGTGCAGCTGGGACGACTCGCTGACGCACAACGCGATCGAGGTCTATATCTCCCGCCTGAGAACCAAGCTTCAGAATGCCGGCATCAGGATCCGGACGGTTCGCGGCTTCGGCTACCTGGTCGAAGACCCGGATGCCGCGGCCCGGTAGCCTGCATCGGCTGCTTGCGCGCTGGCTCCTCTGGCCGCTCGCCGTACTCATCTTCATCAGTGCCATCCCGACCTATTTCATTGCGATCAACGCGGCAAACGACGCCTACGACAGCTCGCTGCTGGATCCGGCGCTCGCCATCGCCAGCCACATCAGCGTCTCCGACGACAAGATCAGCGTCGATCTCCCCGTGGTCGCGCTCGACGCGCTGCGCATCGACAGCGTCGACCGGGTGTTCTTCCAGGTGCTGGGACCCGCGAACGAGCGCGTTGCGGGCAACGCATCCATTCCCCTTCCGCCGGAGTCCAGCGCGGGCATCGGCCCGGCCGCGCCCAGCTACTACAACGCGGGTATCGGCGATGTTCGGGTCAGGGTGGCAGCTGTCAGCGCGCCTCTCGAGCAGGGGCGGATCCTGGTGCAGGTCGCGGAAACCCTCCTCAAGCGCGAGCATCTCGTCAAGGAAATGCTGCTTTCCGCGCTGGTGCCGGAACTGGGCATCGCGATCGCCGCGGTCGCCCTGTTCTGGTACGGGATCCGGCGTGGACTGGAACCGCTCGAACGCTTGCGAAGGGAAATCGCGATGCGCTCCCCGGTCGATCTGCGACCTGTCGTCGAATCCGACAAGCCCCAGGAGATCCGGCCGCTGGTCGTCGCCCTCAACCAGCTGCTTGGCCGCCTGAACGCGGCCATCGACAGCCAGAAACGGTTCATTGCCAACGCGGCCCACCAGTTGCGCACTCCCCTGGCAGGCCTCAAGACCCACGCCGAGCTCGCCCGCAGGGAACCCGATCAGCGCGAAACGCGCGCGCTGCTCGACATGATCGCCGCGGAGACCGAGCGCACCAGCCGCCTCGTCAACCAGCTGCTCGCCCTGGCGCGCGCCGAGCCCGGCGTGGGCCAGGACTATGCACAGGACCCGGTCAACCTTCACGATGTGGCGAGCCGCGCGGTGCAGGCCTGGGTGTCCAGGGCGCTGACGAAAAATATCGACCTCGGATTCGAGCTCGAGGACGCTTGGACCGTAGGCAATGCGGCGCTGCTGAGCGAACTGCTCGCCAACCTCCTCGAAAACGCGCTCGCCTACACGCAAGCGGGCGGAACGGTGACGGTGCGCACCCGGGCCGCAGACGGCCGGGCATGCCTCGAGGTGGAGGACAACGGTCCCGGAATCCCCGCGCAGGAGCGCGGGCGAGTGTTCGAGCGCTTCTACCGGGTGGCCGGAACGACCGGCGACGGCTGCGGGCTGGGACTCGCGGTGGTCGCCGAGATCGCGGCGCGGCACGATGCGGCGATCGAAATCGCGACGCCCGCCGAGGGCCGCGGGACCTGCGTGCGCGTCCTCTTCAAACCGCTGGCGCGCGTCGGGCCGCTTGCCTCCCGGGTCTGAGCAGTGCCCGGCGCGGGATTGACGATCCCTCCCGCTACTTCATTCCTATTCCTTCTTCCTGCGTCGGGCCCGATTCGACCGAGGCAAGCATCGGAGCGCTTTGGAGGTCGACAGGACTTCCCTTGATCGCGAGCAGCGTGACCCGGTCATTCGCCTTGGCAGGCTCGAAAGGCACGTGGCACTCGTGGATCGAAGTGAATCCGGCGTGGGTCAACGCCGCAAGCAGCGATGTGCGCGTCGGGAAGAAGCTGTGCTCGTTGTCCAATGACGCCCAGAGCCGCTTCTCCTTCTCCTTGGCGCTCGCCCCGCCGGGATGCTCGACATGGACCCTGCCCCAGTAGTTCCGGCCGCGATGCGATCTTTGCACCTCGGCATTCAGGCTCACGTGCGTATCCACCACCGCGAGCCGCGTGCAGGCTTCGGCGATACGTTCCAGGAACGTGAAAACGTCGGGAGCATCGAGATGGTAGAGGATGCCCAGGCACAGCACGACATCGAATTCCCCGTGACGCGCACGGCTGAAATTGCGCACATCGTCGCAAAGAAGCTCGACATTCCCCAGTCCGAGCGCGTCCCGCGCGAACCGCGCCTTGGCGATGTTCGCTTCGCGGCCCTCGATCGCGACGACCTCGCTGCCGTGGCGCGCGAACTCGAGCGCGTACATTCCTTCGAGGCAGGCAAGGTCCATGACGCGCAGCGAACCGAGCGGCTTGGACGACGCGTCGGCAACCGCCTGGACCACGCGCCTGAGCTTGAACTCATCGCCGGAGACCGCGGGACCGATGGTATAGAGGCCGTCGCGAAGTTGCACATTGTGAGCGGTCCACGGCCCGTATCGCGCGATCACGGCCTGGCGTCCCTCCTCGACCTGACGGTCCGTCATCCGCGGCGGGGCGGAACGCGGGAATAGCGAGCGCTCCGGGCCGGATCGAGCGCGCCTTGCCATCAGATCGGCCAGCAGTCGTCGCAGCATGGTGGATTCAATCCCCTTCGAGCGTTTCCCAGCTGATGATCAGCCCCGGCTCGGAGCGATCCGCCCGCCAAGCGCAGTCGTCGCCGATGCCCGGCACCGAGACCAGCTCCTCGCCGCAGTAGACCAATGGCCATCGGCCGCGCCGCCACCACGGAATCCCCTTTTCCTGCAGCAGGTTCTTGAGCGTGCGGTGCGGCCGGCGCGCGTCGGGCTGGAATCGTTCGCCGCCCCTGCGCAAGCGCACCGTCACGCCGGCGCGATTGAGCTTGCGCACGCTGACACCGCGGCCTTCCTCGGGCTTGAACCTGAGCACGCCTCCCAGCGCAAGCAGCGGCAGCTCGTTCTCGCCGGCCCACTCCTCGCGAAAGCCCGCGGCGACATCGGGCCGGGCGCGTTCGATGTACAGGCGGCCGCGGAAGCGGCGGAACTGCCACCCGCCGATCTCGACCAGCACGGTGCGATCGTCCTGCGCCTCGATGAGCTGTCGATGGAGCTCGTCGGCTTGTGCCGCGCTCGGCAGCGGAATCGCGCGCGACTGGCACAGGTAGCGCAGCGCATTCTTCGCGCGCGTCGACCCCAGCCTTCGGAGTCCGGCAAGCTCGATCTCCCGTTCGCCACCGAGCGCTTCCAGGTCGATCTGCGCGAGCGCCGAGAGCAGCGACTCCGCCTCGGCAAGGTGGGCGGCCGCCCGCGCCGCTGTCACCCGCGCCGCCGGAAACCGCTGCTCGAGCAGCGGCAGGACGCGATGCCGGATGAAATTGCGCTGCAGCTCAAGGTCGTCGTTGCTCTCGTCCTCGATCCATGCAAGGCCGTGCTCGCGCGCCCAGGCTTCGATCTCCGAGCGCGCAACCGCGAGCAGCGGCCTGAGTACCTGCGCGCGTGACCCGGGGAGCGCGCGCAGTTCGGGCATCCCCGCCATGCCGAGCGGACCCGCGCCGCGCAGCAGTTGCAGCAGCAGCGTCTCGGCCTGGTCGTCCCGATGGTGGGCGAGAACGATGAAGTCGGCGTCCTCGCGCGCAAGGATCGCATAGCGTGCGCGCCGCGCCGCGCCCTCCAGGCCGAGCGCGCGCGTGTCCCCGATGCGCGCCTGCTCCACCTGGACCGGAACGCCCAGGCCGGCGCACAGATCCTCGCAGAACCGCGCCCACTGCGAAGCGTTCGGGCTGATGCCGTGGTGAACGTGCAGGGCTCGAAGCGAGAACCCCATCGGGCCCGCGAGCCCGGCGAGGACCGACAGCAGGGTGACCGAATCGAGCCCCCCCGAAAGACCGACCACCAGTCGCGCTCCGGGCCGCACCAGCGGCCGCAGCACCGAGGCAACGGTCTCAGGAACGCTACTTGAGCTCGACTTCCTTGAACTTGCCATAGCCCATCAGGCGCTCGAAGCGTTGTTCGACAAGTTCGCCCGGGCTCTTGTCGGAGAGCTGCCGAATCGCATCCTGCAAGGCCTTCTTGACGTTCTGTGCTGCGCCGGCGTGATCGCGGTGCGCCCCGCCCAGGGGCTCGTTGATGATCTTGTCGATCAGCCCCAGGGTCTTGAGCCGCGCCGCCGTGATGCCGAGAATCTCGGCCGCCTCCGGCGCCCGTTCCGCGCTCTTCCACAGGATCGAGGCGCAGCCCTCCGGCGAGATCACCGAATAGGTCGCGTACTGCAGCATCATCACGACGTCGCCCACCGCGATGGCGAGCGCGCCGCCGGAACCCCCTTCGCCGATCACCGTGCACACGATGGGCACCTTCAGCTCGGCCATGACGTACAGATTGCGGCCGATCGCCTCGGCCTGGCCGCGCTCCTCGGCGCCGATACCCGGGTACGCTCCCGGCGTATCGACGAAGGTGATCACGGGAATGCCGAATTTTTCCGCGAGCCGCATCAGCCGCATCGCCTTGCGATAGCCTTCGGGCCGCGGCATGCCGAAGTTGCGCAGGATTTTCTCCTTTGTGTCGCGCCCCTTCTGGTGGCCGATCACCATGACCGACTGGCCGTTGAAGCGCGCCAGCCCTCCGACGATGGACAGGTCGTCGGCGAACGAGCGGTCGCCGTGCAGCTCCTCGAAGTCGGAGAAGATCAGGTTGACGTAATCCAGCGTGTACGGCCGCTGGGGATGGCGCGCGACCTGCGCCACCTGCCAGGGTGTCAGCTTGGCGTAGATCTCCTTGGTGAGCGCCTGGCTTCGTTTCTGCAGGCGCTGGATCTCCTCGGAAATATCCACCGCGGAGTCGTCCTGCACGTAGCGCAGTTCCTCGACCTTCGCCTCGAGTTCCGATACCGGCTGCTCGAAATCCAGAAATGTCGTCTTCATGGCGCGCCGCTGCTGTTCATCGGCGCATTCTACCGGATGACCGCGGCCGGGCGGCACCGCGGCCGTCCCGCCGGGTCCGGCCTCAGTACTCGACCGGAACCGGATCGAGACTGCGCCACAGGTACCAGGTCGCAACCGAGCGCCAGGGTTCCCACTTGACCGCGAGCCGGCGGATGGTCCGCGGCGCCACACGCCTGCCGGAGAAGTAATGCAGGCCGACCGCGCGCTGCAGCCCGAGGTCCCCCAGGGGCAGCACGTCCGGGCGCATCAGGTTGAAGATCAGGAACATCTCCGCGGTCCATCGGCCGACGCCGCGTACGCTGGTCAGCTGCTCGATCACGGCTTCGTCCTCGAGCCTCTTCCAACTCGCCGGATCCACCGTTCCGCTCGCGAAGTGCCCGGCAAGGTCCACGATGTATTCCACCTTGCGCCAGGACAGGCCGCAGGTCTGCAGCCTCGCCGGCCCCGCACCGAGCACTGCGCCCGGCGCGACTGCGTCGACCGCCTCGGTCATTCGCCGCCACACGCTGTCGGCGGCCTTGACCGAGATCTGCTGGCCGACGATCGAGCGCGCCAGGGTCTGGAACGCGTCGCCGCGGGTGCGCAGGGCGATGTCCGGGTGAGCGCGAATGATGCCGGCGAGCACCGGATCTCGCCTTGCCAGGCTGCGCCTGGCCGTGCTCCAGTAGTCGGGAACCACGGCCTCTTCGGGACGCGGCTCAGGCCGCCGCGCCGGCGAGCTTCAGGACCCGGCTGTGCGAGGACACATGCTGGGCCAGGAACTCCATCTGGTCGGAGAGTATCTTGCGGTTGGTCAGGATGAGATACTCGGCCTTGTTCGGGACGTAAGGCGTGTAGAGCAGCTGCAGTCCCGCCTCCTCCGGCGTGCGGTTGCGCTTGAGACCGTTGCAGTGGCGGCACGCCGCGACCACGTTCATCCAGTGGTCGCGCCCGCCGCGCGACACCGGCGTGATATGGTCGCGCGTCAGCCTGAGAAACCCGAATTCGCCGCCGCAGTATCCGCAGATGTGTCGATCGCGGCGAAACAGCTCGCGGTTGCTCAAGGGCGGAACCTGGCTGAAGCCCTTCATGGCCATCGCCTTGCCCCTGATCGCGATGATCGAGTGCGTCGTGATCGACGAGCGCCTTCCGGTGATGCGCGAGGTGCCGCCGTAGAAGGTGAACGCGGACTCGCCCAGGGTCCAGGCGACCAGGTTCTTGGCGTAATAGAAGCACGCCTGCTGCCACGTCACCCAGCGGTGCGGCACACCGTGATAGTCGAGTGTCAGAATGAGTGGCGTTTCACGTGCCATGCTGCAATTCGGGACCGGTTCAAGCACTGATAACAAGTGCCGCAATAGCTTGGATTTTGCCGCAAAACCCCCGACAAGGCTACACCCTCGACGCGCGGGCGGCGCGCCGGCCTTCCACCGCGCCGGGCGCAGGCCGATTCGATTCAATAGAGCGCGCTGGCCAGCATGCGCCGGTATCGGCTCACCAGCTCGTCCCGGTCCCCGACCATGCCGAACACCTCGACGATGGTCTTGCGCGCCTGCTCGCGCAGCGCCCCGCGATCGCCGCGAACGACCTCGATCAATTGCGCGAGCGCGGCCTCGAAATCGCCTTCGACGACAAGCCGCTCGCCGAGCTTGAGCCGCAATTCCAGGTCCTGAGGCGAGCGCTCGAGCGCCGCCGCGAGGTCCGAGGCCCTGGGAAGGCTCTGCGCCTTTCTCCACAGGTCGATCTGCGTGGAATAGCGGTCCGCGCGCTCGTCGCGCTCGCGCTCCGGCAGTTCCTCGAGGACGATTGCGGCCTCCGAATACGCCTGGCGCGCGATCAGTGCTCCGACCAGATCGAGCCTCGCCTCCCGATGCGCGGGATCGAGCCGCACCGCGTCCTGGAGCCGGCTTTCCGCGGTCTCGAAATCCCCCTCGCGAAACGCCGTCACGGCCTCCAACCTGAGCTTCTCGGCCTCTGTCGGGATGACCTTCTCGAGGAACTCGCGCACCGCCGCTTCCGGAATCGCGCCGTTGAATTCGGCGACCACCGCACCGCCGACGAACGCCTTGACGTCGGGAATGCCGCGCACGCCGAACTGCGCGGCGAGCTCCTGGTTGCTGTCCGTGTCGACCTTGGCGAGGATGAATTTTCCTGCGTACTCCTTCGCAAGCTTCTCGAGCACGGGCGCGAGCGCCCTGCACGGCGCGCACCAGGACGCCCAGAAGTCAACGACCACCGGCACCTTGAGCGAGGCCTCGACGACTTCCTTCTCGAAGCTCGCTGAAGTCACTTCCCTTGAAATGCCGTCCATGCCTTGTTCCCGATCGATTGAGCACCCGGAGGTGAGATAGGGGCGATCGCCCCGGAATTCAATGCGTCAGCCCCAACCGCTGCCGTGATTTGACATCCCAGATCTCGCGATTTTGCGCAGTTGCGAAGTCGCAACTGCGCAAAATCGCGAGACTTACATAAACCCAAAATCTCGGCCAATTCTGCCAATACTTAAGTGACAAGAGACTACAGGCCCAGATAGGCGCGGCGAACGCGGTCGTCGGCGAGCAGCGCATCGCCGCGCCCCGTCATCACGATGCGGCCGTTCTCGAGGACGTACGCATGGGCTGCGAGCTTGAGCGAGACGGCGACGTTCTGCTCCACCAGAAGTATCGTCATGCCGCCGTCGTTGAGCCTGCGGATGGTCTGGAACACTTCCTGCACCACGGTGGGCGCAAGGCCGAGGGAGGGCTCGTCGAACATGATCAGCTCGGGCTTGCCCATCAGGCAGCGCCCGATCGCGAGCATCTGCTGTTCGCCGCCCGACATGGTTCCGGCAATCTGCGTGCGCCGCTCGGCGA